>ERZ842401.1480-NODE-1480-length-33545-cov-80.499104_pt1 | contig 33545 bp, 30 predicted proteins | sample MGYA00521270_ERZ842401 | MGnify/ENA primary metagenome ERZ842401 (study PRJEB31892, sample SAMEA3878208) | bioreactor metagenome | biome: Moose rumen | place: Sweden | collected 2011-10 | study: EMG produced TPA metagenomics assembly of the PRJEB12797 data set...
ATGGACTGCACATCAATTATGTAAAACATGCTGCTTAATTTTGATTATCTACTTAATAAGATACATGATTTTATATCAATTTAATTTTGGCCATCTTTTCCACCTTCAGCTGACTACTGAGAATACCTGGCTCAACATTAATAATTTGAGTTGCACCATTCTGTTTACCCTCTATTTCACATACATCATCAAAGATGGCATTGATATTAGCCAACGCCCTATCAACATTTTTGTGAAATTCAAACTTTCTAACACCATTCTCTTCCCATGTCCTAAAGAAACTTTTCTCGTCAGAAGAAAGCAATTTCCGAAATTGGCCATTACTCGCAGACTCAAGATATTCATACTTTCGTGGAATTGGTGTAGAAACAGGCGTTTGATTTTCGTTTGATAAATCAAAATGTATTTCATTTTGTGAAGTTCCATCACTATATGAAGATTCACTAACATAAATACCCTTTTCTCGTTCTCTCTTTGTATATTCAGTATAATCATTAAATGAATTACTAGCGTAGTTTGCATTACTCATTCTACTCCCCCCTCTAAAACTTCGAACCTGAGGGGATTGTTCACCTTGACTTTTAATATATGCATCTTTCCAATATTCAATTTCTTTTTCTTTCGTTTTTATGATTTCTGAAATGCGTTCACCATTCTCATTCCCCTTCTCCTCTTCAGAGAACCTTTTCCTATAGATTATATGAAGAATAAGAATGATAATAATAATTGTCTCAACTATTAAGATAAAGAAGAGAACATCTGCATTGGTAGTTAATAATTTATCAAAATTTCCCATACTTACTATTATTTTCAATTATTTTTTTATATATAGCAGAAATCAGAGCATTCAACATTCCGTTTAGTGGATAGAAGAACATTGTTTCCTCTATGACATCATTATCTGACACCTCTTGACGCTTTATGTCAAGACCATTCTTAGTGAAAGTCACAAGATCTCGTAGGCACTCACTCTTAGCTATTTCGAGCGAATCTTCTGCAGAATCAAAATTGTTTTTATATGAGAACTCCCGATTCAAATCAACTACAAAATTCACGAAGTTTTTAACCTCATCAACTGTTCTCTTAATGTAGTTCTCGTCTATCGTTGCATAAGTATCTCCATTTACAAAGGCATCTCCACCGTCTTGTACAGCCTTATAAACCATTTTCATGGAGGCCATATCTTCGTATTCTTGATAGATTGGATTTGATAGGCCACCTTTACATGTTACCTCCTTAGGATTATTCACGTTTTGTAAGATAGTCAAACCATCTGCAGGATATTTCTCTTCATACACTTTTTCGAAAATTACCTTTGTGAATTTTTCCAGTGTATTATCACTTGACGTAAGTATACGAATAATCTTCGAACCATTTCCGCTGAATGCAATATGACGCGGCATTTCAAGAGACTTTGCTTTCATTATCTTAGCCAAATGATATATAATGGCAGCATAGAAAATGATAAACACAATCTTATAATTAGAATCCAACAAGAGCATATTGTTGAAATCAACATTATCAGAGAGTCTTTTAGCTACTATTTCGTTGTTGTCCTTCAGCGAGAAATAGAACGAAGCTATATTACTTGAGATTCGACTTTTCTTATGTTGTTCTAGAATCTCCAAGAGATCATTCAGAGAATTATCTTCAAGAACAGCTTTTATAGTATTTTCGTATTGCTCTAAAAGTTTATTGATAGAACCAGAACTACGATTACTTATGTATGAATCTCCAAAAACAGAATCGGCAGCAAAGTGGAATGATGTGATATTCTTCACATTTCCATCTTTAGCCAATACGATATCTGTGGTACCACCTCCGATATCAATGGTGACTATATTACCAACATTGGCTTCTGCATTACGATAATGCTCATATGGTGCTATGGATTCAGTCATTGGAATAACATTACGTTTGTCACCCCCAAAATATTTTTCATAGGCTTTAGTCCATACATCGCTAAAACTATTATAGCGATTCTCTACCATGCTAATAGGATAGAACCATATTATCTTAGTTCTTGAAAGGCTACCATTACATAATAAGACCTTGGTACGCAACATCATGAAGAGCGACTCAATATAATTCTTGATGCGCTTTGTATTATTAGGATCATTCGACCATTTCAAATCGGTTAGAACTCTGTCATAATCATATCCACGTTTTTTTTCATATGGGAAAGGGATATTCGTATGTCCTAAAGAGTATACAGCTTTATTCCAATTTGTGGTTGAAGCTATACAAAGGGCAGTTCGCATGGGGAATTTATATAGTGATTTTTCACCTATGCTATCAGGAAGAACATCATATCCGAAAATATATTTAGCCTGATTTTCTACATATCCCCAGAGTTTAAGCATCGTATCCTGCTGTCCCATACTAAATGGCTCTGCAACTCCCTGGTTTATTGCATATTCTATATGCGAATTGGTCGTGCCAAAATCAATAGCAAAGGTAAATTGATCTGTACCTCCCTTTCGCTTCATTATAGGAATAAGCACTCCTGCATATTCATCACAATAAACCCTGATATAGTCAAAGGATTTCTGCTCAATTATGTATGATTTATAACTTAAATATCTACCGTCATCGGCATTTCTCACCACAGGTTCCGGTACTGCAAGTGCGTCTTGTCCTCTTTTGAAAACAAGTTTGTAGCTATCCTTATCATCAAAATCACTCATGATATATGCCCTATAGAAAGCATCTTTATCATTTTCGTATTGTATATTTGAAAACAGGCCTATAGAAAAATTCCTTTCAAGAAGCATACCCTTATTTTGTTCAGGGCGTATTTCGCCATTTTCTATGTATTGACGGGTGTATTCAATGAAGCGATTTACTTGAATAGGGATACGCAAGGTCACTCTTACATGATCATCAAGAACTTCCTTAATTTCAAAAATAGGCTGGCCTCCTATCTTACCCTGTAAATCTTGCGATGTAAAATAATGGAAGAAAGTTTCCTTTAAAGGCAATAAGTAGCGGTAAGTAGAATCAGCTATAAACTTTCCATAGAAGGCTTCATCAGTTGTATTGATATTAGGTACTCTAATAAGGACATCTTCTAAAAAATCACCAACCGTTAAATATGGATACATCTCATTTGCCTTCGGTAGTCTCCGCTCTTCCAAAGGTTTGGTATCAATGTAAGGAGCTTTGTTGGTGTTTTCCCAATAGTCAGAAACGTAATAGACATTGGTGTAAATACTTCCACTCTCGACTGGTAAGACAAGAGGGAGCTTATCCTCCTTGGCAATAATTGACTTAATCTCAAAACCACTCTTTACACTTACATTTTCAGGACATTGCCTATAGAAAACACCATTAATATCTACCTTGTTAGGGTTGATAACCAATTCGGGATAATCATTGACGGAATTAGTATTTAAGCTATCTATCTTATCTTTCTGTTCTGGAGTTAATCCGTTTTTATAAACTAAATCCAGATATTCATTCACCTCAGGGAATAAACGAGCGAAATTGGGATATGCCTTTTGGTAAGCAAAATAGAATATAATAAATTGCTCGTCTCTCTGATCAAGTGATGCAAATTGGCTATCAAAGACTTTGTCTTTTCCAAACCTTATATCTTCTGAAAGATAGGAAAAATCGTTGGCTGAGCAGAAGAAAAGTGTTGAAGGTGATGTTGCTCCAATAATATCAAGTTGTGTCTGGCGATACTTTCCTGTATAATGAAGAAGATACATCGTTTTCATTTTGTCGAAGTTGTATGCTTCTTTATCTTGATCTAGGAACATTTTTAATGTATCACCTACTCGTCGCTGTCCTTTTGATGTGCTGTTTTTTAATTCATCTATTTCTTGTTTGACATTCCATACAATCACTTTTACTCTGTCTGATAGTTTTGGCAAATTGAAGAATATCTGAGCCACATCCAATGAATCTGAAACCATTTTGTGGAATATAGTATTTCCATGAAGGTCCCCTGATGCAACAACTTCCCTATAAGCCGTTTTCACCAAATCAATTCGAGCGAAAGGAGATGGGATAGAAGTAATCTCTTTCTTTACGCTTGCAGCATTAGGATCTTCTATTTGACTTATAGCATTTGAGCCGTAAGAGACAGAAGTTCCCCAATCTTGTATATTATTGTTTCCTTTATATAGTCTAAAAACCTTTGCCATACCGCTTAAATATTAAGTTTGTTTTGAACTAAATCGTAAGTGCTTTGGAAAAAGAGTTCCATAAAGTTCTGCTCCTTATTTCCACTAGAATTAGAAACATGTTTTTTATCTAGCATATAATCGAACTGCTCATAATCTTTTTTTTGGAAGAAGGAAAGAAATGACCTAGATGGAGTAATCCCATTCACTATATCAAACAGAGCTTCGTTATTCCAAGAGAAAGGAGTAAATCCAATTTTGTTAGATTCCATTTCCTTTAACCATACAACAAATTCATTAAGAACATAGCGTGTATCACTTATAAAATCCGAATCGAAGAAATTCTTATCAAGCCCATAAGTACGGCTCCATTGTTGTTTTAAAGAAATGGATACCTTTACTTTGGAAAGATAATGAGAAAAGAACATGAATTGTGTCAATGGTTTTCTAATAATTCTATTTGTTTCAGACGCAAAATTTCCAAATATTACATTTTGCACATCTTCAGAATCCAAACCAAACTCTTTGTATGTCGCGCTACCACTTCTTTCTGGCCCCTTTACAAAGTCTAAAACTGCCAATGCAGAAAGCAATTCTATCAAATGAGCCTTATTCATTTGTTCATCGCCTCCTTCATGGTTCTCATAGGCCTTGTGTGATGTACTATTATCTCCAATGTAGTATAACGTGTCTATGTCATTGCCAATATTCTTGTCGTAATATGCAAGTGCCGCTTTTGTTTTAGAAGTGAAAGTGTCTGACTCAATGCTACTATTTTCATCCTGGGTAACTTTAAAATACGGGAGAACTGTAACAGCACCAATGGTAGCAGAATTAATCAACCCATGATTAGGTATAGATTCATTTGTTCGGAGTGTATTTAGCAAAAGGGGAAAACCACTTGCCCCTGTTCCACCAAATATAGAACTGATGATAAATATTCTATCACCCTGTGAAAATTCGTTAGCGATATCATTAAATTCAGGAGTGTCAGAAAATTGATTCAGTACTATACTGCCAATATTAGGGTTTCCCTTGAAACCAACAACCATGTCACTTGACAAATTATTAGTGGAGTACAGCATCTGAAGCAAAGCCTTTGAAGCTGTATTCATATTATCATAGTCCATGAATTGTTTGAATGACATGTTCTGGGAATTATTTATTGGCAACTTGAAGTTGAATTTATCAATTATTTCCGTACCAAAAAATCTATTCCTTGTATTTGAGTTGAAAGTTAGTTTTTCCTTAATGGCTTTATAGTGTTGCATAAGACTTACAGTCCTTGTTAAGTCGCCATTGTTCATATCTGGGTCAATGATAATGGGAACTATATCAGATTTGCATTCAACACCAGAAGCTAGTAACATGGTTAGAGAACGAAGCACTCGGGCTCCAGTTCCTCCTATTCCGAATACGAATGTTTTCATGAGCGAAAAAATTTAGAATGGGTAATACTTGACTGTTTTGCTTCCCCACTTGTAAATCATAGAGAATACAAAGAATAGTATAGCTGTAAATAGAGCATTCACAATGCCAAACATCAGAATATTCATTTTATCCATAATTGGAGTTCCTTTATCATCATAAAGGAGACAATCGCCTATAAGACCATTATCATAATCACTCGAAATAATAAAATAGGCTATCAGAAGGTTTACAAGCGCAGTTATCACCATTAATGCCCAGTACTTAAAACTCTGTTTACGAACAGGGTTCCAAACATAATAATAAAACGGAGGAACAACTAGAGCAAAAACAATTGCGATAATACCAATTTGGTTGTAAATTAAATCTCCGCTGTAGTCCTGAGCTTCACAATTGTACCCCCAGAGGTATTCTGAAAGTGGTTTCCCATATAAGGAATCTAACAGGCTGTAAATGTTTCCAAGTACTTCTTCCATAATTATTTATTGATATTTATAGTCATTCTGGTATAATAATTTTTTCTAATAATAGCAGATGCGATACCGTCTGTCATATATTTAATTCCGTAAGTTTTTTCAGAGTTGTCTTCAGAAATTTCATTCCCTTCTTCGTCATTGAACGCGTCTGGCCATGTTGGAACTCCAGCTTTTAAAAATACATCAAGAGTGGAAGGATGCACATGCTTTGTTTCAAAGGTTAGAACGTGGCTATATTTTTTATACTCTTTGAGTCTCTCTACAGACACTAATTCAAATTTAGGGTCACTCAATTCATACAAATCTGTATTACACAGATAATCATCATCCAAAATAATAGGTGCATAATTGACTTCTACTGAGAATCTTATTCGTCCACCTTTGTCTGCTTCCAGATTAACAACAGAATGTTTGGGGTCTGATTTGTCGAGATCAAAATTTCCTGATTTAATCTTTACAGCATAACAAGAATCTGGCATTTCCATACCACCTGCAAATACTGTAAACACATTCTCTACACCCATCAAGGGCCTATTGTTCCTTTGCATCTCAATCCTAATTCGATTAAGAGCTCCCTGAGCTCCAAACTGCCAAATATAAAATGGTCGGTCTCCCTTATAATATTTTTGAGAATCGTTCTTGTCATAACAATATCCTTCAAACTGAGAGACACAACGATAACCAACAACGGCAAAGTTCGGGTGATCATTAAGGTAATTACCCATGTCATTTTTAATACCAATTTGTTGATTATTAAGATATTCGTCAGCATTTTTTCCTTTCCCAGGAGAAAAAATACAATCAGAAATAAATATAGATACTATAGAATCATTCGTTTCTGACAAGATATCTTCTATCATTTTCGATATGTCAGAAGTTCCACGTGCACCACCCTTGGCTTTGAATGACGAAGGTTCCAATTTTTCTATAAAATCTTTGATATCTTCTTGTTGTGGAAGAATCTTGGAATTAATATAGTAAAGATTCAATTCCTTAGCCACACCAATCTGTTTTAAATCTACAAGATAATTATAGACAATGTGCTCGAATTCTGTTTGTCCTTTTACATATCCATCCATGCTTCCAGAATTCTCTATATACACATTTATAATAGGATTGAATTCTATTGATGAGATATAGGCAGTTGCAGTATCTCTTTTTACTGAAGATTTATTTGAACCTCCACGATGAGACTTACATCCCATAGATAATACACTTGCCATCAAAATTATTGCAACAAATGAGAATGCTCTCTTTATTGATAAAACTGTTTTATAAGTCATAACAACTGCAATACAACTATTTTAAAGCCTATCGACCTCCCAAGATTCGGCTATTTGTTCTAGGTTAAATGAAAGACGTGGGAGTCACTACTATTCGCTTATCCCAAGTCTCAGGCTCTCGCATTGCCCCCATCTCAAAGATAAGCAACTCGAGTTAGCCCACGTCGTGATTATATACGTTCGTCCACCCTATTTCAAATAAGGTGGACTGGGTATAATCAACCCAACGTAGACGTTCTTGTTGCGTTCCTTCAGAGATGGATTCAAATTTGCGAGATTTGAGACTCTAAAGATAACGTTCGTAAACGTCCTTTTACCAAAATGTCGCGACCCGCTCACCCTTGCGGACTATACGAGTCAACTGCAAAGATAGGAAGAATTTTTCAACATTCAAAACTTTTTGGGGAAAATTTTTCAAATTGTGGCTTTCACAAGCCTTGCGGAAACCATAAGGAGCATCCTGTGGGTGCTCCTTTTCTTGTTCGTCGTTATTAAACTGAGATGATATGGCTAGTGGAAAAACTATTATCTTTTATGCAAAAGATTCTTGATAGCACTGATGAATTCTGTTGCTTTGGGCAGATACTCATCAATCATATCTTTGTCGCAATAAACAAAATCGTCGTAATCTCCGCTATGGCGAATTTCAAATAGACGGCTAAACGTTTTACCATATTCGTTGGAAAGGAGTCCCTTAGATACAAAGTGCAAGCCAAGCAAAGTCTTAGCACCAGCATGAGATTGTGTGCTAAGTCCATTTGACACTAAAAGTGCAGTAACAGCATAGAAGCATGCATAGTATAACCTGTTGGCTGCTGCGTTGAAGTGAGCCTCATTAGCAAGAATTTCGACTTCTTTCAGAGTCTCATCAGCCCTTTCAAGGCGGTATTGCACAAGTGCTTTACGGCTTTGTTCGTCTAACGTTTCTTTCATAATCTCACTCCTTCATTCATTACATTAACGTAAAAAGGTGTTTTGAATGGGCGGTTCTCCCACTGACTACGAAGCATAATCATCGGGCTGATAAGAACCCCAGTATTGAGTTCCAAAGTGTATAATGCACCAGATATTAAATCTTCTCTGCGGAAATCCCTTTTATCACCATCTAATAGTATCAGCACATCAATATCGCTATCGGCACGAGCATCGCCTCGCGCTTCTGAGCCATACAGAATCACCGTTGCGGTAGGTTCCGTTTTCTGGATAGCCTGTTTGATTTGCTTTACTATTTCTGGTCTTCGCATGATCTCTTTCTTTTCAACTGCAAAGATATGAAGAAAAAATCAATACTCCAAATTATTAGTCAGAAAACTGCCCATCAGCCATCTTACACCTGTCATCATACACCTGCCCTATCCCACCAACTCGGATATCCATTAAATCTCCCCCAAAAGTGCAAGTTGCAAAAGTTGCATTTTCACTTTCTAAACATAATAGGTTCCGCTGTATTTTAAGAATACTGTTTGATGAACAATGGCGAAAGCATCTTGCAGATTTCTTCCAGATACTGCTGGTCAATATCGTCAAAGGTGGCCAAGTCCTTGCTGTCGATGTCGAGGACGGCTGCCACTTCCCCACCCTTTGAGAATACGGGTACAACTATCTCTGAGCGAGAGAGACTACTGCAAGCGATATGCCCAGGAAACTGTTCCACGTCAGGCACGATGATGGTTTGCTGCTCCTTCCATGCCGTACCGCAGACTCCCTTTCCATACCCAATGTGCATACATGCAACAGGCCCTTGGAATGGTCCTAGCACCAACTCGTTATCGACTACCCGATAGAATCCCGTCCACCAGAATCCCATAGCCTCATGGATGGCAGCACAGACATTGGCCATCACCGCCACAAGGTCCGTTTCACCATCTATCAGCGCACTGATTTGCTTTGTAAGCAAACTATATTTCTCTGTCTTATCCATTTCTTCAACACTTTTTCATTATCGCAGCCTCAGCTTCGTCATCATTGTTGATGCCCGAATCCTCTTCTATGAACTGCAAAGATAGGAAGAAAAAATCAATACTCCAAATTATGAGTCAGAAAACCGACATCAGCTATCTTACAAGTTTCATCAAAAAAAACTTAATGTCCCATTGTCCCATTTTTGCCCTCCTGCGGAAAAAGCACCAGGAAAGTAGGACGAAATCAGTTGGTTACAATTTGTAACCGACTCATTTGTGACTTGGGTACTTGGTACTTTAGTACTTTTTCTCATTTTTTTAGTTCAGGGGAGAAATGGAGAGAAAGATATAGAGACTATAAAGATTTTTATATGTATATATATTATTAATTTTATATATATTATAATATATATAAAATATTATATTAGCACCTTGCACTTTTGAAAACAGCTAAAAGTACCAAAGTACCAAGTACCAAAGTACTATTCTTGCTATTTTTTGCCCTCCAGCGGAAAAAGCATCAGGCTCGGCCTGATGACCCGCCATGCTCGGCCTGATGGCCCGTCAGGCTCGGTCTGATGGCCCGTCAGGCTCGGTCTGATCAGGATGGGGCGAATTTCGGTGCATTTTACTACACGAAAATAGGGGTGAAAAATGGTGGTTTTTCGACGTTTCGTTTGCAAAGGTGCGAAAAAAGCAGTAACTTTGCAATACATTTGAAGATGTAATGCGAGTGAAGAATGAAGAGTAAAAAGTGAAGAATTTGCTTCCGCTGCAGAGGATAGCGAGGACGACACGAGGCACGATTCAGGAAACACAAAAACTAACAACTCAAGCTATGCTCGCTTTGTACCTTTAGGTCAATTTAAGGGCTTCGCGCTATTTTTGTTCTTATGCTGAATAAATCAGATATAGGGCTTTTATGACGGCAAAGGTGAATGTGAGCAGCAGTACGACGGCCGGCACAAGGCAATGACGCTGGGAATAGGCTGCAGGACGGGAGAAGCGGCAGTAGAAGAAGCGGTAGACTCCCCACCCTACCAGAGCGCCCCAAAGCAGTCCGACGGTGATGTCGCCGGGATAGTGTACGCCGAGGTACAGACGGGTATAGCAGTTGATGAGCGAATAGCAGACCATCGTGACAACCAGGAGCCTGCGCCGCATGAGCAGCGAGAAAAACAGCGCTATGCTGAACGTATTGGCAGCATGGGCTGAAAAGAATCCGTAGTTACCTCCGCGGTAGTTATCCACCACATCGACAAGGGTCCCTATCTCTGGGTCGTGCGTCGGTCGCCATCGGGCTACCAACGGTTTGACTATCGTATCGTCAACAGTACCTGCCAAGAGCACACAAAGGGCCGCAGAAGCCACGATGAACAGGACTTCACGACGAGCATTGCTTTTCAGTACCACATATAATAGCGACAGATAGAGCGGAATCCATGTGGTCGCTGTGGTCAGCGTCATGATGATATAGTCTAACAGCAGCGAGTCGCTACCATTAACAGCCAGCAGTAATTGCTTGTCGAAATGTATCAGTTCTTCCATGTTCAAATCACTTCTATTTCACGCGTTTCAATCCATCCTTCCTTACCGTCAGCCACGCGAATCTTCTTCCAGTCACGCATCGTGCCGTCGGTGATGTTCACCTTCGTACCTTCATGCAGGATAAACAGGTCGGTACCATTCTTCGACGGGGTACTCTTCACATTGACGGCAGCAGGCATGATGACAGCCCCCGTACGATGTATCAAGGCACGTTTCTGTTGCCATGCAAGGAGATTGCTGACCAGGAACACCAGCACGAAGAACATACCTCCGAAGAAGCCTATCTTGCGCAGCCAGATAGCATTGGCAAAGAGATAGGCCAGTGCCAGCAGGATAGCACCAACAAGGGCGATAATGGCCATGCGGGCCCAAGCATCGACACTCTGCAGATTGACCAGCGAACGATACCAGGTGACAAAGAACATTTCAGACTCAGGAACAATCTTGTCGATCGTCTTCGAACGCGCCATCTGCAGGTTGAAACGGATATCGCCATCGCCTGGCGAGAGCAGCAAGGCACGCTCGTAGTTCAGTACGGCCTGCGTCATGTTGTCCATCCGGTAGTAAGCATTGCCGAGATTATAGTAGAGGTCGGCAGAGACACCCTGCTTCAGCAGTTGCTCATAGAGCTCGGCGGCTTTCTGGTATTGTTCGTTGGTATAGGCACTATCAGCCTCAGCCTTCGTCACGGCAGAAGCACTCAACGGCAGGAGCAGCAGGAGAAGCAGCAGGGTAGCCGACTTGGACGTACGACTCTTCTTCATCGTGGTAGCAATCTGTGTAATGGCTGTCATGGCAGCTTCATAAACTTTATTCATATTACCGGTAGCATCGCCTGGGGCATAGCGAGCAAACTCACACTCGTCGAGTGCTCCCAGGAACTGCTGGATCGTATCTTCAGACACATGGTGCGAGGCGAGCTGCTGGCTGATATTCTCGCGAGAGAGCTGTTCGACAGGCATGTTCAGCTTGTCGCCTACAAAACCCCAGAGGGCACGCAGCACCTCGTCGTAGAAATCGCCTTGCTTGCCGGCAGCCATCAGCTTAGCAGCCTTCTTCAGACGCTTGGTAGCCACCTTATTGGCCTTACCGGCACGCTGCTTCACGACATTGGCATTCTCAATAGCCCTGCGACGGAAGATGACAAAGAGCGACACGAATCCTAAGAGCAGGACGGCCAGCGTAATCCAATACTCAGTAGAGCCGAAGAAGTAGTCGCCTATGGCACGCTGACGCGTAGAGCCGGTATGGATGAAGTGGATGTCGCTGTTGAGCAACTTGACATCCTCCTGACCATTGAAGGTGGCTACAGTTCCCGTTCCGTCACCCTTTTCGACATGCAGCTTAAAGGACTCGGTCTGTACCGTCTTATATTCTCCGGAGCGTGTATCAAAATAAGTATACTCAATGGCAGGAATATCAAAGTCACCCTGATGGCGGGGTACTGCCAGATAGTCATAGACGATGGAGCCCTCCAGTCCCTGGGTGGTCAGTTTGGTATTATCGGTCACCTTGGCATCGTAACTGTCGAAATCCTTGGGGAACTTCACGACAGGCTGCTTGAGCAGTTTCATGTTACCTACGCCACTGACTATGACACGCAGCTTGACGGGATTGTTGGCTTTCACTTGTGGCTGGTCAAGTGTGGCGGAAATATTAAACTGTCCGACGCCACCGGAGAAGTTGGCAGGACGCTGGGGCAGCGGATCCACCTGAATGGTGATGCCTGGAGCAGTAATCTGCTTCTTCACCTCAATATATCCTGAACCACCATTAAAGAAGGCCTCAAAAGGATCTACATTACGGTTTCGCTGTACCACCAGACCTTCGTAGGTAATGCTGGGAATCTCCAGTTTTCCCGTAGCCTGAGGGAACATGACATACTGCTGCCACGTCACGGTCTTATAGGCACGTCCTTTGAAGTTCTCCACCTTAAAGCTCTTCTCGGCAGGCAGCGGCACCTCACGTGTGTAGAAGCTCTTCAGGTCGGCCATCTTACCGTTTAACTGCGTCAGACCAACCAGTGTATACACTTTATAGGTGAGCAGGATGGGCTCCTGTTCACGAACTCGCTGCTTCGACGCGCTGACTTTGATAAAGAGGTCTGACCCGGAGATGGCAGAACCTGCCGAGCGGATCTCCTCTCCCGGACTACTCTGCCGGCTTCCACCCTGTGACGACTGGGCCTGTCCGCTCACCTTGATATGCAGCTCATTCGACTGAATAGTCTTACTCCCCACCTGTGCCTGAGCCGCAGGAATGGTAAATGAGCCATTCTTCTTGGCCATCAGGATATAGGTATAGGTGACTGATGACGAGCTGGACATGTGGCCATTGACCAGCTGATAGCTCGACTGGGTAGACGTGCTGGGGCCCATCAGTACATCAAACTCCTCAGGAATATTACCCGCACGGAATCCCTTCACATCATCCGTATTGACAGTATAGGACAGGCGGAACTGTTCACCCACGGCAACTTGCGAAGGTGCACGGCCCGTGAGTGTCTGCGCCACTACGTGGCTAAATAATAAAGAAAAAATAATAAATATACAAACTCGTCTCTTCATTATTTTATATTTCTTATTTTATATTTAGGGCAAAGCCCGCAATAATTACCAATTTTTCTCCAGACGACGCTTCTGCGGCTGCTGCATGGCTTTCTTCATGCGCTCCTGTGTCTGTTTTTCTTCCTGCATGGCGGCATTGAGCATCTGCTCGGCATTCTCACGACTCATCTGCTGCTTCTGCTGCTGTTGCTGCTTCTGCTGCTGATCTTTCTTGTCCTGATTCTGCTTTTGCTGATCCTGCTTGTCCTTCTGCTGGTCTTTCTTATCTTTGTCGTTCTTCTTATCCTGATTCTGCTGGTTCTGCTGGTCTTGCTGCTGATTCTTCTGCTGACGCTTGCAGACCTCCAGATTATAGCGTGTCTCGTCATCGTCAGGATTATTACGCAGCGACTCCTTATAGGCCTCGATGGCCTGTGCGTACTGCTTCTGTCCCTGAAGCAGCACACCGATATTATGATAGGCCTGCGACTTGCGGATGGGGTTGGTCTCCAGCTTGGCGGCATTGTCGAACTGGGCGGCAGCAGCAGAGTCTTTGCGTTGTCCCATCAGGGCATTACCGAGATTGTAAAGTGCCTGGGCATTACGCGGATTCTTCTCGACAGCCTTCCGATACGACACTTCGGCTTCGGCATAGTTGCCTGCACGGTACTGCTTGTTACCCTGACGTACCAGCTGACGGTCGCTCTGGGCCTGAACAGCGAGGGGCAGCAACAGGAGCAACAACACGGAGGCAGCCTTCTGGTTGCGACGGAACAACGAGACGTTGCGAAGCATCGGATTCTTGATGTCGAGGATGCAGATCTCAATGATGATCAGCAACAGGGCAAGGATGCCCACTGCCTGGAACTGCTCATCATAGTCGCTGTATACCGTGCTCTCAATCTCTTTCTTAGCCAGTTTGTCCAACTCTTGGTCGAGCTGGTCCTGGGCATTGCTGTTGTTCTCGACATGGATATAGGCACCACCGCCAGCCTGGGCTATCTGGCGACACATCTCCTCGTTGAGACCTGTCATGACCGTCTGGCCGGTATTGTCTTTCATATAGTCGCCATTGCCTATGGGGATGGGAGCTCCCTTGGGCGAGCCAACGCCTAACACATAGACGCGCATACCCTTCTCCTTGGCTGCTGTAGCGGCTTCCATCACCCCACCCTCATGGTCCTCGCCATCGGTAATGACAATGATAGCCTTGCCCACTCCTTCCTGTTGGGTGAAGCTGTTGCTGGCCATCGTGATAGCCTTGGCGATATCCGTTCCCTGGGTGGCAATCATCGAGGGCGATATGCTTGACAGGAACATCTTGGCTGACACGTAGTCACTCGTGATAGGCAGCTGGATGAAGGCATCACCAGCAAAGACGATAAGTCCTATCTTATCGTTGGTGAAGTGGTCGACCAAATTCTCGACCATCATCTTCGAACGGTCCAGACGACTGGGAGCCACATCTTCTGCCAGCATCGAGTTGCTGATGTCAAGGGCAATGATGGTCTCTATACCCGTACGCTTCTCACGATTGATCTTGGTGCCGAACTGCGGACGGGCTATCATGACGATAAGCAGCGCCAGCGCGGTGAGCAGCAAGGAGAATTTGACCAGCGGACGGAAACGCGACACGTCAGGCATGAGTTGGCGCACCAGGTCGCGGTCGCCAAACTTGCGCAGACGTCGTTTCTGCTGACGGATCAACAGAAAGCGCAATACCAACAGAAGGGGTATCAGCGCCAGTGCATATAGATATATAGGGTCTTCGAATCTAAACATCAATTAATTTACAATTTGACAATTTACTATTTACAATTTACGGCAATTTCCTGAAAATCGTGATACGCAGCAACATCTCCAGCAGCAACAGCAGGGCGGCAGCAATGGCATAGGGCTGATAGGCCTCATAGCGCTTGCTGAACTTCTTGACGTTGAGCTTTGATTTCTCCAGCTTGTCAATCTCCTTGTATATCTGTCGCAGCTCCTGGTTGTTCGTAGCACGATAGAAGTCGCCATCAGTAGCCGAAGCTATCTCGCTCAGCGTCTTGGTATCAATCTCGACGGGAATGTTGACATACTGAATACCTCCAGCCACAGACATCGGGTATGGGGCCACCTTATTGGTTCCTACACCGATGGTATACACACGGATGCCAAAACTCTTGGCTATCTCTGCTGCAGTCATCGGCGACAGGTCACCACGGTTGTTAGAACCATCGGTCAGCAGGATGACGACCTTGCTCTTAGCCTTCGAGTCCTTCAGACGGGATACGGCATTAGCCAGTCCCATACCAATGGCGGTACCATCCTCTATCAGTCCGCGCTGGGCGATATCGGTACGCACGTTCTGCAATAGGTTGAGCAGCGAGGCATGATCTGTCGTCATAGGACACTGGGTGAAAGCCTCGCCAGCAAATATCGACAGTCCGATGTTATCATCAGGACGACCGATGATGAAGTCGGCAGCCACCTGCTTGGCAGCCTCCATGCGGTTGGGTTTCAGGTCTTCTGCCAGCATCGACGTCGACACGTCCATAGCCAGCATGATATCGATACCCTCCATCGTCTTGTTCTTCCATGAGTTCTGGGTCTGCGGACGAGCCAGCACCAGTACCAGCAGCACGAAGACTGCCAGTCGCAACAGCAACTGCAGTGGCATCAGCCGTACCTTCCAGGAGCGTGGTGCAAAGCGATAGGCAAAAGTATCGCTCATACGCATGGTAGGCTCGCTTTTCTTCCTGTACATCAGGTACCATACCAGGTACGGAATGATGAGGACAAGCAGAAACAGATATTCCTTATTGGCAAATTCCATTCTTCAATACATTAATATATCAACAACTGATAGATGTTGTAGACCACGAGACAGAACAGGGCGGTAGCTACGGCTACGAGGAGCCAGATGCCACCCTTGAGCACTCGACGCTGCTTCTGCGAACGCTGGTCTTCAGCCGACAGTTCGGGCTTCTGCACCTCCTCAGTAGGCTGGTTCTCGAGCTTCGTCTGGTTGATGAAGTCGATGGCATTCACCAGATTGGCGTCATTCTCGTTGATCATCGTTGAATACTTGGCAAACTTCACGAGGTCGGCCGTCATGAAGAGCTGTCGCAACTCACTCAGACTCTGCTGGTCACCAGCAGCGGTGAGGCGTTCTATAATCTCCGAGCTGGTCATCTCCATAGCAGAGAATCCGTAGCGCTCCTCGATGTATTTACGCAGCGTGTCCGTCAGCTTCGTATAGTACTCCTTTTGGTTCTCTGACGTCACCATCTTGTCGGCCTTGATCTGCTCAATCTCCTGCATAGCCTTCTGGTGAGGCAGCAGACGCTTCACAATCTTGATGCGGGCAATGATAGGCTTGTTGTCACGCAGACGCAGATACAGGTAGTAGGCAGCAGCCAGCACAACCAGCATCAGCACGCTGAGCCAGAACGACAGCGACCAGTCGCTCCACTGGAACGGATTGTCCTGTACATCCTTCGGTCCGAAGAACTTGTCGAGCTTCGTGGTGTCTACCTCTACCTCGACAACCTTCAGTGCCAGACTCTTCGACTCCAGCTCCTTGCCATTGACCTTCACCTTAAAGGGAGGCAGGTAATAGAGGTTGCCATCGAAGGAGGTCAGCGTGACTACCATCACGTTGGGTTCGGGATGCTGGGCGGCAATCACCTCGACGCCAGCAACCACCAACTGACGGGGTTGTAGCGTAGGCCATTCCACCTTATCCTGTTCGCCAGCATGCACACTCAGGGTGACCTGTGCCTGCTCACCAATCATGATTTCGATGGGGTCAATCTTAGCCTCAATGCCACCTTGAGCAAAACTCAACAAAGCACTGAGTATTAAGCATATAAATATCGTCGTTCTTTTCATCAGCTTCTCCGTTTAAACAACATCAGCAGCGACTTCACATAGTCTTCGTTGGTGGCTATCGACACCAGGTCGACATTGCTCTTGTTCATCGTTTCGACCAACTGCTTCTGCCGACTACTCCAGTACTGTTCGTGGGCCTCACGAAGTCGGCGACTACCCGTGTCAATATACTGTTCGTGTCCCGTTTCAGCATCTACCACACGCATCAGACCCACATCAGGCAACTGACGTTGAAGCACGTCGTAGACCTGCAGAGCCACCACGTCATGCTTCCGATTGCATATCTGCATCGTCTGCAGGAAGTCCTGACGGTCGTAGAAATCGCTCAGCACAAAGGCGGTACAGCGACGCTTCGCCACGCTGGTCAGGAACTCCAGTGCCTGCTTGACGTCGGTACGACGACTCTCGGGATGGAAGTCGAGCATCTCACGGATGATATAGAGAATATGCTTGCGGCCTTTCTTGGGTGGGATGTATTTCTCCACACGGTCCGAGAAGAACACCACACCTATCTTGTCGTTGTTCTGAATAGCCGAGAAAGCGATGGTAGCAGCTATCTCCGTCACCATGTCACGCTTCATCTGACGCTGTGTACCGAAATCCAACGAGCCGCTGACGTCGATCAGCAACATCACCGTCAACTCACGCTCCTCCTCAAACACCTTCACATAGGGACGGTGGAAGCGGGCGGTCACGTTCCAGTCGATATCACGCACATCATCGCCATACTGATACTCACGCACCTCCGAGAAGGCCATACCCCTACCCTTGAAGGCGGAGTGGTACTGCCCCGCGAAGACGTTAGAGCTCAGGCCTCGAGCCTTAATCTCTATCTTCCGTACTTTCTTGATAATCTCAGATGTTTCCATCAAGGCACTTCTACCTTATTGATAATCTTTGATACGATGTCCTCACTGGTCACATTGCTGGCTTCGGCCTCGTAAGTCAGTCCGATACGATGGCGCAGCACATCATGAGCCACAGCACGCACATCCTCAGGAACCACGTAGCCACGGCGCTTGATGAAGGCATAAGCACGAGCCGCCTTGGCCAGATTGATAGAGGCACGTGGCGAACCGCCGAACGAGATCATGTCCTTCATATCCTTCAGACCATAGCGGTCAGGATAACGGGTAGCAAACACGATGTCAGCAATATACTGCTCTATCTTCTCGTCGATATAGACCTCGCGAACCACCTCACGAGCCTTGATAATCTCGTCAGCGGTAGTCACGGGAGTCACCTTAGGCAGGGCTCCAGCAATATTCTCGCGGATAATCTTCTTCTCCTCGTCAATGGTAGGATAACCGATGACTACCTTCAGCATGAAACGGTCCATCTGTGCCTCAGGCAACGGATAGGTACCTTCCTGCTCTATGGGGTTCTGCGTAGCCATCACGAGGAAGGGGTTAGGCAGGTTGAAGGTCTCGCTGCCGATAGTCACCTGCTTCTCCTGCATGGCTTCCAGCAAGGCACTCTGTACCTTGGCTGGTGCACGGTTGATTTCATCTGCCAGTACGAAGTTGGCAAACACAGGACCCTGCTTCACCTGGAATTTCTCGTCTTTCTGCGAGTAGATCATCGTACCTGTCACGTCGGCAGGCAACAGGTCTGGCGTAAACTGAATACGGCTATAAGTAGCGTCTATCAATTGCGACAGCGTTTTGATAGCCAGCGTCTTAGCCAATCCGGGCACACCTTCCAACAGGATATTGCCATCACTCAGCAGACCGATGAGCAGCGAGTCTACCAGGTGCTTCTGTCCTACGATTACACGATCCATTCCCGTCACCAGATTGGTAACGAATCCACTTTGTTGTTCTATCCGCACATTCAGTTCGCGGATGTCAATAGCTTCTGCCATATAATTACTTTTATTTTTTAAATTGACTGTATAAAATTACCGATTGCGTCTTTTCTTCAACTGCAATTGAGGTATCTTGATTTTCTGACCAACTTTGACTTTCGGGTTCTGCGGCAGATCGTTATACACCTCTACGTAGCACTGCATGTCTGGTCCCAGATGGGCTTTGCAAATGCTGTAGAAGGTCTGTCCCGCCTGAACCTCGACAATCTCCTTTGTTCCTACGATACGGTAGGCACCCAGCCTGACACGTTCGTCCTTAGCAGCATAAGGATCTATCTCCTCTGCCGGCTTCTGTTCTGGCTTCACCTCGGGCTTCGGCTCGGGCTTTACCTCGGGTTTGTCCACGGGTTTGTCCACGGGTTTAATATCAGGGGCCTTCACCTGTGTTTTCATCGTGGAATCAACCACACTGGTATCTTTCGCCACTTGCTCCTCTTTCTGAACTGGAGCTGATGCCATCAAATCAGAGGCGATGAGTATCTCTGCCTCATTCTCACCATGATCGGCAACCTCTTGTAATGCATAATGATATCCTCCAAGAGCTGAAACAGCCATCAGAACCAATACCAGTACCGAAGCTGCAGCCCACTTCATCCAGGGTCGGATGAAAGTCGACTCCTCAGGTTCCTCATCATCAGCCACAACAACCAAGGGCTCTTCTTCTGCAGGTTCTTCTTCCACTACTTCGAGGACAGGTTCCTGCTCTATTTCTGTAGGAGTCTCAACAAGAGTCTCTGCAGGAGTCTCTATAGGAGTCTCTATAGGAGTCTCTATTGTCTCTACAGGTTCCTCTTCCGGCTGTTCTTCCATATCAGAGAAGGCGACACCATCGTTCAGCACAACGGTCTCAAACTGCGAGAAAGGCTTGTTCACCAGTTCCTTCATCATATTGTCGGGAGTGAACGACACCTTGTCGTGACCTTCTATCACCACACGCTCACCCGTACGAACACTGATACTCTCACGGGCTTCTACGCTGATAATCTTGAAGGTGCCCAAGCCCTTTACCTTGACCTGGTCGCCCTCTTGCAGACGTTGCAGAATAACGGCAAACATCTCCGTAGCAAACTGGTTAGCATCACGCTGCTGCAGTCCGCTCTTCTCCACCAATACCTTGGCAATCTCCTGTATCGTCAGTTTTCCCATGACTATTGTCCTCCCTTCATTTTATCCTTCCAGGTCTGGTTGGGTCGGAAGTTCAACACGAGTTTGGGTGGTACGAGCATGCGCTGACCTGTCGATGGGTTCACCATGATACGTTCCATTTTCTTCTTCGTCTCAAAGAGTCCGAAGTTAGGAACCAATACAGCGTCGCCTTCCTGAAAGGCGTCACCCATCGCGTCAATCATCTGGTTGACAAGCCGTTGAGCGTCTCTCGGAGCATATCCTGTACGCTCAGCCAGTTCTGCAATAAATTCCTTGTTATTCATATCTCGTAGTAGCGTATAAGTCAAATTCTTCAGCATCGGTAATGCGGGCCTCATAGAAGTGGCCTATCTCAAGGTCTTCCTCTGCGGGTATCAACACTTCAGGATCAACCTCTGGCGAACAGTATTCCGTACGTCCTACCCAGTAGTCACCCTCCTGTCGGTCGATGATGACACGCAGGGTCTGCCCTATCTTCTCGCCCTCCAGTTCAGCACTGATGTTCTGCTGCACACGCATCAACTTGTCCAGTCGCTGCTGTTTCACCTCCTGAGGCACGTCGTCCTCGTAGTGCTTGGCGCTGTAGGTACCATCTTCTTCCGAATAGGCAAAGGCACCCATGCGTTCGAAACGGGCCCACTTGGTAAATTCCACCAACTGGCGGAAGTCCTCATCGGTCTCACCGGGGAAACCGACCATCAGTGTAGTACGGATATGGATGCCAGGCACCTCTCTGCGCATCCGACGTATCAGTTCGTAGGTATCTTCTTTCGTCACATGGCGCTGCATGCGCTCCAGCATATGGTCGGAGATGTGCTGCAAGGCAATATCCAGATAGTTGCAGACATTCTTCTTCTCACGCATCACACGCAGCAAGTCCCAGGGGAAATGAGCAGGATAGGCATAGTGCAGACGAATCCACTCCACACCCTCTATCTCTGCCATCTGTTCTATCAGTTCGGCGATGTGCTGCTTGCCGTCAATGTCTACCCCGTAATAGGTCAACTCTTGAGCTATCACCTGAAATTCCTTCGTACCCTGACTTACCAACCAGCGCACCTCGTCCAATATCTCCTGCATCGGACGACTCTGGTGACGCCCCGTAATCAGCGGGATAGCACAGTAGGCACAATGTCTGTCGCAACCCTCTGCAATCTTCAGATAGGCATAATGGCGAGGAGTAGTCATGTGACGATGGACAGAATTACACAAAAGAGACGGTTCCATTTGTGTAATTTCAGAAAGATCGGCCAGCAGTTGCTTGTAATTGAACTTGCCGTACCAGCCATCCACCTCAGGAATTTCAGCCTCCAGTTCGGCGAGGTAACGCTCTGACAGACAGCCCATCACGTATAAACGCTTCAGCCGGCCTTCCTCTTTGGCCTGTACCAGTTCCAGAATGGTATCGATGCTCTCCTGCTTGGCATCCTCAATGAATCCGCAAGTGTTCACCACAGCAATCTCACCCTCAGGATGCTCTGCATCATGAGTCACATGAAAGCCGTGAGCCTCGAAGAGTCCCATCAGGTTTTCGGAATCTACCAGATTCTTAGAACAACCCAAAGTGATGAAATCAACTGTTGGTTTATTCATTCTTAAACAGCGAGTCAACAAACTGACGACGGTTGAAAAGCTGCAAATCCTGCATGCCCTCACCCAGTCCGATATATTTCACGGGAACCTTCAGCTGGTCGGAAATGCCAATCACCACACCACCCTTGGCGGTACCATCCAGTTTGGTGATAGCCAGACTGGTGATCTGGGTGACGGCAGCAAACTGCTTGGCCTGCTCAAAGGCATTCTGTCCTGTAGAGCCATCCAGCACGAGCATCACCTCATCAGGAGCCTCAGGCAGCACCTTCTTCATGACATCCTTGATTTTCTTCAACTCATTCATCAGGCCCACCTTGTTATGCAGACGACCTGCCGTATCTATCAGCACCACGTCGGCACCGTTAGCCTTAGCCGACGACAACGTATCGAAAGCCACCGAGGCAGGGTCGGAACCCATCTGTTGCTTCACCACAGGCACGCCTACGCGTTCGCCCCAGATGCACAGCTGCTCTACGGCAGCAGCACGGAAAGTATCAGCGGCACCCAGATACACCTTCTTGCCGGCCTGCTTGAACTGCCAAGCCAGCTTTCCGATGGTGGTCGTCTTACCCACACCATTCACACCGACTACCAGTATGACATAGGGCTTATGATCGCTAGGCAAATCCCAGTTATCGTTATCGTCAGAATTGTTCTCCGTCAGCAGCGAAGCAATCTCGTCACGCAGGATAGCGTTCAGCTCCGATGTCGACACATACTTATCGCGAGACACGCGCTCCTCAATGCGTTCGATGACTTTCAACGTGGTCTCCACACCGACGTCAGAGGTGATGAGCACCTCCTCCAGGTTATCCAGCACATCGTCATCCACCTTCGACTTGCCAGCCACAGCACGTGCCAACTTGTCGAACACACTGGTCTTAGTCTTCTCCAGACCTTTGTCCAATGTTTCCTTTTTATCCTTGTTGAAAAAACCAAAAATTCCCATACTTTTTTCCTTTTGCTCCGCAAAGGTACAAAAAAAAGCTGAAACACCATTCGCGTTTCAGCTTTTTCTCTTCATATTTTACAATTTCTTAGTTTTTGAAAAAGTCCTTAACAGCTTCGTTAGGAACCATCTGCTCATCAAAGACGTAAGCACCCGTCTTGGGGCTCTTTACCATCTTGATCACTTTAGTGTAAGCGCGACCATCCTTTGAGCCTTCATGGAGGGTAGCGACGGTTTTCTTTGCCATGCTCTAAATAGATTACTTAATCTCCTTGTGCACAGTCATGCGCTTCAGGATGGGGTTATACTTCTTAAGTTCCATTCTCTCAGGTGTGTTCTTACGGTTCTTCGTGGTGATGTAACGGCTTGTTCCGGGGAGTCCACTCTCCTTCATCTCCGTGCATTCCAGAATCACCTGAACGCGGTTACCCTTAGCTTTCTTTCCTGCCATAGTGTTAGTCTCCTATTACTTTAATATCCTTCCAGTCAACATAACCCTTAGCAACAGCCTGCTTGAGGGCAGCGTCCAGACCTACCTTATTAATCATACGCAGACCAGCAGCGCTGATCTTCAACTGAATCCAGCAAGCCTCCTCAACATAGTAGAACTTCTTGCTGAACAGGTTAACGTCAAAGCTGCGCTTAGTGCGGTGCTTTGAGTGAGACACATTATTACCAATCTGTGCCTTCTTTCCCGTAATCTGACAAATTTTAGACATCTCTATCTACTTTTTATTTGTTCCTAAAAATGTAACTTATTCCAAACAGGGTGCAAAGGTACACATTTTTAATGAGAAATGAGAAATGAGAAATGAGAAATTCCTCTTCATTTAGGATTTTTTAACCTTCCAACTCGGCTGGTTGAGGTTCTGACTTCAAAAAATCGAGGAACATCTGCATCGCTTTGTTGGTGGCGATGGCCAAATTGATGTCTCGTCCGTGGTCTTCCTGAACCAGTTGAGTCACCTGTCTGTCTTTCGTTCCGCAGGCCAGCCAGATGGTGCCAACGGGATGCTCTTTCGTACCTCCGCCAGGACCTGCAATACCCGTTGCCGAGATGGCATAGTCGGTATTCAGCGCCTGACAGGCACCTTTCACCATCTGTATGGCAACTTCCTCACAGACAGCCGTTTTCTCGTCCAGCAGCTGTGCGTCGACACCCAGTAGCGACATCTTCACCTCGTCGACATACGAGATGACGCCACCCTTGAAATATTTCGAGGAACCAGGCACCGAGATGATTGCCTCAGCAATACGTCCACCCGTACAGCTCTCTGCCGTACCTACCGTCTTATCCATCTCCCACAGCAGTTGACTCACCTCTCTGCTGATAATCTTACTTTCAAAATCCATAGTATCATCTATTTAAACGTTACTTTCGAGAAGGCTGGCGCATCTATCGGACACGTCTCGCCATCCATGAATTTATAGTAGCCCACGATGCCTATCATCGCGGCATTGTCCGTTGTATAGCTGAATTTCGGAATGTATACCGTCCAGCCGTAGCGCTTGGCATGATCGTAGAAGGCGTTGCGCAATCCGTTGTTGGCACTCACTCCGCCAGCCACTGCCACATGTTTGATACCGGTCTGTTTGACGGCCAGACGCAGTTTCTTCATCAGGATATCGACAATGGTCCACTCCAGCGAGGCGGCAATGTCTTCCTTGTGGTGCTCGATGAAGTCGGGATCTTCCTCCACCCATTTTCGCATGTTATAGAGGAATGAGGTCTTCAGACCTGAAAAGCTGTAGTCCAGTCCGGGAATATGAGGCTCCGAGAACTGATAGGCCTTCGGATTGCCCTGACGGGCCAAACGGTCGATGATAGGACCTCCCGGATAGCCCAGACCCATCACCTTCGAGCACTTATCGATAGCCTCGCCGGCCGCATCGTCTATCGTCTGACCCAGCACCTCCATATCATTGTACTTACGCACCAGCACGATCTGCGAGTTACCACCCGAGACCAGCAGACAGATAAACGGCAGTGGCGGCTGGTTCGTATCGTCGTCGCTCTCCTTGATGAAGTGCGCCATCACGTGTCCCTGCAAGTGGTTGACGTCAATCAGGGGAATACCCAGCGAACGGGCAAATCCCTTGGCGAAGTTGACGCCTACCAGCAGCGAACCCATCAATCCCGGTCCGCGTGTAAAGGCTACAGCACTCAGCTGTTCCTTCGCAATGCCTGCCTGCTTGATGGCCTCATGCACCACCGGAACTACGTTCTGCTGATGAGCCCTTGATGCCAGTTCAGGCACCACGCCACCATAGGCCTCGTGTACTTTCTGCGACGCCGTCACGTTCGACAGCAGCACCCCATTCTTCAGCACCGCAGCCGATGTATCGTCACAGCTCGACTCTATACCTAATATATATATACCCTCTTGGGTCATCATAATTCCTAATTTCTAATTTAATACGAAAGAATTTCCACTCCGTTTTCCGTCATCAGCAGCGTGTGTTCCCATTGCGCTGAGGGCAGTTCGTCTTCCGATATCACCTCCCAGCCATACGGATCATCAGCATCGACAAACACCTTCCAGGTGCCCATATTGATCATCGGCTCTATGGTGAACACCATGCCAGGCACCAGCAGCATACCGTCGCCACGTTGGGCAAAGTGACACACCTCCGGGTCTTCGTGGAACTTCAGCCCCACCCCGTGGCCACACAAGTCGCGCACCACACCGTAGTGATACTTCTTGGCATGCTTCTCTATCGCACGCCCGATCTCGTTCACCCCGTGCCAGGGCTTGGCAGCCTCCATACCGATTTCCAAGCATTCCTTCGTCACCCGTACCAGCTGTTCCTTCTCGGGAGTCGTCTTACCTATTATATACATACGCGAGGCGTCAGCATAATAGCCATCCAGTATCGTAGTGAAGTCGACATTGATGATGTCACCCTCCTCCAGGATGTCGTCAGCCTTCGGAATACCATGACACACCACCTCGTTGATGCTCGTACATACCGACATCGGGAAACCTTCGTAGTTCAGACAGGCTGGTGTAGCGCCATGCTTTTCGCAGTAGTCCCGACAAATCTGGTCTATCTCCAGTGTCGACATACCCGCATGAATAGCCTCACCGACGGCATCCAACACGCCCGTATTGACAACACCCGCACGGCGGATGCCCTCTATCTGCTCTGGTGTCTTCACCAGTTCACGGGTCGGTACCAGCGCCCCTTTGTTTTCCAGATACATGATATGCTTATCCAGCTCTGTGGGCTGTTCGCCCGCTTTACAGTGCCATCTTCTTTTCATCCTATTTCTAATTTTGTGTGCAAAGGTACGAATAAGTGAGTAAAATGCCAAATTTATTTGGGTATTTTCGAACGTGAGTACCTTCGACGAAGTCAGAGTTACAAAAATGGCACGATATTTGCAAGATTAGCGGCAGAAAGTTTAATTATATCTAGAAATTGACTATGCAAAAAGGTAACATCGGGGTTACTACTGAGAACATCTTCCCCGTCATCAAAAAGTTTCTCTACAGCGACCATGAGATTTTCTTGCGCGAGATGGTTTCCAATGCCGTCGACGCCACGCAGAAGCTGAAGACACTGGCCCAGCAGGGCGAGTTCAAAGGCGAAGAGGGCGACTTGACCGTCCGCGTCAGTTTGGACAAGGAGAAGGGCACCATCACCATCTCGGACCGTGGTATCGGTATGACCGAGGAGGAGATAGACAAGTACATTAACCAGATAGCTTTCTCGGGTGTCAACGATTTCCTCGAGAAGTATAAGGACAATGCCAACAACATCATCGGCCACTTCGGATTGGGCTTCTACTCTTCGTTCATGGTATCGAAGAAGGTAGAGATCATCACCCGTTCGTATAAGGACGGTGCCAAGGCTGTCAAGTGGAGCTGCGACGGCTCTCCCGCCTACGAGATCGACGAGGCTGAGAAGGAGGACCGCGGTTCAGATATCATCCTGTATATCGACGACGACTGCAAGGAGTTCCTCGAGAAGGAGAAGCTGCAGCAGCTGTTGGAGAAGTATTGTAAGTTCATGGCCGTACCCGTAGCCTTCGGCAAGAAGCAGGAGTGGTCCAGCGAGAAGAAGGAGATGGTTGACACCGATAATGACAACGTCATCAACAGCGTCGAGCCCCTGTGGACGAAGGCTCCCTCATCACTCAAGGACGAGGACTACAAGTCGTTCTACCGCACCCTCTACCCCATGTCCGACGAGCCTATGTTCTGGATTCACCTGAACGTAGACTATCCCTTCAACCTGACGGGTATCCTCTATTTCCCCCGCATCAAGTCGAACATCGACCTGCAGCGCAACAAGATCCAGCTCTACTGCAACCAGGTATTTGTCACCGACCAGGTGGAGGGCATCGTGCCTGAGTTCCTGACGCTGCTGCATGGTGTCATCGACTCACCCGATATTCCCCTGAACGTCTCTCGTTCTTATCTGCAGAGCGACCGCGAGGTGAAGAAGATCTCTACATACATCACCAAGAAGGTGGCCGACCGTCTGCAGTCTATCTTCAAGGAGGATCGCAAGCAGTACGAGGAGAAGTGGGACGACCTGAAGCTCTTCATCAACTACGGCATCCTCTCTGAGGAGTCGTTCTACGATCGTGCCAAGGAGTTCGCCCTGTTCAAGGATTCTGAGGGTAAGTATTTCACCTTCGACGAATACAAGACACTCATCGAGGGTGCCCAGAAGGATAAGGACGGCAATCTCGTCTACCTCTACGCTACCGATAAGGAGGAGCAGTACTCGTATATCAAGGCCGCTCAGGACAAGGGCTACAGCGTTCTCTTGCTCGACGGTCAGCTCGACGTACCCACCATCCAGACCTTGGAGCAGAAGTTCGAGAAGTCGCGCTTCACCCGTGTCGACAGCGACATCATCGACCGTCTCATCGTCAAGGAAGACGCCCGCAAGAGCGACCTCTCTCAGGAGCAGTCTGACAATTTGTCAGCCGTCTTCAAGTCGCAGATGCCAAAGATGGACAAGACTGAGTTCATGGTACAGGTCGACGCTCTTGGTGCTGAGGCCCGTCCTGTCATCATCACCCAGAACGAGTGGATGCGACGTATGAAGGAGATGAGCCGCTTCCAGCAGGGTATGAACTTCTACGGTCAGATGCCCGACTCATTCAATATCGTGCTCAATAGCGACCACCCGCTGGTAAAGCGCGTCCTCACCGATTCAGAGTCAGCCACCGCTGAAGCCCTGAAGCCTATCGATGCCGAGCTGAAAGGCCAGGAGGCTCGTCTCGCTGCCATCCAGCAACAGCAGGATAAGAAGAAGTACGACGAACTGACTCAGGACGACAAGGACATGAAGGCCGAGTGCGAGAAGGCCGTCCAGGAGCAGAAGGACAAGAAGCAAGCCGTATTGGCCGACTATGCCAAGGGCAACGACATCGTCCATCAGCTCATTGACCTGGCACTCCTGCAGAACGGACTCCTCAAGGGTGAAGCCCTCGATCGCTTCCTACAGCGCTCCGTCGATCTGATTAAATAAAACGGTAAGACCCCGAAAGCCAACTTACTTTCGGGGTCTTTTCTTTATCTCTCGTCTATCAACCCGTTGAGCCAGTCTTTCAACTTTTCCAGTGTCGACTTCTCCTTGGGTCTCTCGTCCACTGTCGGTTCCGGTTCCTGTATGGGTTCAGGTGTTGGTGCTGGTGTTGGTGCTGGTGTTGGTGCTGGTGTTGGCTCAGGAGCAGGCTCAGGTATAGGCGCCGACTCCACGACAAATTTCGGTTCCTCTTGCTGTTCCTCTACGGGCTTTATCGGTGTGGGCTTATACAGCAGCGGTATCAAGTCCTCATAATACCCATCCTCGTTCTTAGCCACACCTTTCTCCTCGTTCTTCAAGTCGTTCTCCAGCCCGGTAGCCAGAATAGTCACTTTGGCATCCTCACCCAGGCTGTTATCAGTCGACGTACCCCATATCACGTCGATATTCGGATCCAGTTGGTCGAAGAATTCGTCTATCTCCTGCATTTCTTTCACGAAGATAGGACGGTCCTCGCTCGCATAGATATTAAATAGGATACGCTTCGCCTTTCCGATGTCGTTGCCATAGAGCAGCGGCGAGTCCAGCGCATCGACAATAGCCCTCTGCACGCGTTTCTCACCACTGGCCCTACCCATAGCCATGATTGCTCCGCCACCATTCTTCATCGTCGTCTCCACATCACGGAAGTCCAAGTTGATTGAACCGTCGCTATGCACCGTTATCAGCTCAGCGATACCCTTCACGGCATCCTTCAAGATGTCGTCAGCCCGTTGGAATGCCTCCTTCACCGATATGTCTGCATCGGCATACACGTCGCAGAGTCTCTCGTTGTTGATAATCAGCAGCGCGTCCACGTTCTTCCTCAGCTCGTCCACACCCTTCAGCGCCTTCACAATCTTACGCTTCTTCTCGAAGTAGAAAGGTATCGTCACCACACCTACTGTCAGCAGACCCATTCTTTTCGCCACGCCAGCTACCACAGGAGCCGCACCCGTTCCGGTACCGCCACCCATGCCAGCCGTCACAAAGACCATCTTCGTGCCGTCACCCAGTAACTTCTCGATATCATCGATATTGCTCTCGGCCTCTTTCCGACCTAGTTCCGGATTGGCACCGGCCCCAAGACCCGCCGTACCCAGCATGATTTTCACCGGCACAGGCGAACCCGCCAGCGACTGGCTGTCCGTGTTACAGACGGCAAATGTCACGCCCTCCACCCCTTCCTTGTACATGTTTCTGACGGCATTACAGCCACCGCCGCCCACGCCAATCACCTTGATGATGCCCCTCATCGTATTCTTAATCACCGGAAAATCCAGCAGTCCAAATTCTTCTCCCATATCGTCTATCGTGTTTCGTTGATAACCAATTCTCTAGGCAGCGTGATGACCTTCAGCCGTTCATACCAGATACGACCAGCGATATGCTTCTGCATATGACTGCTAATCAGGTAGTAGCTTGCCCTATACTCATCCATCAGCTCCAGAAAAGCCTTCTTGATGCGCGAACATTTCTCATTGATGGCATTGTCCAGCGGATCCACCAGATGGTCAACACTCTCCTCCGCCTTCTCTTTGTCCATCCATCTTGCCGTTGCCAGATAATAACCCAGCAACTCCTCCCGATAATTTCCCAACCGCTTGAACTCTATCCCCTCAGGGTGATTCAAGAACAACAGATACACCGCCTTATGCACAGGTTGAAGCTCTACCTCCAACTGGTAGTCAGCCAACACAAACCGATAATCCTTCGTGATGACCAGTCTCGACAGCCTGCTCTTCGCAGCCTCTATACGCAGCTCTTCCAGTAGAGGCACCCCTATAGCCTTCAGCAGCAAGTCCTTCCGTCCTGCCGCCACCAGTCTGTCAGCCAGAGCCCTCAGCTCCTGCATCACCTCTTCTGCTGTCTTCTGCTGTTCTGCCATTGTGGGTACAAAGTTACAAAACTTTCTTGTAACTCACAAATCTTCGCAAGGCTTGCGGAAACCACCCAACTAGCCCCAAAAGTATTTCGTTCAGATAAAATGAACAAAAAAGAGCTGAACAAAACTGCGTGGCAGCAGCCAACGGTTCTTTCTGTCGGACGCCTCTTTCATCTGCTGTCCGTCAAATCGTCAGCTAAGCAAAAAGCGCAATCCGTAAACTGTTAACAGAACTTAAAAAGAATATATAAGGTGTAAAAATAACACTTTTGGGAAAGATTATCATGAAAAAAGATTGCGGAATGAAATTATTATTGTAATTTTACACCCAAAATCACATTGATAACTAAAAAACTACCAAAAGAATGAAGAACTTCAAGCAAGTTTTCGCCTCAACAACAGTGGCTGTTGCCCTGCTGACGGCTTGTGCTTCTGGTGAGCAGAAAGCACTGACGGTATCGGGTCTTGACCCTGCCAAGTTTGACACTATCATCAACGAAAAACCAGTAAAGCTCTACACGCTGAAAAACCAGCAAGGCATGGAGGTTTGCATCACCAACTACGGCGGACGCGTAGTCTCGCTGGTGGTGAACGACAAGGACGGCAAGCCTACCGACGTGGTGCTGGGTTTCGACAACATCGCGCAGTATGCTGACACGCTGAACTCGCCTACGGACTACGGTTCAAGCGTGGGTCGCTATGCCAACCGCATCAAAGGTGGTCAGTTCACGCTGAACGATTCGACGTATCAGTTGAAGCAGAACGACGGTCCTAACTGTCTGCACGGTGGTGGTACGACGGGTTGGATGAATCAGGTGTATGACGCAGAACAGATAGGCGACTCTATCCTGAAGCTAACCATCGTAGCCGAGGATGGTGAGAACGGATTCCCTGGCAAGGTGACTGCCGTGACGACTTACAAGGTGACTGCCGACAACATGCTGGACATCACATGGGAGGCTGAGACGGACAAGCCCACCATCATCAACCAGACGAATCACAACTACTACAACTTGAGCGGTAACTTCACCGAGCCGGGTTACGACATGGTGCTCTACGTGAATGCCGACAACTTCACGCCCTCTGACAAACTGTACATCCCTACGGGTGAGGTGAAGTCGGTAGAGGGAACACCCATGGACTTCCGCACGGCTCACGCTATCGGTGACAGCATCAAGTCGCAGTTCGACCAGATTCAGAACGCTGGTGGCTATGACCACAACTGGTGTCTGAACACCTATAAGGATGGAAAGGGCGACGACACGCAGGTGTGTGCCAGCCTGTACAGTCCGAAGACGGGCATCTTCATGGAGATGTATACCAACGAGCCTGGTGTTCAGGTGTATAGCGGTAACTTCCAGGGTGTAGGCAACGAGCCTAACATCAAGCATAAGGGTGGTGTTTATCCGCAGCACGTCAGCGTTTGTCTGGAGAGTCAGAAGTATCCTGACAGCCCCAACAAGAAGGATTGGATACAGCCCGTGCTGAATCCTGGCGAGAAGTATTACAGCCGCGCAGCGTATAAGTTCAGCGTGAAATAAGAATGAATTAAATTGTAAATAGTAAATAGTAAAATTGTAAATTAACATGGCATTATTAGACTGGATTGTCATTGGCGTCTTCTGCTGTGCGCTGATAGGCATTGTGATTTGGGTTGTATCGCAGAAAAACGACAACTCGGCAGACTATTTCTTGGGTGGTAAGGATGCAACATGGATTGCTATCGGTGCATCGATCTTCGCCTCAAACATTGGTTCAGAGCACTTGATCGGACTGGCTGGTGCCGGAGCCTCATCGGGTATGGCTATGGCCCACTGGGAGATTCAGGGTTGGATGATCCTGATTCTGGGTTGGGTATTCGTGCCTTTCTACACACGAAGCATGGTATACACGATGCCGGAGTTCCTGGAGCGCCGATTCAACAAGGAGAGCCGTACCATTCTGAGTGTGATCTCGCTGATCAGTTATGTGCTGACGAAGGTTGCCGTAACAGTATATGCCGGTGGTCTGGTGTTCCAGCAGGTATTCGGTATCAAGGAACTATGGGGCATCGACTTCTTCTGGATTGCAGCCATCGGACTGGTGCTTATCACCGCCATCTACACCGTGTTTGGTGGTATGAAGTCAGTGCTTTACACCAGCGTGCTGCAGACACCTATTTTATTATTAGGATCGCTCATCATCCTGGTGCTCGGACTGAAGGCTCTCGGTGGATGGGATGAGATGATGGCTACCTGTTCAATCCAGACGGTGAATGAGTATGGTGACCACATGACAGACCTGATGCGCGACCTGCGCGACCCACAGTATCCTTGGCTGGGTGCCTTGGTAGGTTCGGCTGTCATTGGTTTCTGGTACTGGTGTACAGACCAGTATATCGTTCAGCGCGTGCTGTCGGGTAAGGACGAGAAGGAGAGCCGTCGTGGTACCATCTTCGGCGCTTATCTGAAACTGTTGCCCGTATTCCTGTTCCTCATTCCAGGTATGATTGCCTATGCTATGAGCACTAAAGGTATTACACTTCCCAGTGGCGAGGTGTTCGTGCTGTCGACTCCTGATGCAGCCTTCCCCACCCTCGTGGCTAAGATTCTGCCTGCTGGTGTGAAAGGTCTGGTGGTTTGTGGTATTCTGGCTGCCCTGATGTCGTCGCTGGCATCGCTGTTCAACTCGTCAGCCATGCTGTTCACCATCGACTTCTGGAAGCGTCTGCGTCCTGAGACTCCTGAGAAGCAGCTGGTTCGCATCGGCCAGGTAGCTACTGTAGTCATCGTGGTACTGGGTATCCTGTGGATTCCCATCATGCGCTCGGTAGGTGATGTGCTGTACAACTACTTGCAAGACGTCCAGTCGGTGCTGGCTCCTGGTATTGCCTCTGCCTTCCTGCTGGGTATCTGCTGGAAGCGCGCCTCCGCCAAGGGTGGCATGTGGGGTCTGCTCTCAGGTATCATCATCGGTCTGACACGTCTGGGTGCGAAGGTTTACTACAGCAATGCTACTGACGCCGCTGACTCATGGTTCAAGGCTGTATTCTACGACTTCAACTGGCTCTACTTCTGTGGTGTGATGCTCATTGTCTGCTGTCTGGTAGTCATCGTCGTATCGCTCTGCACAGAGGCTCCCGACGAGAAGAAAATACAAGGTCTGGTATTCGGCACCTCAACTCCTGAGCAGCGTGCTGCCACACGTGCCAGCTGGAACATGTGGGATGTTATCCACACCATCATCATCATAGGTATCACCGTAGCATTCTACGCTTACTTCTGGTAAACAGAGATGACCTCATTCTATTTTGAACATCAGAAGATATTCCTGTCGGTAGACTGCATCATCTTCGGTTTCGATGCCAACAAGCTGAAGGTGCTGATAGGCAAGCGACAGATGGACCCAGGTC
>ERZ842401.1481-NODE-1481-length-33486-cov-7.953337_pt1 | contig 33486 bp, 22 predicted proteins | sample MGYA00521270_ERZ842401 | MGnify/ENA primary metagenome ERZ842401 (study PRJEB31892, sample SAMEA3878208) | bioreactor metagenome | biome: Moose rumen | place: Sweden | collected 2011-10 | study: EMG produced TPA metagenomics assembly of the PRJEB12797 data set...
CGGCAAGTTGGTGAATCAGTTTGAAGCGATATTGCAAGCCCGCTTGCGTCATGGGGATTTTCTCTGCAAGCTCCGTGACGGTGGCGGCAGGATTTGCCAAGCCGACGTTGCGACACGTCATTTTTCGCCGAGCCGTTCGGCAAGTTGGTGAATCAGTTTGAAGCGATATTGCAAGCCCGCTTGCGTCATGGGGATTTTCTCTGCAAGCTCCGTGACGGTGGCGGCAGGATTTGCCAAGCCGACGTTGCGACACGTCATTTTTCGCCGAGCCGTTCGGCAAGTTGGTGAATCAGTTTGAAGCGATATTGCAAGCCCGCTTGCGTCATGGGGATTTTCTCTGCAAGCTCCGTGACGGTGGCGGTAGGATTTGCCAAGCGCAGGTCAATCGCCTGTTGCAAACGCTTGTTGACGGCGACGCCCGCCGCGAGGAGGATTTTAATGTCGGCAAGCTGCCCTTGCGCAATGTCGACGGCTCTGTTGAGCGAGGCGGTCTCCATGTTGACGACGCGATTGACTTGCAGGCGAATCTCCTTGATGTTGCGGGCAATCTCAAAGCGTTCGACGGCATTATCCGCGCCGACCATGCCCAGAAAATCGCAAATGGCATCCGCCTCGCGCAACCAAACAAGAAACTCTTTCTTGCGCCGATAAAGCCCGCCGTTGAAGTCAAGCTTATCCAGTTGCTTGCGAATGAAATGCGCCTCCGCCTCCGTCGCCACGATCTCCAACAGATATTGCCCTTCGGGACGATTGACCGTGCCCTTAGCCAAAAAGGCTCCGCGCAGATACGCAATTTTAAATCGCGTGCGCTTAAGGAATTCGTCGAGGTCGAGGGCGTCGAAGAAACTTTGCAATTCGCCCGCCGCGATAAAGCGCACGACGTAATTCATATTCTTGCGGAGTTTCGTCCTGCGAATGGCGGCGACTTCGGGCTTGATAAGCGGGAAAAATTTTTTGGCAAGCTTGATAACTCTGCGGGCGACGGCGGCATTGGAAGTGGAAAACTCAAGGCGACCGTCAATTTTCTTTGCGCCAACCCGAATCAGCGCGACGAACTCGGCAATCAAACAATCGCGCTCGTCGAAACGGTGCGCCAATTCGTTTTTGACTTCCTGCGCATATGACGGCATTATCCTACTCCTTGGTTCCAAAGCTGTAAATAATTTTCATGACGGCGGCGCAAAGTTTATCGGGGTCGTGACGCCCCGCCTCGCGCTCGCTCATTAAATCCGCCTTGATAAGCCCGCAACCCAGCGCGTTGACTTTATCCTCGTCAATCTCAACCGGCGTCGCGCCGGTGCCGCGCCACATGCTGTCGGGTATCGGCGCGGAGTTGACAAGCACATAGTCAATCGTGCCGTGCCCTGTGTGGTCAAGAATCGCCTTTGCGTGACGGGACGCCGTGTAATTATCGGTTTCGCCGGGTTGCGTCAGCACGTTGCAGATATAAATTTTAATCGCCTTGGACTTCTTTAGGGCTTGCGCCACGCCGTCAACCAAAAGGTTCGGCATGATACTGGTATACAAACTGCCGGGACCGAGGATAATGGCGTCGGCGGATTCAATCGCCTCAATCGCGGCGGGGACGGCGGGAACTTTTTTAGGGAAAAGTTGAACGCGGCGAATCGTCTTGTGAGCTTCGGGGATTTGAGATTCGCCTTCGACTACGGTGCCGTCGGTCATTAGCGCATCAAGGCGCACGTGTTCCTTGCTTGCGGGTATCACACGCCCTTTGACTGCCAAAACTTTTGACGACTCCTTGAGCGCGGTCTCCATGTCGCCCGTTACCTCGTTCATCGCCGCGATAAACAAATTGCCGAAGCTGTGCCCTGCAAGCGCGGTGTCGCCCTCGAATCGGTATTGGAAAAGTTTCTCCATAAGCGGTTCGGTGTCGGCAAGGGCTACCAGACAATTTCGCAAGTCACCCGGCGGGATTATGCCAAGCTCCTCGCGTAAACGCCCCGAAGAGCCGCCGTCGTCGGCAACAGTCACCACCGCCGAAACGTTGTTGGTTGCAGTCTTTATCCCGCGCAGAAGGACGCTAAGCCCGTGCCCGCCGCCAATCACCGTGACGGAAGGTCCGCGTCCGAGTTTGCGCTCCTGATAAATCATGTCAACCAAACTCTCCGAGCGGTCGGGGATAAGCACCGCGATAATCGAGCGGATAATCGAACGCGTCGCCCAAAGCATGATACACGAGCCGATAATCATAATGACGACGCCGACGACGGTCGTAACCATATAGTTATAGCTGCCGACCATTTGCCAGACCAGGCGGAAAATTTCCTCCTCGGCGCGCCCCAGATATTCGTAGTTAATGGCAAGTGCGCCGCCGAAGCTGAAAAGTATAACGCCGCCCGCAAACAACGTCAGCCAGCGTTTCAACTTCATGCCGGGATAGAGCCACTTCAAAAGATGAATCATTATTTAGACTTCCCAAACGTCATTCTTCATTAAGTCGCGGTGCTCCAGATTTATTGCGTAACCCTTTTTGGCAAGGCGGTCGTAAATGTGCTTGGCGACGAAAACCGAACGGTGCATGCCGCCCGTACAGCCGACGGCGATAACCAGTTGACTTTTGCCCTCGCGAACGTATTGGGGAACGAGGAAGTCGATAAGGGCGTCGAGCCGCTTTAGATACTCCTGAGTAACGGGCTTCTCCTCGATATAGGCGGCAACTTCGGGGACGGAGCCGCTCTTGTGCCGCAACTCCTCAATGTAAAACGGATTGGGCAGAAAACGAACGTCGAGCACCATATCGGCATCGAGCGGCATACCGAACTTGAAACCGAAGGAAAGAATTGCAATGCTCATGGTATCGCCGTCGGTCTTGCCGAAAAGCTGTTGAATTTTTTCGCGGAGTTCGGTACGCGCAAGGTTGGAGGTATCGATAATGTAAGTCGCCTTGGCGCGGACGGTTTCGAGGCGTTTGCGCTCCTTAAATACGCCGTCGGAGATACGGGTCGCGGGAGCCATGGGGTGACGGCGACGCGTCTCCTTGTAGCGGCGGATAATCACCTCGTCGGCGGCGTCCATGAACAGCATTTCGTAATCGAGATTCGCCTTGTCCATATCGTCGAGGACTTGAACGAGGTCGTCGAAGAATTCACGGCTGCGGGTGTCGACGACGAAAACCATTTTATTAAAGTGCCCTGCGGCGTGAGTGCAAAGCTCCACGAACTTGGGTATAAAGACGGGCGGGAGGTTATCGACGCAAAAATAGCCGAGGTCTTCGAGGTAGCGGCAAGTCTGCGTTTTACCGGAGCCGCTCATGCCCGTCACGATTATGATTCTGGTTTTATCTTCCATAGAAAACTCCTTGGGAACTGTTTTTAGGAGCCGTCATGGATGACGGCTCCGCCGCCGGCGCATTTGCGTGATGCAAATTCCGCCGGCGTCACTACTCGAAAATCATCAGTCGGCGCGGGGCAGGACATTTACGCCCCTGCGAGGTGCCCTTTTCTTTGTAACTTTCTTTTGGGCAAGCAAAAGAAAGTTAATTAAAGTCCACGCTTTAGTTAAAAGGGGGGCTGCTCAGCGCATAGTCGTAAACAGCCGCCGCGAAGCCGTCATTGTCGCAAGTGTCGGTTATAAGCTTGCACGCCGCCTTGACGGCAGGGACGGCATTACCCATAGCCACGCCAACCCCAACGCCGGTCAACATCGCCAAATCGTTATCGGAGTCGCCAATCGCCATAACCTGCGCGGTGTCGACGTTAAGCTTATCGGCAAGAATTTTAATCGCGCTCGCCTTGGAGACGCCCCGCGCCATAAACTCAACGAAACGCGGAGCCGACCTGGTAACCTCGACTTGTCCGCCGAAAATACTTTCAAGCTCGGCAAGCCGCGCCGCCGTCTCGTCGGGGGTGTCAGCTATGCTCAAAAGCTTGGTAATGCCCTCGACGCGTTCGCGTAAGCCCGACCAGCCGACCTCGACCGCCTCAACCTTTTGCGCGTCCTCGTAATATTTGGCGCAATCGTTGCGTTCGGGCACGTAAAGCACATCGTCAACGTAGCTCTGCAAATGCCAACCGCGCTCCTCAAAGAAATTCATCAAGCGGAGAGCGTCGGGCGCGTCCAGGTATCGCGTATGAAGGACTTCGCCCGCCGAGGACTTTATCAGCGCACCGTTGTAGGCGATTATCGGCACGGGCACTTTTAATTGAGCCGCCACCGGCAACGCCGCCCGATACATTCTGCCCGTAGCTATGGCGACTTCGATTCCCGCTCGCCGCATAGCCTGTACCGCCGCGATATTTTTTTCGGAGACGCGTCCGCCCGCAGGCATCAACGTCCCGTCTATGTCAGTCACAAACAGCTTTATCATTGCCGACACTTCCCTCCGTTGAAATTACCCGCCGATTATATCAGACCTTAGCGCAAAAACAAATGCCGCCGCGCCCGAAATTTTTTTACTAAAGTTTTACATAACCATTGCCGATTGATATATTGTATCAAACATTAAGGAGTTGGTCTTTATGACGACGATAATTTTCGACCTGCAACGTTTTGACGGTCCGCCCGATATGCCCGGCGGCGAAGGCGGCGGAGGCAATCCTCCTGACGGCGGCGGCGGTGAAAGCGGCGGAGGCTCCTCCTCAAGCTCCGTGACTTACAGCGCGGCAAACTCAATCACCTCGGCGGGCACCTATTCCAATCAAACTTATACCTCCTCGACTGCCGACGAAAATTCCGTGCTCGTATCGCTGGCGTCGGGTACCGTCAACCTGGTTAATCCCACCGTCACGAAGAGCGGCGACTCCGACGGCGGCGATAATTGCAATTTCTACGGCATCAATTCGGGCGTCATGGCAATGGGCGGCGGCACCGTCTCAATCACGGGCGGAACCGTAACCGCCACAGCCAAGGGCGCGAACGGCGTTTTCAGCTACGGCGGCAACGGCGGCACCAACGGCGCGGCGGGCGACGGCACCACAGTCATTATCTCCGACGTGACGATAAACACCACGGGCGATAACGGCGGCGGTATCATGACAACCGGCGGCGGCGTCACCAAGGCAAGCAACTTAACCATAACCACGACCGGCAACAGCTCCGCACCGATTCGCACCGACAGAGGCGGCGGCTCCGTCACCGTGGAGGGCGGCTCCTACACCTCAAGCGGCACAGGCTCCCCTGCGATTTACTCAACCGCCGACATCGTTGTTTCCGACGCTTCGCTTACGTCCAATCACTCCGAGGGCGTCTGTATCGAAGGGCAAAACTCCGTTGCGTTGACTAACTGCACGCTGAGCGCAAGCAACGACTCAATCAACGGCAATGCCACCTTCAGCGACGCGGTTATTTTGTACCAATCGCAATCGGGCGACGCCGCCGACGGCACCTCAACTTTTAGTATGACGGGCGGCAAACTCGTCAACAAGCTGGGGCACGTCTTCCACGTCACGAACACGACCGCAGTTATCAACCTAAACGGCGTAACGATTGAGGACAGCGGCGACGGCGTACTTTTATCGGTTTGCGACGACGGCTGGAGCGGAGCCTCCAATATCGCCACGCTGAACGCAAGCGGGCAAACTCTTGAAGGCGATATTCTTGTCGGCGACGATTCGACCTTGACGCTTAATATTTCCGATTCGTCGACGTTCACGGGCAACGTAAGCGGCTCCATAACCAACGCCAAAGGTACCTCCGTATCAACGACCGTCGGCACCGTAAACGTAAGCCTGGACGCCTCCAGCAAATGGTACCTCGAAGGCGATACTTATATCACGAGCTTTGAGGGCACGGCAGCGAACGTCATCACGGGCAACTATACGCTTTACGTCAACAACGTCGCGCTCGACGGCACCTCAACCACCGACGACGGCGGCGATTCACTCCTTATCACGCTCACGGCGGGCGATGATACCTATTCCAACACCGTCGACAGCGCGACCATTGACGCGGGCGACGGCAACGATTCTATCAGCAACAGCGGCGCAAATGTTTCTATCGACGCGGGCACAGGCAATGATACAATCGTCAGCACAGGCGACCTTGCAACCATCGACGGCGGCGCAGGCAACGACCTTATCGGTAACGGCAGCGACTCCGTGTTTATTGACGGCAACGACGGCGACGATACAATTGTTAATCAGGCAGGCTCCCACGTAACGATACAGGCGGGCGCAGGTGCCGACACCGTCTATAACGCTCAAGGCGATAACCTCAGCATAAGCGGCGGCGAAGGCAATGATTCAATTACCAACTACGGCGACAGCGTTTCAATCGACGCGGGCGCGGGTAACGATGAAATTAACAACTACGGCGCAAACGTTTCAATCGACGCGGGCGCGGGTGACGATTCGCTCATTAACGCAGGCGACAACGCAACCCTCGACGGCGGCGCGGGCGCAGACTTTATCGGAAATATCGGCGACAGCGTAACAATCGACAGCGGCGCAGGCAACGATTCAATTACCAACATGGGCACAAAGACGTTTGTCGATTTGGGCGACGGCGACGATTACATTTATAACGCCGCGACCTTCGATGACAACAACAGCTTAACCGCGACGCCCGATAACGTCACAATCAGCGGCGGCTCCGGCGCAGATTATATTGTCAACGAATACGGCGAGGCTGTCAGCATAAGCGGCGGTGCAGGCGCGGATTCAATCGGAAACTTTGGCGATAATGCAACGTTGACGGGCGGCGACGGCGACGATTACCTCGAAATTGACGCCTCCAACGTCCTGATTCAATACACCTCAGGCGAAGGCAACGATTCCATCAGCGGCTTCAACGAAACTTCCACGCTTTCAATCAGCGGCGACGCCTATTCTACGGCAGTAAGCGGCGACAATGTGCTGGTTACCATTGGCGACGCAACAATCACCCTGCTCGGCGCGGCAAGCTTAGACGCCGTGAACATCGACGGCGAGGAACTCCAAACCTCCGTGACTTTGACAAATTCCGACAGCGTAAAGGTAACGCTTGACTCTGCGATTATAACGGCGGACGCTTCGGCGCGCACGAAACCCCTCGTTATCGTCGGCAACGCTTTGGACAATGTCATAAACGGCAGCAAAAGCACCGATTTGATTCAGGGCGGCAACGGCGCGGATTCAATCAACGGCGGTTTGGGCAACGATAAGATTTGGGGCGGCTTGGGCAATGATACGCTCCTTGGCAACGCCGGCAATGATTATCTGGACGGCGGCGGTTGGCGCGATAAGATTTACGGCGGCTCAGGCAATGACACCTTGATTGGCGGCAAGGGTAACGATTCGCTCTGGGGCGGCGCAGGTGCCGATACTTTCATCTATGCCGAGGGCGACGGCAACGACAAAATCTACGGCTTTGAGGTCAGCGATTCGCTCCAAATCACGGGCGACTGGTCGGCTAACTACTACAGTGCTTCGGGGCGTATCTTCTTCACGGTCGGCGATACCTTCGGCGCGATTATCCTTGAAAACTCCACCGCCACGACTTACAACATTAACGGTGAGGCTTATCAAGTCAGCGGCTCCACGTTAGCCAAGAAATAATTCTGCGCGGCTTTAAAATTTTTTCCCGTCAACAGGCGGGATTTTTTTGTTTACGTATAATCAAGGCACAGGGAAAATTTTTCGGGTTACGTGAGGGGAGAGATTTTTTCATGAGCTTTTACGAAAATGCGGAGGACAGCGTTGTCATTGCGGGCGACAACGAGGCTGATTCAATTCGCAACACCGCCTTCAATGTCACAATCAGCACGGGCGCGGGCGACGATACCATCGAAAACTATGGCAACAACGTCTCAATCAGCGCGGGCACAGGCAATGATTCCGTGTACAACCGAGGTACCGACGCCACAATCAGAGCTTGGGCGGGCAACGATACCATTTACAACGTCGGAAGGAACATGCTTCTCGACATGGGAGCCGGTAACGATTCCGTTTACAACAGCGGCTCCAACGCCTCAATCAGCGGCGGCGCGGGCAACGATTCAATCTACAATTACATAGGCAGTTACAATGTCACGATTCGCGGCGGCGACGGGAACGATTCTATCTGCAACAGCGGAGCCGATACCTCAATCGACGGCGGCGCGGGTGACGATTACATTCTCAACAATATCTCCAATCAAAACGTCACAATCAATCCGGGCACAGGGAACAATACCGTTTACGGCTTCAACGACATGACTACTCTGCAGATAACCGACGGCACCCTCGACACTCTGATTAAATCCGACGGAAGAAATTTGTTCGTAACTTACGGCAACAACTCCGTGACCTTGGAAGACGCGGCGTCTCATACCTCCGTTGCCATAGTCGACGCCGCAGGCAATGCCATAAATACTTCAATTCAAGGAGTCACAATCCTCGGCACAGAGGCCAACGACACTATCCGAAACATAGCGGCTAATTCTTTGGTAGACTTCAAGGGCGGTAACGATTCGATTAACAATTCGGGCTTCGCTGCGACAATCCTCGCGGGCGACGGCAATGATTCGGTTTATAACGAAGGCGCGGAAGTGAGGATAGACGCCGGCAAGGGCAACGATTCAATTCAAAACGGTTATTCCGGCTACTCCTCAGGCTACGAGTACATATTCGGCAATAACAGCACGATAAGCGGCGGCGCAGGTGACGATTCAATCCGCAACTACGCCGCAAATGTCTCAATCGACGGCGGGGCAGGAGCAGATACCATCCGCAACTACAGCTGTGACGTGACCATAAACGGCGGCGAGGGCGACGATTCGGTCTACAACAACAATATAAACGTCACGATAAGCGGCTCCGACGGCGACGATTACGTTTACAATAACGAAGGGCACAATGTCAGCATATCGGGCGGCAAGGGCAATGACACCGTTTATAACAGCGGCTTTGGTATGGTTTATGTTTATCGTGCGGGCGACGGCAACGACATTGTCAACGGCTTCAACGAGGACGATACCCTCCTTATTCCGAGCGGCACTTGGTCGACGACGGTCAGCGATTCGGATATTATCGTCACGGTCGGCGAAGGACAGATAACTTTAAGCGGTGCGGCGAACTGGGCAAGCTTGAATATCACTTCCTTAGCGGCGGACGTCGAGCCTCTCAAAATTATTAACAACACTTTGTCCTCTGTTTTGATTACGGGCACCGACGATAAAGAATCAATCAAAAACGTTGCCGCCTCGGTGACAATCAACGCGGGCGCGGGTAACGACACCATTTACAACACCAAAACCTTGTTAATGAGCAACAGAGGTGCTTCGGTCTCAATCGCGGCGGGCGACGATAACGATTCCGTTTATAACAGCAACTCGGTAGTCACGATTGACGGAGGCGAGGGCGACGATACCGTCACAAATATCTCCGCAAGTGTTACGGTGGACGCGGGCGAAGGCAACAACGTTATCCGTAACATGGGCGGCGGCAGACACAACAGAAGTCTCGGAAGTTCATCTTACTATGCCGACAACGTTTCAATCAAAACCGGCGCGGGCAGTGATACCGTCGACAACAGCGGCGACTACGTAACGATAGAGGCGGGCGCGGGCAACGATTCAATTCGCAACGGCAATTTTTACGTAAGAGGCATCGGAAACAAAAATTCCGTAAACAGCGGCGCAGGCAACGATACCGTTTACAATTTCGGCGACAGCTTGACCGTCAACGCGGGGACGGGCGATGACTCAATCTATAATCGTTCGGGCAGATATGTCTCAATCGACGGCGGCACAGGCTCCGATACCATTGAAAACGATTACGAATTGGTGACGATAGACGCGGGCGACGGCGACGACATCATCACCAACAGAGGTGCTTCCCGCCATGTCAGCAGTTTGGGCAGTTATTCCTGGTACGGCGACAGCGTCTCAATCGCGGGTGGCAAAGGCAACGACACCATTACCAACAGCGGCTGGGACGTGACGATTGACGCAGGCAAAGGCAACGACTCAATCGTCAACAGCGGCTCCAATGTCTCGATAGAGGCGAACGCGGGCAAGGACTCAATCCTCAACTCGGGCGACTCCGTCACGATAGACACCGGCAAAGGCAAGGACAATGATACCGTCACCAACTACGGTGCAAATGTTTTGATTCAATATCAGGCGAACGGCGGCGATGATTTAATTGAAGGCTTCCGCGCAGATTCCACGCTCCAAATCGTCAACAACGTGAACACTTACTCAACCGCCAAAAGCGGCTCGGATGTTATAGTGACGGTCGGCGAAGATAAGATAACCCTGCGCGGCGCGGCGTCTTTGGAGTCCGTCAATATCGAAGACGTGAAAACGCCCTTCCTTATCTTCGGCACCCAAGACAACGATACTTTTAAAAATACGCTTGAGGGCGCAACGATTCTGTCTTATGCCGGAGACGATTCCATTCAAAGTTCCGTCAACTCGGTCTCAATCGACGCGGGCGAAGGCGACGATTTTATCCGCAACGGCGATTATTGGGAAAAAGGCGGCTCCGAGGTCTCAATCGACGCGGGAGCCGGCAACGATTCCGTTTACAACAGCGGCGACGAGGTGTTAATCAGCACGGGCGAAGGCGATGATTCTGTTTACAGTGTAGGCGAATCGGTTTCAATCGACACGGGAGCCGGCAACGATACCGTTTACATTACCTACATAAGTCGAAGTAACTACGAGACGCAAGAATTAGAAACGATAATCCCCAAAAACTTTAAGGTCAATGCGGGCGACGGCGACAATTACATTTCAGGTAGTGGCGACAATGCCTCAATCCTCGCGGGCAACGGCAACGATTCAATTTACATTTGGTATATGAGCCTGTTCAACAGCGAAACTCAGCAATACGAAACGATAATGTCCGAAAACGCCACAATCGACGCAGGCAACGGCGATAATTACATTTACAGCTACAGCAGCAATGCCTCAATAAATGCGGGCGCGGGCAACGATTCTATAAATAACTACGGCTCTAATGTCACGATAAATGCGGGCGAAGGCAACAATAACATTTATAATCGGGGCGACTCGATTGTCGTAAACTTTGGTGCGGGCGACGATACCTTTATGAGTTATGGCAGCTCCAACGTAACGATAAACGCCGGTGACGGTAATAATTCCATTTACGCTTCAAGCAATTCGGCGAAAATAGCAACGGGCGCGGGTGACGATTACCTGCGAATAATTAACGGCGGGAACAACACGATTAACCCCGGCGCGGGCAATGATACTGTTGAACTCTTTATCGGGCACGGTGATATTTATCAATATGCAAGCGGTGACGGCAACGATTTGATTCAGATAACACCGACGCGTTCGTTTTATGCCTCGGAGCTGATTGTAAGCTTGACCGACGGCACCCTCGACTCCACTTCCAAGAGCGATAACGGCGATCTCCTCCTCAAAGTCGGCGCGGGCAAGATAACGCTCCGAGATTTTGAAGGTGAGATTATCCGAATTCAAGACGCGGCGGGCAAAGAAACCGTGATTAACGGCGCGGGCAGAGCAAGCATTACGAACGCCGCCAACAACACTTTAATCGCAACCGACAACGCAGGTCAATACGTTGAAAACAGCGGCTCCTCCGTCACGATAAAAACGGGCATCTCCTCCGACGGCATTAAAAATACGGGCGATAATGTTTCCATCTCGGCAAGCGCAGGGCACAATGTCATTTACAACACCGGCGGCAAATCTGTAACAATCTCCGCAGGCAAGGGTAACGATTACATTTACAACGACATCAGCTATTTTTGGAATGATGAGACGCAAGACCTTGATACGTTGACGCCCGACAATGTATCAATCCTCGCGGGCGCAGGCGCAGATACTGTTTACAACAGAGGCTCCAACACGATACTTGACGCAGGGGCGGGCAATGACTCCATTGATAATTACGGATCCGAATCGACCCTCCTCGGCGGCGCGGGCGACGATTACATTCGCAATGACAATTATTGGAGCGAGGGCGGCTCTTCTGTCACCATAGACAGCGGCACCGGCAATGACACCGTTATCAACTTCGGAGACCACGTCCTGTTCAAGTACACCACAGGCGACGGCAATGATGTTATCGACGGCTTCCGCGCAGATTCCACGCTCCAAATCGGTGACGGCACGGCTACCTATTCGACACTGGCGTCGGGCTACGATGTGTTGGTTGCCGTCGGCGAAGGGATAATCACCTTGAGGGGCGCGGCAAATTTGGACACCCTTAATATTAACGGAACCAAACGCCCTGCGACGATTCAAATTATAACGGACGAGGATACTTCGCCTTTGACGCTCGGCTCGGCAATAAGAACGGCTGACGCCTCAAATCGCACGACCGCGATAACTATCGTCGGCAACAAGCTCAACAACACGATTTCGGGAAGCAAGTCCAATGACGCCGTAACGGGCGGCGCAGGTAATGACTCTTTGGTCGGCGGCGCAGGTGACGACAAAATCTGGGGCAGTTCGGGCGACGATACGCTCTTGGGCGACGACGGCTCCGATACCCTTTGGGGCGGCTCCGGTAACGATTTGCTCACGGGCGGCGCAGATAATGACGTTTTCGTTTACGACGCGGGCAATGACATCATTACCGATTACGCAAGCGGCGATAAAATCTCTTTGAACGCGGCAGTCACGGCGAACACTGTTATCGGCTCGGATGTAGGGTTTACCACCGCCAACGGCTCCCTTACGATTAAGGACGGCAAACTTAAAAACCTCGCGCTGATTGATAAATCGGGCAAAGGATTCTCGACAATACTCGGCGGGCTGACTTTAACCGACAGCTCTGCGGAAAAAGTTTCCTTCAGCTCGACGGACAAATTGGCTGACGCCTCAAATCGCACGACCGCGATAACTATCGTCGGCAACAAATTCGATAACACAATCCTCGGCGGCACGGACAATGACGCACTCTCGGCGGGCGACGGCAACGACTCCTTAAGCGGCAACGCCGGCAACGATAAGCTCTGGGGCGGTAACGGCTCCGATACCCTTTGGGGCGGCGTCGGCAACGATTCACTCAGCGGCGGCGCGGGTGACGACCTGTTTATCTTCAGTGCGGGCAACGACGTTATCAGCGACTACGCGGCGGGCGATAAAATTAGTTTGGGCTCGGCAATAACCTCTGCCAAGCTCAGCGGCTCGGACGCCGTTTTGACCCTCGGCTCGAATACTCTTACCGTTAAAAATGCCAAGGGTAAATCGCTTAGTATGATAACGGCGGCGGGCGCGGAACTTTCCACGATTATCAGCGGCTCCGATTCGACGCAAAACCTTACTCGAAGCAACACCAAGCCGAATATCAGATTTAACGGCGGCGCGGGTAACGACACCCTAACCAATTGGGCAGGCGGCAAAGGCGCGACTGTCAACGGTTGGTCGGGCAACGATTCAATCAAGAACACGGCGGCTAATGCTCTAATCAACGGCGGCTTGGGCAATGACCTCGTCACCAACACCGGCGCAAATGTCACGATTGAGGGCGGCAAGGGTAATGACTCACTTTGGGGCGGCAACGGTGTCGATACCTTCCTTTACAACTCAGGTGACGGCAAGGATATGATTTTCGGCTTCGGCGATAACGACCTGCTTCAAATCAGCGGCGATTGGACTGCCGCTTACTATAAAGCTTCGGGACGCGTCGTCTTCAAGGTTGATTCGACCTACAGCGCGATTATTCTCGAAAACTCCACAGCCTCGACCTTCAACATCAACGGTACAGCTTATCAAATCAGCGGCAACACTTTAGCCAAGAAATAAACTCTTTGCGGCAACAAAAAAGGAGCGGTCTTGAAAGGGACTGCTCCTTTTGCTTATCAGAACAAAATCAAAGTCAGCGCAATCAGTGTTAAGACTGCCGCCTCGACCGCGCTCATGATTTGCCCGAAATTCTTTTGGCGGAGTATGAACTTGCGGACGCGCCCCGCGAACAACGCCACGCCCGAAAAGATTATCAGAGCCTGCGCGGCGAACACTACGCCCAAGAATAAAATCTTTAAGCTTGCGCCGTCGCCCGCCAAATCGACGAATTGCGGCAGGAACGCCAAAAAGAATAACAACACCTTGGGATTGAGGACGTTCATCAAGACGCCGCGCTTGTACAGTGACGTCGGCTTTCTGATTCCTGATTCCTCCTTCCTAATTCCCAATTGCTTTTTGCCCGCCCGCGCAGATTTGAATGCGCCGAACGCCAGAAACAGCAGGTAAGCCGCGCCAAAGACTTTGAGCAACGACATCGCCGTCGCCGAGGACTGTATGAACGCCGCCACGCCCAACATTACCAGCGTCGTGTGGAAGACTATGCCGCTAACCAGCCCGCATGCCAAAATTATTCCCGCCTTTGCGCCGTCCGATAGGCTCTTCGTCAGCAAATACAGTATGTCCGGACCGGGCGCAAGCGTCAGCAATATCGACGCCGTTAAAAAGTATGCCAATTCCAAAATCCTCACTCTTCATTCCTAATTGCAAACGCGGGGCAAATCGCAATGATGTTCGCCCAATCTTCGGGCTTGGTGTCGTCGAAGAGGAGCCGCCCGTCCTCGTAAGTGACGCCGCCCGCTTCCGATTCGCTAACGCACGCCAGGCAACGCACGCAAGCGGCTTCGTCGTAAATAATTTTCATGGTTATCTTCCCGTTGACTTTAAACTTGCTTTTGATTATCCTCGGCGCGAGGTGAAAACTTTGAGCTTGGAGATGAAACTGTACCAAGCCTTGACCGGCTCGACCGTGCGGAATTTGGTTCGGCGCGTTGACGACTTTTGCGCCGTGAACTTGCCCGGCGTCCACAGAAAAATCTTCCTGCCCGCCAAAGCCGCCGCCAAGTCCGCCTTGCTCAGATACTCCATGGCTCGCGGGAAAAAATCTGCGCGGGCTGTCAAGCTGTGGAAGGTTGTCCGTCGCGAGGATTATTCGCCGCTCGTGAGCGTCGTCGTACCGAATTTTAATCACGCGCCCTTTCTGCGTCAACGCCTCGATACCGTTTACAATCAGACGTACAAAAATTTTGAGGTGATTCTTCTCGACGACGCCTCGACCGATAACAGCGTTGAGATTCTGCGCGAATATCAACGGCTTCACTCAAACACGCGGCTTTTGCTCAACGATACGAATTCGGGCGGCGTGTTCAATCAGTGGCGCAAGGGTATTGAGGCGGCGCGGGGCGATTTGATTTGGATTGCCGAGAGCGACGACTTCAGCGCGGAGAATTTTTTGGCGGAGTTGGTGCCCGCCTTTGCCGACGACGCCGTTCAACTTGCCTTCAGCCGCAGTGATTTCATTCAAGACGGGCAAAAGATTTTCACGACCGAAGAATACCTCGCCGACGTGCCCGCCTTCGATTGGACGCGCCCCTTTGCCGCCACGGGTGCCGAGTTCGTCGCCAACGGTTTCGGCGTCAAAAATATTATCCCGAACGTGAGCGGCGTCCTCTTCCGTAAGCGTGCGACGTTGCCCGACTTGTGCCTTGATATGAAACTTTGCGGCGATTGGGCGTTCTACCTCGACGCGCTCAAGGGAGGTTGCGTTTACTATTCGCCCGCCGCCACCAATTTTTATCGCGTGCACAAAAACAGCACGTCGCTTAGGGTTCAGAAGGAGCCGCGCTATTTTACGGAGCACGAGCGCATTGCCGAATTCGTGGCGGAAAATTATAAGGTGCCCGCCGACGTTCACGAAGCGCATCGTCAAAAGTTGGAGGAGCATTTTCGCGGCTACTACGGCGGCAAGGATATTCGCGAGCTTGAACGGCTTTTCCGTATGCCGAACGTCAAGCGCAAGCCGAATGTTTTAATGTGCGTGTTCGCCATGACGATTGGCGGCGGCGAGACCTTCCCGCTTATCCTTGCCAACGAGCTGAGGCGGCGCGGTTATGCCGTGACGGTTTTGGATTTTCAAATGGCGGACGAGCTTGCCGGCGTGCGCGATAAGTTAAATCCGAGCGTGCCGCTTGTCCGTTTGAACGATACGGGCGGGCTTGCCGAGGTCGTCGAGCAATTCAAGATTGATGTGATTCACACGCACCACGGCGCGGTTGACGAGGCGGCGAGTTACGTTGCGGAAAACGTTCCGACTTTGCGCCACGTCGTGACGTTGCACGGCATGTACGAGGCGACCGAGGAACGCTACTTGGCGAATCTGCTTCTGCGCGTTAAAAAATCTGTCGACGCTTTTGTTTACATTGCCGATAAAAATTTGACGCCGTTTAAAGCCGCCGACTTCGGACGCGAAGAAATTTTCCATAAGATTGGAAACGGCTTGGCGCGTTCGCCGATAACGCCCGTCCTCCGCGCAGATTTGAAAATTCCCGACGAGGCGTTTGCGGCTTGCGTGGTCAGTCGTGCGCTTCCGCAAAAAGGTTGGCAGGCGGCGATTGACGCGGTCACCCTAGCCAACGCGAACGGCGGGCGGCGTATCGATTTGATTCTGGTCGGCGCGGGCGAAATGTACGATAAACTTTTTGGTCGCGTGCCCGAATTCGTTCACATGACGGGCTTTAAGGGCAACGTGCGCGATTATCTTGCGGCGGCGGACGTGGGCTTGTTGCCGAGCGAATACGCGGGCGAAAGTTTTCCGTTGCTGATAATCGACAGCTTTTTTGCGGGGCGTCCCGTCGTGAGTTCAAACCTCGGCGAGGTGGCGGCTATGGTTGAGGGCGCGGGCGTCGTCTTCGATTTGGTTGACGGCAAAGTTCCGATTGAGACGCTTGCGAAAATTCTGCGCACCCTTGCCGATAATCCCGACGCTTACAAAAAAATTCGGAGCCGCGTAGCCGAGCAAGCCGAAAAATTTTCGATTGAACGCGTCGCCGAGCAATACATCAAACTTTACGGCTCGGAGTGAGGCGGCGGCGGGTGTCGTCTTCGATTTGGTTGACGGCAAAGTTCCGATTGAGACGTTGGCTGAGATTCTGCGCACCCTTGCCGACAATCCCGACGCTTACAAAAAAATTCGGAGCCGCGTCGCAGAGCAAGCCGAAAAATTTTTGATTGAACGCGTCGCCGAGCAATACATCAAACTTTATGATTCGGAGTGATTAACGTTGAACTTGGACGGCTTTTCGATGCGACCGTTGACGCGGGAGTTGGCAGAGGCATTGACGGGCGGGCGCGTCGACAAAATAACGCAACAGAACAAGGCGAACTTGACGCTGACGATAAGGCAACCGGGGCGGACGTTCCTGCTTAGAATATCCGTCGCGCCGCAAAATCCCTCGGTGCACTTGATGACGAAAGCTCCCGAAAATCTGCCCGAACCGCCGACGTTTTGCATGGTGTTGCGGAAAAATCTGGAGGGCGGGCGAATCGCGGCGATACGTCAATATGAACTCGACAGGATAATTTTTATCGACGTGGACTCAATCGGGGCGGGCGGACGAATTCAGACCTTCACGCTGGCGGCTGAGCTTATCGGCAAGTACAGCAACTTAATCCTGCTTTCCGACGGTCAAATCGTCGACGCGCTGAAGAAAATCGGCACCAATTCAAGCCGCGTGCGCACCGTCCTGCCCAATCAAGCCTATCAACTGCCGCCCGCTCAAGACAAGCTCGACATCTTTGCCGCCGACGTTGATAAGATTTTGGAACGCGTCAAAGTCGACGAATCTGCGCGGCTCGACAAGGCGATTATGAACGCTTGCCAAGGCTTCGGACCGCAAAGTGTCAAGGAGACGATTTACCTTGCGGGTTTGCCGAATGACATTAAAATCGCCGCGCTCGACGCCAAAGACTTCGACAGCCTCCGCGCCGCGCTGATTGAGATTCGCGACGCCGCCAAAAATCCCACGCCCTGCATGATTAACGACGCGGGCAAAGTGTTGGCGATTTCGGCGGTCAAGCTGAATTATCTGCGCGGAGCCGTTCGGACGTTTGAAACGCTTTCCGAGCTTTTGGAGGTCGCCGACGATTTGATTGGCAGTTACGTCCCGCCCGATAAAGAACGCTTTACCAAGCTGGTCAACAACGAACTGCGCCGCGCCGTGAATAAAATCGCGGTGTTGGAGGAGGAGCTTGCCGCAGCCGACGACGCCGACGCGTGGCGTATCCGCGCAGATAATCTGTCGACGTATCGCTACCAACTCAAAGACCACGCCGCCGATTCAATCACCGTCGCCAACATTTACGACGGCGCGGAGCTTACAATCGCGCTCGACCGCCGCCTCACCGTCTCCGCCAACATTCAGGCTTGCTATAAAAAATACGACAAGCTCAAGCGTTCGACGAAGTTTATCGCCGCGCAGATTGAGCTTTGTCGCGAGGAGATAGCCTATCTGGAAAGCGTCGCCCACGCTTTGACGGCAAGCACGACCTTAGCCGACGTTGATGAGATTCGTGCGGAGCTGATTGCGTGCGGCTACCTCAAAGACGCCAAGAAACGCACCGCGCTCAGCAAGAAGCCTCAACCGTTGAAGTTCACGGCACCCGACGGCACGGAAATTCTTATCGGCAAGAACAACTCCCAGAACGACCGCTTGACGTTCAAGCTTGCCGCCCCCGATGATTTGTGGCTCCACGCCAAGGATATTACCGGCTCGCACGTGATTGTTCGTTCAAGTGATGTCAGCGCGGAGACTCTGCAATTTGCCGCCGAGCTTGCCGCGCACTTCTCCAAGGCTCAAAATTCCTCGAACGTCCCCGTCGATTATGTGCGGTGCAGATTCGTCAAGAAGCCGTCGGGCGCGAAGCCGGGCTTTGTGATTTTCACGAATCAGCGCACGCTTTACGTCACGCCGCGTGAAAATATTGATTCACTGTTATAAAATTTTAAAGCGCGTCTGAAAGTTCTTCGCGGCTGACGGCATAGGTACCGACTTTGGCAACGACGACGCCCGCCGCTACGTTGGCAAGGTAAGCCGCCGCTGCCGAATCAAGTCCGCCTGCCATTGCCAACGCGAACACCGCTATAACCGTGTCGCCCGCACCCGACACGTCGAAAACCTCTTGCGCCCGCGCCTTGATGTGCGCTGTTTTTTTATCTTCAATCAGGCTCAAGCCCGCCGCCGAACGCGTCACGACTAACCCGTGCAGATTAAATTCGTCGATGACCTTCCGCGCAGATTCTTCGATTTGCTCGTCGACGTTGGCGATTTTCCTTGGCAGGACGGCGTTGAACTCCTTAAGATTCGGCGTGATAAAACTCGCGTCGAAATACTTCTGCCAATTATCGCCTTTCGGGTCGACGATGACGCACTTTTTAGCCGCACGACACGCCCCGATAACCTCGCGGCAAATTTTCTTCGTGCAGACGCCCTTGCCGTAGTCGGAAATAATTACCGCGTCAACGCCGGGCAGCCGCTCAATAAAATTTTCCACAATCTTATCGCTCGTCGCGCCGTCAAGTTCGCTCGCGTCCTCAAAGTCGAGGCGTATCATCTGCTGATGTCCGCTTATCACGCGGATTTTAGTCGTCGTCGGCTTTGAAGTTTCAATCATGCCCGAATAATCCACGCCGAGCGATTTTAACTTGCCCAAAAAAATTTCCCCGTGATTGTCGCGCCCAATTTGCCCGATTATCGACGTTTGACAGTCCAGCAACGCCAGATTATGCGCCACGTTCGCCGCCCCGCCCAAGGTTTCGTCGATTTTGAACACTTTGGCTATCGGCACGGGGGCTTCCGGCGATATGCGCGTCACTTCGCCGAAATAATATTTATCAAGCATCACGTCGCCGATTACCAAAACTTTGCACGCGCTCATACCCTCGGCGACGAAATGTTTCAGTCCGTCAATCATCTGCAACCTCCAAACGCGACCTGAGCCGCCGCTATCGTCCGCGAAATATCCTCGTCGTTGTGCATTGCTGATACGAACAGCGTTTCAAATTGCGACGGCGCGGGATAAATTCCCTGCTCCAACATCGACGCGAAAAATTTCTTGAATTGCTCCTGATTTGCCGCCGCTGCTTCGTCGTAGTTGGTGACCTCGACCGCGCTGAAGAATACTCCGAACATTGAGCCGGCTTGCGGCGTCTGTATCGCAATTCCCGCAACCTGCGCGGCTTGCCTTAGCCCGTCTACCAACTTTGAAGTCTGCGCGATTATTTGAGGCGTCAAATTTTCCTCCATTAACAATCGCAAAGTCTCAATGCCCGCCGTCATTGCCAAGGGGTTGCCGCTTAGCGTTCCCGCTTGATAAATCCTGCCGTCGGGCGAAACGTTGCGCATTATGTCCTCGCGACCGCCGTAAGCCGCGCACGGTAAGCCGCCGCCGATTATCTTGCCAAGGCACGTCAAATCGGGCGTGATTTTATATTTCTCCTGCGCACCGCCCAACGCCACTCTGAAGCCGCACATGACCTCATCGAATATCAGCAATGCGCCGTATCGCTCGGTGACTTCGCGAAGTCCGCGCAGATAATTTTCCTTTGGCAACACCAAGCCCATATTGCCCGCCACAGGCTCAACGATTATCGCCGCAATTTCCTCGCCGCACTGATTAAATGCATTTTGGACGGCGGCAAGGTCGTTGTAGGGCAGGGCAATGGTATCCTGAGCGGTGCCCTTCGTGACGCCGGGGCTTGAAGGCTCGCCGAAGGTTGCCGCGCCGCTGCCCGCCTTAACCAACAATGAATCGCTGTGCCCGTGATAGCAGCCGACAAACTTAATAATCTTTTCGCGGTTAGTGTAACCTCTTGCGACGCGTAACGCGCTCATGGTCGCCTCGGTGCCCGAATTCACCATGCGCATAACTTCCATACTCGGATAAATTTTGTTCACGAGCTTGGCAAGCGTCGTTTCAAGTTCGGTCGGAGCCCCGTAAGTTGTGCCGCGTTCGACAGCGCGTTTCAAGGCGTCGACAACTTGCGGGTGCGCGTGACCCAAAATCAACGGTCCCCAAGATAACACGTAGTCAATATATTCATTGCCGTCGATGTCGAAGATGTGACTGCCCGCGCCGCGTGCGATAAAGGGGGGATTAGAATTGACACTGCCGAACGACCGCACAGGGCTGTTGACGCCGCCGGGCATGAATCGTTTAGCCTCGCGGAAGGCGGCAAGCGATTTATTTAAATTCATGGCGATACCTCCTCTGAAATTTGACGGCAAGATTTTAACACAGCGGCTCGAAATAAAAAACAGATTGACGCGTAAAAATAAGTTGCGGTATAATTGCGAAAGTATTTGAACGCACGGAAAGGAAGTGGACGCCGTGTTAAAAAGGTTTATCGTCGCGTTCGTGGTGTGTTTGCTGGTTTTAAGCTCGCAAATCGTCTCCGCCGCCGATGTAAACCGGGATTCGGTTCCCGGAATCAATTCCAAAGCTCAACTCGCTACTTATATCGAAAACGGACGCCGCAGAGGTCAAACGGAGTTTCATTTCGTGTTTCTAGGTGAAAACATTAGTAATAAGGCAGAGTTCGATGATTTTAACTTTGAAATTGCTCAATACATTGCGCCCGCTCCTAATGTTCACTTAAATTTGGTTCGTTATGGAACCGGACAATTTATTTGCAAGATAACAAAGGATTTTCCAGGCAATCACGTCGCGAATGCTTATCGGAGTGACGATACGAACAATTTAACTGCGGAAGAAGCAAATCTTTACAATATCGCAGTCGGAATCGTCAATGAAGCAAACAAACGCACATCTGAAGTCGAAAAGGCTCGTTACATTCACGGCGAGATATGCAAACGTGTAAAAAAATACCAAAACGAAAATGAACGCGACAAAACAGCTGTAGGTGCTCTGATTGACGGTTACGCGCAATGTCAAGGTTATTCTGATGCATTTTATATGCTCGGAGTAATGAGCGGATTGAACGTCAAAAGGATTGGCGGACAATTTGACGGTGGTTGGCATTTTGGGAATACGATAACATTATCTGACGGCAGAACTTACTGCGTAGATGTGACAATGGATGACGGATACAATACTGACGAATGGTTTTTAGCGAATTATGAAGTTATGAAGCGTCATCATACGAGCAAATGGGAAGTGATTACGAATCTGCAATGAATCTAAGTTTGAAATGAAAAACCCCCGTTGAAAATCTCAGCGGGGGAATTTTTTTTGTTTAAAGCCACGCGGCAACGTCGAGCGCGTGATAGGTGATGATAACGTCTGCACCCGCCCGTTTCATGGCGATAAGATTCTCCGTGACGATACGCTGTTCGTCAATCCAACCGTTGGCGGCGGCGGCTTTGACCATAGCGTATTCACCGCTGACGTTGTAGACCGCCACGGGGCGATTGATATTTTCGCGGACTTTCGTCACCACGTCGAGATAGGCAAGCGCGGGCTTAATCATGATAATATCCGCGCCCTCCGCCAAATCCAACTCGACCTCCTTAAGAGCCTCGCGGATATTGGCGCAATCCATTTGATACTGCTTGCGGTCGCCGAATTGCGGCGCGGAGTCTGCGGCGTCGCGAAAGGGAGCGTAGTAGCCCGAAGCATACTTGACGGCGTAGCTCATAATCGACACGTTGACGAAGTTTTTGGCGTCGAGGGCGTCACGAATGGCGGCAATACGCCCGTCCATCATGTCGGAGGGGGCAACGATATCCGCGCCCGCCTCGGCTTGACTGACGGCAACTTTTTGGAGCAAATTAAGCGTGGCGTCGTTGTCGACGTAGTGACCGCAGAGCTTGCCGCAATGACCGTGGCTCGTGTATTGGCAAAGACACACGTCGCCGACGATAACCAGTTCGGGCACGGCGGCTTTAATCGCGGAAATGGCGCGTTGAACGGGGCTGTTCATATCCCAAGCACTTGAGCCGACCTCGTCCTTATATTCGGGCAAGCCAAAGACTTCGACGGCGGGGATACCCAGCGCGGCAATTCGTTTGGCAAGCTCGACGGCGTTATCAACGGATAGATGATAACAGTCGGGCATGGAGGGAATTTCTTCGCGGACATTGTTGCCCGCAACGACGAACAGCGGATAAATCAGGTCTTTGACGCTTAGATTGGTCTCGCGAATCATTGAGCGCAGATTTTCATTGAGCCGCAACCTGCGCGGTCTGAGCTTAAGCATAAAAATTACTCCTTTGGCATTAAAATGATATTGACGGGCAGATTGGACGCGCCGGGCGGCGAATACTCAAAGCTGACTTGCCCGCGATAGGAGCCGAGTTCGGACAGTTCGGTACCGTCGGTCATTAGGGAAATACCTTCGACGCGGGCTTGAGCTACGTGCGGCGGTTCGGGGGGCGTCCTGTCACCGAAATACAAGCGGCTGTCGGGCGTCTGAATCACGCCGCTGTTGCCGAAATATTTATAGCGCAAGGCTCCGGCGTAGTGCCCGCCCAAAGGACTGAGGCAAAAGCGCGTCGGGAACTTCATGCGGAAATTCAGCGTGTAATTTATGCCGTAGTTGCCGTAGTTGACAACCTCGGAGCCGTCGGTGGCGTCTATGCCGCGCTTGAACGGGTCATTGACGTTATCGCCGATTAAAATGTAGCCCAGCCCGTCTGTTTGACAATTGTAAGGACGTTTGAGCGTAAGCGTTCGATTCATGTGCTTAAAGGTTCCGCGCAGGCGATATTCGTCTTTGGGCAAAATGGGAGCGTAGTTGAGGAAGGCGAGGGCGTCTAAATTTTCGGGATACATCATGAGGAAAATACGCACGGGCTTGGTAGCGGTGAAGTCGCAGACGCCGTGAATCAGTTGCCCCGGCTTGAGCAGAAAATAATCGTCGTAGGGCTGATAGACGCGCCGCTCGTTTTGCCGCAACTCAATTCTGTCCGTGAAGTCGTTTTCCATGTACATGGTCTGCGTAATCTTGCCGACGCTGAAATAATTTCGATTCGGAGCGCAAAGCCCGCCGCGAGTTATATTGATGACGTTTTCGCCGTCGGCGGTGTTCTCAAAGATTATGGCGAAGCGTTTGCGGACGCCGGTATCGTTGAGGTGGTAAAAAAGAATTCGGGCGTCGCCGCTTACGGTGTCGGTATAGAGAATGCCGTTTTTGCGGACGTATTCGGGGCTGTCGGAGAAAATCAACGTGCCGCCGCTGTCCTGCGAGTAGACGTCGAGCTTGTGCATGACGGTCGAAAATTTTTCGGCGGAAGCACTTGTGCTCAAAGTGAGTGCCGCAATGATTGTCGCGAAAAGTTTCTTTATAAATTTCATTCCGAGTCTCCTTGGAAAATTTTTTGGGCGATTATATCACGCAGGGCTTGAAAGCACAAAAATTTTTCTTGACTTTAGAGCCGCGCAGGTTTATAATCGCGCTTGTGTTGGGGACGTAGCTCAGCTGGGAGAGCGTACGGTTCGCATCCGTGAGGTCAAGGGTTCGAATCCCTCCGTCTCCACCAACTGCATAGAAATTAACAAGGCGGGAGTCAAAGGCTTCCGCCTTTCGGGTTTTCGGAGGTCGCATGAACGATTTCAAGTTGCCGCAAGTCATCTTCAGCAAAATCTTCCGCGCAGTTGTCGAGTTTGAGCTGATTGACGACGGCGACAAAATTTTAATCGGCGTGTCGGGCGGCAAGGACAGTTTGCTTTTGACTTACGCCCTAGCCTGCCTGAAACGTCGCACCAAGAAAAATTTTTCCCTCGCCGCGCTGACTATAAATCCCAAGTTCACCGCCGACTTTGCGGAAAATATTGCCCGCGTCCAAAAATTCTGCGCGGAGCTTGAAATTCCTCACGAAGTCCGCGACGTTGACATTGCCGCCTTGATTCGCGAACAAAACGATAAAAATCCCTGCTACACCTGCGCCTATTTCCGCCGCGCCGCCATGAATCGCCGTGCCAACGAGCTGGGCGCGAACAAGGTCGCCTACGCGCACCATCTCGACGACGCCGTCGAAACGTTCTTCATGAGTTTGTTGTCTACGGGGCAGTTGACGACCTTTCAACCCAAAACTTTCCTCGACCACACCAACATCACCGTGATTCGCCCGTTGGTTTACGTTCGCGAACACGAAATAAAAAAATTCGCCGACGAGTGCGATTTGGACATTATGAAGTCTCCTTGCCCTTTCGACGGCGCGACCAATCGTCAACGCGTCAAAAATCTGATTCGCAACCTCGAAGGCGATTTCCCAGACCTGTTCAATCACTTGGCGGCGGCTCTGCGTGTGAATTCCATAGGCGAACTTTGGGACGCCCCCAAAACTCGTGAGCAAATGCGCGATTTTTACTTTTCCTTTAAACCATGAGGTGATTTGATTGAAGTACGAAATTTTATATCCGGAAGCGTTCCCTGTCGTGGAGTGTTATTTGGAACGCGGCGAGAGTATCAAAGCCGAATCGGACGCGATGATAGCGATGTCGCCGACGATAGACGTGGAAGGGCGCATGGACGGCGGGATTCTGCGCGGCTTGGCAAGGAAATTTCTTTCGGGCGAAAGCTTATTCTTTCAGGAGCTGATAGCCCGACGCGGCGCGGGTAAGGTAATTTTCGGGCAGTCGAAAATCGGCGGCATACTCGACGTTGAACTCGACGGCTCCTACGGGCTTACGATTCAAAAGGACGGCTTCCTCGCAAGCACGCAGGGCATTGACATTGATACAAAAATGCAAAATCTTACACGCGGGCTGCTCAGCGGCGAGGGCTTTTTCGTGCTCAACGCCACGGGGCGCGGCACCATTTTCATTGCAAGCTACGGCGTCATTCACCCGATAAATCTTGACAACGGCGAGGAGGTCATTATCGACAACGGGCACCTGGTCGCCTGGCCCGATTACATGGATTATAAAATCGAAAGAGCCTCCAACGGCTGGATTTCGAGTCTCACTTCAGGTGAAGGAGTCGTTTGCCGTTTCAGAGGCCCCGGTATCGTGCTTATTCAAACGCGCAACCCCAATAACTTTGAGCAAGATTTGGAGCGGCGTATCAAGTCGCTTATCGGTTGAGGTTCAAACGCGAACCTCGAAGTGTTTGCCCTTGTCGTCGTCCTTTTTGGGCGGCAACGTGACGGGCTTGACGGTCGGCGGCGGTGTGACAGGTTTAGGCTTGTCTGCCGTCGTTTTATTTGGCGCGGCAGGCTTAGGTTTGTCTTCCGCCGTTTTATTTGGCAAGCCGTCGAACATAGGCGTCCGAACCCTGGCGGGTCTGCCCGTGTAGAGGAATTTTTTCCCGAAGGCTCCCGCCGCCACGATTACAAAAACTATCGTAAATAACCAGTAAAAGCCGCCGTGCCCTTCCTGCTGATTGAGGCGCGGAGTGATTTGCGTCGGCTGTTCTGTTGAGGAGGAAATTTCCGCCGATTTAGCTTCGCGGGCGTCCAAATCTCGGAATTCGCGCAAAACGTCTTTGCCCTTGTCGTATTCCGATTGAGTGTCCTTTAACGGCGCGACGGGCGGAATTACCGTAACCGATTGATTGGCGGACTGAGCTTGTTCGTCGTCGCCGCGCTCCACCGTCCGCTTGGTTAAGGCTCCCGACCCGTGCGCGACTGCGTCCCTTGCCATGGTTTCGGGCGTCTCGACCTTGCGCGTCACGGGTGGCGAATCGGCAGACTTTGAGAAAGCTCCTTTGTCGATACGCGGCGGAGTGGGCGGCGTCGGTCGAATCGCGGGCGCGGGCGCAGTCGGCGGGGCGGGCGGTTCCAGTGTCATTTAATTACAGCAGATGAGCGCGAAGCTCCGCGCCGTCTTGAGCGGAAAGATAGGCGGGCGCAATGTCGAAGACCGTCTTGCAGCCGTTGTTGCCTTCCTTGTTGAGGCGGTAAGCGGCGCGGGCATAAGCTACCAATACAGCCGTCGTGAATTCGGGATTGGAGTCGAGCTTAAGATTGAATTCGATGATGTGATTGTGTTCCTTGGTCGCGCCGGTTTTGCCCGAACGAATCACGAAGCCGCCATGAGCAAGCCCCGCGTGTTTGGTAAGAAGTTCTTCCTCGCTGATGAAGTTGACGACCGTATCATAATCGGCGAAGTAGTTGGGCATGGTCTTGATAGCGTTTTCGACCTCGGCGGCGTCCGCGCCCTCTTCGAGCACGACGTAGCACTCGCGCAGGTGTTTTTGACGCGTGGTAAGTTCGGGATTCTGACCGCTGCGAACAGCCTCAAGCGCGGCGTCAATCGGAACGGTGTACTGCTTAGCGTTCTTGACGCCCTTGACGCGGCGAATCGCGTCGGAGTGCCCTTGGCTGACGCCCTTGCCCCAGAAGGTGTAATCGTTGCCGTCGGGGAGGATGGCGTTGGCATAGGCGCGGGCGAGGCTGAACAAGCCGGGATCCCAGCCTACTGAGATAACCGCGACATGACCGTTAGCCTTAGCCGCCGCGTCGACGTTGGCAAAGTGTTCGGGGATTTTGGCGTGCGTGTCGAAGCTGTCAACGACGTTGAACATTTTGGCGTATTCGGGCGTCTGCTTGGGAAGGTCGGTCGCGGAGCCGCCGCAAAGAATCATAACGTCGATTTTGCCGACCCAATCCTTGGCGGCGTCCACGTGCAGGACGGGAACGTTGGGCGTCTGAATTTTAACTTTGGCGGGGTCGCGACGAGTGAAGACCGCCACGAGTTCCGTATCGGGATTTTCTTTAATGGCGCACTCCACGCCGCGTCCGAGGTTGCCGTATCCGACTATTCCTATCTTCATGATTTATTGCCTCCTGTGAATAACTGTTTTCAATAACGTAGCGCATTATAACATAAAAGTTAGAGCGTGCAAGATTTTCTGCTTATGAATACAATATTATTCGCCGCCAAAGTTGCCAACTCCTAACAAAACTTTAATTTGTTGCGTGTCGCAATGTGTAGCGGATTTTTTTTCGTTATGGTATAATCTGCAAACTAAAAAAAAATTTTTTGGATTTGAACATAAGGAGAGGATTGCTTATGACTATCGACAGGGAAGAATCCAACGTTCTGATAACGGGGACGCAGGAAGCCGACTCAATCAAGAGCACAGGCGCGAACGTCACGATAAACGCGGGCGACGGCAGAGATACCGTCACCAACTACGGCAACTCGGCGATAATCGACACGGGCGACAGCCGCGACGACATAACCAATTATGGCGAACGCACCTCGATTAACGCGGGCACCAGCGGCGACTCAATCAACAACAGCGGGCAATATTCCACGCTCCTGGGCGACGCGGGCGACGATACCATTAACAACACCGCCCAATATGTCTCTGCGGCGGGCGGCAACGGCGCGGATTCTATCGTGAACAACAGCCTGGGCGCATACGGCACAATTGACGGCGGCACGGGCGATGACTACGTTCAAAACTTCGGCGACTTCGTAACAATCGACGGCGGCGCAGATAACGACTACATAAACAATCGCGCCAAAAACGTTTCGCTCACGGGCGGCGACGATAACGATACCATTGTCAACAGCTCGTTGGCATCCGACTCCACGCTCGACGGCGGCAAAGGTAACGACACCATTAAAAACTACGCCGAAGGTGCTTTTATCGACGCGGGCGAGGGCAACGATACCGTCTCAAATCACGTGGAAAGCTACGGGCGCGGCAGAAACGTCACCATAAGCACGGGCAAGGGCAACGACTCCGTTTATAACTACAACAGCATAACTCCTTCGCTTGTCTCCGCCATGAACAATTCAATCGTCACGGGCGACGGCGACGACACCATCTATAACCGCTACGGCGATAACGTCACGATAGACGGCGGCGCGGATAACGATTCAATCTACTCCGAGGCGGGTTATTACGTATCGGTCGCGGGCGGCAAGGGCAACGATACCATTCGCAATACCAGCTACAGAGCCAACAACACCCTGCGCATATACGGCGAATATAACACGCTAAGCGGCGACACCGGCAACGATTATATCTACAACGACGGGCATAACGTCACGATAGACGGCGGCGCGGACGACGATACAATCAACAGCAACGGACAGGAAGTTTCAATCACGGGCGGCGACGGCAACGATACCATTATCAATCAAAAAATCGATTCGATAGCGGGAGCTACAGGCAACGACGTAACAATCAGCGGCGGCGCGGGCAATGATTCTATCTTCAACGAGGGCGACTTCGTTCTGTTCAAGTACAGACCCGGCGACGGCAACGATACCATCGTCGGATTCAACGACACGTCGATTTTGCGCATAGTCAACGGCACGACCTACACCACCGTAAAGAGCGGCTCGGACGTTGTTGTCACCGTGGGCGAGGGTAAGATAACGTTGGCGGGCGCGGCAAGCCTTTCTGCCGTCAACATAGAGGTTACAGGCGAAGACCCGACCTCCGCATTGATATTGGAAAACGAGGCGGACAATACGCTCCTGAGCGGCACAACCGAGGCGGACTCCATTAAAAATATCGGCTATATCGTCACCGTCAACGGCAACGGCGATTCGGTTACCGTCGACGTGGGCAGGAACGTCACAATCGACACCGGTTCGGGCAACGATACCATTGTCAACCAAGGCAAAAACGCCGTCATCGACGCGGGCAACGGCAAGGACTCCATAGCCAACGAAGGCGAGCGCGTCTCAATCTACGCGGGCTGGAGCGGCGACATCATCGATAACAAGGGGCAATACGCCACCATAAACGCCGACGCCGGCAACGATACCGTAACCAACAACGCCCAATACGTATCGCTCCTCGGCGGCGCAGGTAATGATTCGGTTATCAACAGCGGAAACGGCGCATATTCCACGATTCTCGGCGAGGCGGGCAACGATTACATCTACAACCATTCGCTGGCAAGCTACGTGACGATAGGCGGCGGCGACGGCAACGACCTTATCGACAATCGCGGCACGGGTGCTTCCGTCAATGCGGGAGCCGATAACGATACCGTCAACAACTACGCCTCAGCAAGCTATTCTACCGTCAACGCGGGCGCAGGTGACGATTCGATTCTCAACTACGGCGAAGGTGCTTTTATCGACGCGGGCGACGGAGCCGATACCGTCACAACCCATATGGCTTCCAACCGCTACGGCAGAAACGTCACGATAAACACCGGCGCGGGCAACGATTCCGTCTACAACAACGACGAATATCACGCCTCGATTCATACCGCCATGAACAATTCAATCGTCACGGGCGCGGGCGAAGATTCTATCCTCAACAATCGCGGCGATAACGTCACCATTGACGGCGGAGCCGATAACGATTCCATTTACTCAAGCGCGGGCTGGTACGTCTCAATCGCGGGCGGCGCGGGGCATGATACTATCCGCAACGTCGGCTATCAGGTAAACAATACGCTCACCGTCAATGCCAAGTATGACACGCTCACGGGCGGCGCGGGCAACGACTTCATCTATAACACGGGCGACACCGTAACGGTCGACGCGGGCGCGGGAGCCGATACCGTCGAGAACAGCGGGCAGGAAGTCTCAATCGTCGGCGGCACCGGCAACGATACCATTACCAACACGGGCGAAGACGCCACAATCGACGGCGGCAAGGGCAACGATACCATTGCCAACGCGGGCAGTTTCGTCCTGTTCAAGTACACGCCCGGCGACGGCGACGACACCATAAGCGGCTTTGACGCCACGTCGACACTCCGCATTGTCAACGGCACGTATTCGACCGAAGTCAGCGGCGCGGACGTTGTTGTAACCGTCGGTGACGGCAAGATAACCCTCCTCGGAGCCGCAAGCCTTGAGTCCGTCAATATCGTCGGCACCGAAGCCCCCGACCCGATTCCGCCCTACGTCTTGGAAAACAAAATCAACGACACCCTCCTCAGCGGCACAAGCGAGGCTGATTCGATTAAGAATATCGGCTACGAGGTCACGGTAAACGGCAGCGGCGATTCGGTTACGGTTGATGTCGGTATGAACGTGACAATCGACACGGGCGACGGCAGAGATACCGTTGAGAATCACGGCAGGAGAGCCGTCATAATCACGGGCGACGCTCGCGACGACATAACCAACGACGGCGAAAACGTTTCAATCCTCAGCGGCGGTTCGGGCGACTTCCTCGACAACAGCGGGCAATACGCCACCATAAACACCGACACCGGCAACGACACCGTAACCAACAATGCTCAATACGTTTCGCTCCTCGGCGGCGCGGGTAAGGATTCGATTTACAACAACGGCAACGGCGCGTATTCCACGATTCTCGGCGAGGCGGGCGACGATTATATCTACAACCATTCGCTTGCTTCCTATGTCACAATCGGCGGCGGCGCGGGCAATGACACAATCAACAATCACGGCGTGCGAGCTTCCGTCAATGCGGGCGCGGGAGCCGATACCGTCAACAACTACGCAACGGCAACCAACTCCACAATCGACGCCGGCACCGGCAACGACTCCGTCCTTAATTACGCCGAGGGCGCGTCAATCGAAACCGGCGAGGGCGACGATACCGTAACCGCCTTTATCAACTCAAGTCGCTACGGCAGGAACGCCACCATAAGCACCGGCAAAGGCAATGACTCCGTCTATAACTACGACGATTATAACGTCTCTCTTCACAACGGCATGGGCAACTTAATCATGACGGGCGACGGCGAGGACACCATTTATAATCACTACGGCGACGAGATAACCATTGACGGCGGAGCCGATAACGATTCCATTTACTCGAATTCGGGTTGGTATATGTCAATCAGCGGCGGCGCGGGAAACGACTCAATCCGCAACGTCGACACGGTCGCTTCAAGCAGTGTTCACGCGGGCAAGTACAGCACGCTCCTTGGCGACGAGGGCAACGATTATATCTTTAACAACGCCGACGAGGTAACCATTGACGGCGGCGACGACGACGATACCATTGAGAGCGGCGGCAAGGAGGCTTCAATCCTGGGCGGAGCCGGCAACGATACCATTATCAACTTCAGCAGTGTCGTAAGCCTTAGCAGAAATGATTCCATAACGCTGATCGGCGACGACGCCACCATTGAGGGCGGCAAAGGCGACGATTACATTTCCAACGCCGGAGCCAATGTCCTGTTCAAATACACCAACGGCGACGGCAACGATACTATCGGCGGCTTCAACGAGACCTCGCGCCTGCGCATAGGCGACGGCACGGGCACCTACGCCACGCAGGCAAGCGGCTCCGATATAGTTGTCACGGTCGGCAACGGCAAGATAACCCTCACGGGCGCGGCAAGTTTGGACGCCATGAACATTGACGGTATCGAATCGGATCCGACTATTCTGCTTGTCGACGACACGTCGGACGCCAAAATCACGCTCGGCGCGGACATAAAGAGCGCGAACGCCTCCACCCGCTCCAAAGCGATAATCATCGTCGGCAATTTTAAGGATAACTCAATCCTCGGCGGCACAGGCAATGATCAAATCCTCGGCAATGGCGGAGCGGACATTCTCAACGGCAATGACGGCAACGATAAGCTTTGGGGGCAAAACGGCAACGATACCCTTTGGGGCGGCGCGGGCAATGATACCCTTAGCGGCGGCGCGGGTAATGACCTCTTCGTCTGGAGCGCGGGCAATGATGTTATCAGCGATTACGCGGCGGGCGATAAGATTTCCCTGGGAGCAGACTCCGTAAAGGCGACGGCTTTCAATTCGGACGTGCTGTTGAGTGTCGGCGGAAATGTTATCACCGTCAAGAATGCCAAGGATAAAACGCTCAACCTGATTGACGCGCAAGGTACCGAGCTGTCGACGATAGTCAGCGGCGTCGGCAAGACCGTCAGCCTCGTCGATAAGAGCAGCAATAAAGTTACGCTTGCCGCGTCGTATCCTTCGGCTGATGCCTCCAAGCGCACCACGGCTATAACAATCGTCGGCAACAGCTCGGACAATATCGTCTTGGGCGGCAAGGGCAACGACCAAATCACGGCGTTAAACGGCAACGATTCAATCAACGGCGGCGCAGGTAACGACAAGATTTGGGGCGGCAACGGCGACGATACCCTCTGGGGCGGAGCCGGCAACGATACTCTCTACGGCGGCGCGGGTGCCGACACCTTCATCTATAACCCCGGCGACGGCAAAGACGTTATCAGCGGCTTCGACGATTCGGATATGCTCCAAATCATGGGCGATTGGACGGCGGCTTACTACAGCGGTTCGGGGCGCGTCGTCTTCAAGGTCGGCTCCACTTACAGCGCAATAATCGTCGAGAAATCGGACGCGACGACCTTCAACGTAAACGGCGACAGCTATGCTATAAGCGACGGCAAGTTTACCAAGAAATAAACCTGCACGGGCAACGTGACACATTTAATCCCCGTCAAAGCGGCGGGGATTTTTTTGTTAAACTTTCGCGGCGGGAATTGAAAAAAAAATACAACTATAATAATCCTCATAAAGTCTTTTAATTCTAAGTGAGGAGATGATTCTTTATGGACGAAGTCACGTACATTATCGCCCCCGATTCAAACGGCGTGCTCGACCTCACGAGCAAACTTGGCAATGACGGCTACACGGCTCTGATTGTCGGTTTGGATAATAAGGGCTCCGCCGACCCGACCAAGCCCATTGCCACCTTGACTTACTCAAACGGCGGCTACACCTTGAGCAACGCGGGCAGTTAAGTCGACGAGCTTAAGTCCGTCAAACTGAGCGCGGCTGTTCGGAGCCTCAACACCGAATTTGAGACGACCGTAACCACCGCCACGACGGGCACCTACACCATTAACGGCACGACCTTTATCGGGCGCACGAACTTAACGATTGAAACCGCCAACGGCAACGCGACCCTCACGAGCGGCACCGTCACAATTAACGGCACAAGCACGATAACCGTTGCGGGCGGCAGTGTC
>ERZ842401.1482-NODE-1482-length-33478-cov-12.860515_pt1 | contig 33478 bp, 30 predicted proteins | sample MGYA00521270_ERZ842401 | MGnify/ENA primary metagenome ERZ842401 (study PRJEB31892, sample SAMEA3878208) | bioreactor metagenome | biome: Moose rumen | place: Sweden | collected 2011-10 | study: EMG produced TPA metagenomics assembly of the PRJEB12797 data set...
AAGAGTTATCAGCATTTGCGACAATTTGCTTACAAGTTTTTGCAAAATCATCCACTCCCTAAATGAATTTGTGCATATAAAAAGCCTGTCCGCACAAAGGCAGACAGGCTCACCGAAAAAACTCCAGTAAAAATCCCCATCCCCATCGCTCGCGGGTTCAAGAAACCATAACGGTCTCTAGCGGTGATTGTCAATCAGGCAGTTCTCCTGGCTTCAGTTCATCATCATATCGCGCCTTCCCAAAGAGGCTTTCCCCTCTCCAGTGACTTAGGAACTGTTCATCGTTCCTTACTGCAATATGACTCCCTGTTACAGTGGCGGGACCGCTCCGGCTTATACCGGATTCTCTATTAAGTCTTCCGACACCTGATTCAATCTTATTAAAAATCACTCTCAATACACAGTATGACAAAGAGAATTTTACCATTACTGCCAGCCCGTGTCAAGTGTCACAGGCTATTTGCGGCCTTGTACGCCACAGGCGCCAGAGCAAAAATGATGCACACGCTGCCCTGAGCGACTGGTCAATGGCCAGCGCCAGCCATGCCCCTGCCAGCCCTAAATCGAGCACCTCTAAGAAAAACGCCGTGATAAGCGGCCGCAAAAAGGCAATGCTCACGAAGGAATAGGCTGCCACCTGACTGGTCTTGCCGCTGCCCCGGAGGACGCCGGCGCAGACCATGGCATGGGCCTCGGGAAAGCTCACCGCCGCCACAAACACCATGATAAGCGCCCCTAAAGGCAGCAATTCTGCCTCATGGGAATAGATGCCAAAGATTTCATAGCGCAGGCCATAGGTCAGCAGGAAAGCCAGCAGGGAGAACACAAAACTCCATTTGATTCCTGCCCGGAGCTGGCGCTGCCAGAAGCTCCAATCACCGGCACCGTGGGCATGACCTGCCAGCACCATATTGGCCTTGCCTAAGCCGCCTGCAAAGCAGTAATAAAAATCACAGAAATTCATGCAGATGGCATGCACCGCATAGGCCGCTGTGCCAAGCTCTGCGACCATTCTGGTATAGAGTACCATCCCGATGCGCTCAAAGCCCTGTTCACTGAATACACCGCCAAAGACCGGCAGAAAATCCTTGAAATACGCACGCGTCGGCCAAAAGCTGCCCCAGCCTGACCATTCGCTGTTTTTCAGCTGATAGCCCGTAACCGTCAGCGACCAGCCTGTACCAATGACGGTTCCCACTGCCGCACCTGTAACGCCCATCTCCGGGAAAGGCCCCAGTCCGAAGATGAGCAGCGCATTGGCAAGGATGTTGACCACATTGCCCTGCACATTGGCACTCATCACCTGTTTGGTGTGCCCATAGCCCAGCTGTACCGCCTGCAGGATAGTGGCCAGCGTTGTCAAAAAAACGCCCACTAAAGCAATATCCCCGTAGGCCAGAGCCTCTGCCATATATTCCTCTTTGGCTCCCATCCAGCTTAGAATCCCCTCTAACTGCAGGAAAAAGAGCACGTGCAGAGCCCCCATCAAAATAACCATGCAAAAAAGTGTCCGCGTAAGTAACGCAGGCACTTCCTGTAATTTCTTCTGTCCAAACTTTTGGGCGGTGAGCAGCGTCAGCACCGAGGCTACCGAGCGCACTACGCACAGAAGCATCATACGCGGCTGGGTAAAGATACTAACCGCCGCAATGGCCGCCGTTCCCAGCACCCCCACCATGATGATATCCACGGAGGATAGCAGCACCATAAATAATCCTTCCAGGGCCGCCGGCATGGCAATCCCTAAGTAATGTCTGTCACTGGCTGGTAATCGCACACTGTCACTCCTCATCTTGTCGAAAATCAATTTCAATTAGATAATAACAAGATAAGCAATGCGCCACAAGCCCCCCGGGGGGATACGATTTGACTGCCCCTACGCCATTTTAATTTTCAGCTGCCGCAAATAAGCCTTTTGCGCCGGAGTTATCCGCCGGCTTTCGATGGCTTTTTGTATGGCCTTGTTATGTGTCCAGACAGCCAGCCGTTTTCCCTCAAGAAACGGCAGCGCCGCTTCATACTGCTTGGCCAGCGCCGTGGCAAAGTACCAGGCAATCATCATATTGACATAGTATTCCTCTGAGCGCACCTGCGCTGTCATTTCTAAATACGACAGGTCAAAATCCTCATCAAGAAAATGGTCCATCAGCATTTTAATGGCAAAGCGCTGGGCATAAACATCGGAGGCGGCCAGCCATTTCCTTATCCAGTCCAGAAGTTCCCGGCGATGCTTTTTAAAGACCTGCGGTGTCATTTGGTCGCAGGTGGCCCAATTATCCACATAGGGCAGAAATGCCGCCACCTTTACCACACACTCTTCATAGTCCTTTAACTCCGACAGCATAAACGCCTGCAGCTGATTTTCATCGAAGTACTTATGCGGCAGGTCCGACAGAAAGTGCTCTGCCGCGCCGCTCCTGACGAAAACTTTAGCCAGCCTGCGCAGTTCCGGCGTCCGCACACCGATAACACTGTCCGGCTGCACCGTGGGCAGCAGCTTTATCTGAAACGCACGATAATCCTTATCCTGCAGTTTAAATAACTCGGCCTGTATGTCCATCAAGCGCCCTCCCGATAATCAATAAACCAGCATTTGTATCTGGGCCGCAAAGTCCGTAGCGGTTATGCCAAAAACCTGTACAAAAGCCTGCCTGCCATCCCCCAGCTGCCGGGCCGCCAGAAGCCAATTCTGCAGAGCTCCCCAACCGTAGCGGCGAACCAGCTCGGCCGTGGCGTATTCGCAGAGTTTGGCGATATCGTCATGGCTGTACTGGTCAGCTATTTCCTGCATAGCCTCCTGCCGCATCATTTTATCCAGCGAGGGCAGCGGCGCCTTCTTGCGCAGTTCCGTGCGCCAGGTGCGCTGGTAATCCGTCAGCCTGCCGTAACCGCTCTCACACAGACGGCCTACGCCCACCACATAACCGATGCCGCGCATAAGCCACTCCACGCCGCTGGGCTCTGCCCCGAGTTCCTGTACCTCCAGCATCCGGGTCATCATCACGCCGCCCACAAAGATACATTGCCGCGGGTCGGCAATACGTTCGCCATTGACAATCAGGGTGCTGTTATTTTCCACCCAGACACTGCCGGACGCCAGTTCTTTGGCTCTTTCCGGGGAGATACGGCACTGCTCCTCGGCGGCCCTGGCCAAGTCCTCCTGATTGGCGGCTACGATGATATCGTATTCCCCGGTCAGCTTCCTGCCCCAATGGGCAGACAGCCAGTCCTGAGCGGCTTTTACCTGCTGCTGCAGCTGGCTGACCGTGGCTGGTGATACGCTGCCGTGCCCATGAAAATTAAAGACCGTCTTTTTTTGTTCCTGCTGCCACCAATCCACAAAAGCAGCCAAAAAGTCATTAAGCGGCACCCCAAAGGTATTTTGCAGCGCTTTTTCCGGCGTGTCGCCCTGTCCCAGACGGCGGAAATAGTCCAGCAGTCTGGCGTTTTCCTGTCCCGGAGCATAGGTTTTCACTAAAAACCAGACCATTAAATCCGACAGGCCATAGGAATTTACCCGGTTGTTCATCAGCTGCGTTCTCTCAGCTTCGGTAGTGTGCTGCAAGGCCATGACATCAGCGACCTTCCGGGAATTTTGCACCGCAAACTTGGCATCCAAAAACCATTTTTCCAGGGAGCGGCCGCCCAAAGAAGCAGCCACCTGAGCGCCCATGTAGTCAGCCGAGCCTTCTTCCAGCCAGAACAGCCCCTGTTCGTAGCCGTTGCGCCCATCGCTCAGCTGATACTGCAGCTGATGGAACAGCTCATGCGCCGTGGTGCCCAGACGGTCATCGGTCTCTTTCAGTCCTGACCTGTCACCGTTTATGACACAGAGGCTTTTTTGACCGCTGGCCTGACCGCTGGTGTACTGTGCTTTGTTTTTGGCTTCCGCTTCGTCCATGCCCATTTTCTGCACCAGCATGGCCTGATAATTATGGCTGTCGGCCACTACCAGCACACGCACATCACGGTTCAGCTTCACTTGCAGATTATCTGCACAAAAAGCGGCAAATCCCTTTGCCGCTTTTTCCACGTCCTGCCGGATTTCCGGCGAAACCTTGCCATAACTCTCCACAGCAATCTCTCCGCTGTCCTGGGAAAGCCCCAGCGTTTCCGCCAGCGCACCGCTGCCGGAAACACCAAAAAACAGCCCCCCGGCCAGAAACAGCATGACACTTAACAGCAACAACAGCTTTTTCATCTTTACCTCACTTCATCTGCCAGCGGCAAACCCTCTGCTCGATTAAATCCAGCAGGCCGAACAGCAGCAGGCCGATAAGACTTAAAATCACAATGCCCGTATACATTTCCAGATAATTTACCCTGAGCCAGGCATCCATAATGAAATAGCCCATGCCGTACTGCGTGCCGAAAGTCTCCGTAAAAAACAGCACCGAAACAGCCGTCGCCATAGCCACCCGGATAGCCGTGATGAAATTGGGCATAACCGCCGGAATGAGAATGTAACGGCACACCTGCCGAAAGCCTGCTCCCAGAGAATACAGCGGATAATATGTTTCCTCAGGTATGGCTCTTATGCCGTCACGCAGAGCCACGACAATCTGAAAAACCACAATCAGAAAAATCATGATAATCTTTGACAGTTCGCCAATACCTGCCAGCAGCATCAGAATCGGCAGCAGGGCAATTTTCGGTATCGGATATGTAAGATAGACCACCGGTGCCAGATACCTGTCAGCCCGGGCAAAATAGCCCATGATAATCCCCAAGGGATAGCCGATAAGCACGGCCAGCAGAATTCCGGCAATTATCCGCCAGAGGCTGTACACCGCATGAATGGCGATTTTGTCGGCAAAAATTTCCTGCAGGCGCACAAATACATTGACCGGCTCGGGAATGATGGGCAGCTGGGCAATACCGGCGGCTGCCTGCCAGACCAGCAGCAAAAAGACCATCCCCAACAGATAGGCGCGCAGCACAATTTTTCCCTTTCTCATGTTCCTGCCTCCATTGCTTTGATTTTAGCGCGCAGCTCCTGCCCTTTGACAAAGAAATCATTGCTGGACTTCCAGCTGCGGCTGCCCTGCCACTTGTTTTCCATGACCTCGGCCACAGTTCCGGGGTTGGCCGACATCAGGACAATCTGCTGCCCGAGATATAAAGCCTCTTCCACATAATGCGTCACCAGCATGGTAGTAATCCCGGCCGACTCCCATAAATCACGGAAAACATCCTGCATTTCCTCACGGGTAATGGCGTCCAAAGCGGAAAAGGGCTCATCCATCAGCAAAATGTCCGGCTCCAGCAAAAACACCCGGGCAAGGCTTACCCGCTGCTGCTGGCCGCCGCTGAGCTCCTGCGGATAACGTGCCAGCAAGTCCTTTATCCCCAGCTTTAGGCACAGTTCCTCCATTTTAAGCGCCTTGGCCTCTGTCCAGCCGTCCTTAATCCTGCAAGCCAGACGGATATTATCCGCTACGGTCTGCCAGGGCAGCAAGCCGTAATTTTGCGGCATGAAACCGATACGCAATTTCTTGGGGCTCACCGCGCCGCCGTTTATACGCACCTCACCAGTATAATCCTTAATCAAGCCGGCCACGGCCTTGAGCAGCGTGGACTTGCCGCAGCCGGATGGCCCTATGACAGCACAGACCGTTCCTTGCGGAACGGTCAGGCTTACATTGTGCAATGCCATATTCTGTTGTCTGCGGCCGGTATAGGTTACGGCCAAATTATCTACTTCAATCATTTTACTTGCTCAGTACATCCACCACAAAATCGGCGTAGGTATAATTCTTCTTGATAAGCCCCTTGTGCTGCAGCCACTTCACGCAGTCAACCACATCGCTTTCCTTGGGCAGGGCTACATGATGATACTCGGGCAGCTTCAGCGCTTCTTTGGCAGCCGGTGGAAAACCTGCCTTTTCAATAATCATATCAATGTATTCTTCCCGTGGGGTGTTGTTGAGATAATCCACAGCCTTGTTGTAGGCCCGGTACATAGCTGCCAGTTCCGCCCGTCTGTCGTTGGTGGTCTTGGCCGTAAACATGATTACGCCGGGATTGATACCGAGTTCATCAGAGCCCGTTATAAACTTGCAGCCATTATGTACGGCAATGCTGGCCATAGGCTCCGGCAGGGTAGCTGCGCCCAGTTTGCCGTTCTGCAGCATTTCCAGCCGCGTAGGTATCTGGGGGATAATCACCTTGTTGATGGTGTCCTCGCCGAGATTTTCCTTCTGGAGAATCTGGTCCGTGACATACTCGATAATGGTATTACGGGATACAGCCACGTCCTGCCCCTTCAGGTCAGCCATGGATTTGGCAGTGGACTGGGCGCTGGCAATCAGCTTGTAGCTGCCATCGGTAAAGGAAGTCACCTTCACGTTAAAACCACCGTCCTTGGCAAAGGCCACGGCCAGCATATCCGATATGGCCCCGTCAAGATTGCCGCTCTGCAGGGCTGAATCCCTGTCCATGGCGCTCTTGTACTGCTGAATGTTGACCTCCAGCCCCTCTTCCTTAAAATAGCCCTTTTCCTGAGCAATGATAAAGGGCAGGGAATCCGTATCCGGCATCAGACCGATATTCAAGGGCTGTAAATCTTTTTTGGCTTCCTGCTGTCCGCAGCCAGCCACCATGCCTAGCAACAAAAGTGCCATCAATAATACTGCATACTTTTTCAACGTTTTTACTCCCTTCATTTTTTTATTGTGTCAGCCATTTGGACAGAAAATCTGCTCCCGTCCGGGCATAATAAACGGCCTTGTCGATAATATCCTTGTTTTCGGCGTAGGCACTTTCCGCCTTGGCCTTGATTTTACCGGCTTCCTGCTGCATTTCCGCCACCGTATCCAGCTTGGCATCTACATCATCCAGCATATTCTGGGCCTCGGCTATGGACTGTTTCAGCTTCGCCACATCGGTATCCGCCTGTGCGCTGATGTCCTTGTTCTCCTTAACCTGCTGGTTGCGGTCAGCCTCCTTGCCCGTGACCTTATCCACCAGTTTGCCTAAAGTCGAACCGGGCGCGCTGTCCATAAGCGCTTCATTGCGTCCCTTGGCCCGGCTGGATTTTTCCTCCAGTTCCCGTTCACGGGCCTGTAAGTCCCGCTTCTGCCGTTCCAGGGCTTCGCGCTGCGCCTTTAAATCGGCCTCCTGACTGGCCAGCTTCTGCTCTCTGTCCTTCATCTGCTGCTGTTCCAGTTTTTGCTGATTCTGCCGCTCCGCTGACTGCTCCTGAGTGTAACCGGCTATCATAAAGCCGATAGCCAGCGCTGCCGCAAAGCCAAAGCCCAAGAGCAGGCCGCGTTTTTTTCCGGTAGTGAAAAAACTCTTATGCCGGGGATTTTCTTCCCGGCGCGGCGGCAGCTCCTCCGGCGGCAATTCCCGGACACTTCGCTGCCTGTCCGCCACAGGCTCACCCTCATCAAGCCGCGGCAGGGGGCTGGTATCAAAAATCCGTTCACTATCATCAACAGGACGCATAAGCTGCGTCTTATCCAAATCATCTTGCTTCATAAAATATCTCCGCTTTCATTATGTATAAAATCACTATTGATAGTATACGGTTTTTATATTGACATGTCAAAGCAGACTGACAAGTCAAATATTGACCTGTCAGTCTGCTAACCGGCTTATGATTCTGCCAGCGCCCCATGTTCCTTTTGCATCGTCTCACAGAGGCGCCTGAGTGTCCAGAGGATATTAAAGGGCGTTACCACCGCTTTGAAACGAACCTTGGGTACACCGGCATTTTGCAGCGCCAGCAGGACTTCGTCCAGCCGTTTGTTGCGAATATTCTGCAGCACCATGACCTCATGGGGAAAGGTGAAGTTATCGTCAGCTTTGGCTTTTGCCTGCTGAAAGCCCTTCGCGCCAAGCAGGTAGCCGACTTTCTCACGCCATGCCTCCGGCGGCAGGATTTTTGTGGCCACCCCCAGCTTGTGCAAAGTCTTGCAGGCTATAGCTAATGTTTCTTCATCGCGAAATTGATAAAAAAGTACCTGTTCCTGCCTTTTCATCCATTCAGTCCTCCACCCAGCGAGCCATGCCACGCATCAGTAAATAAGTCACCAGTTCATCCATAGACACACCCTCAGCTGTCTGCCGTTCCTGAAGCGTCTCGCGCAGGGTTCGTGGCAGTCTGACGGTCAACGTGCCTTCAGGCAAAGCGGCTGCCTGTGTCTTGGCCGCCTTAACTGCCTTTGCCGTAACAGTTTTGGCAGCTTTAGCAGCTGCGGCCGCCTTAACTGTCTTATCCGTTTTCTTTTTCTGCTCCGCCCGGGCAGGCTTAGCCACCTTCGCGTCCTTGGCTTCCTTAGCTGTTTTGTCAGCTTTGTTCTGCTTTTTCTCCGTGGTTTTGGCAGCGGTCTTTGTCCTGCCGGCCGTCTTTTTTTCCTCCGGCGGATAAACGAGGAACTCATCATAGGCACTGCGCAGGGTTTCACTGGCCTGCTTGGTACCCACGCCGATTATATAGGACGGTGTCCCGGAATTAAGGTACTCGGCAATCTTAACGAAATCAGAATCCGTTGTGATGATAAAGAACCGCCGTACCCCTTCATCGTATAGGATTTTGGCCGAATCATAGATAGCCGAATCAAGGGAGTTTTTCCCATGATAGGTCCGGCTTATCTGCCGAAAGGTAAAGCCCGGCCGCCGCATGAGCTTTTCCCAGCGTTTCTGTTCCGGGCGTGCCTCCCAGTCGGACACCACAATCGTCCGGCAGGGCTGGTAACGTCTTGCCTTGCCCAAGGTATAATTCAGCATTTCAAACGGAGCATTTTCGATATCATAAAGTATCGCCACAACCTCCGTACTGGAATCAAGTGTCATCGAATCCCCCATTTATAAAAGTCACATATTATCTCGGCAGCAATCAGCACACCTTATTTAGCGCTGAAAGAACGCGGCCAGCTGCCAGCCGGCCCAAACGGTCAGCATGGCCACGGCCATCGTCCCCATAATGTTCAGAAACGCCAGCAGATTACTGCCGTTCTTAAATAACATCAAGGTTTCCAAAGAAACCGCTGCCAAAGTGGAAAAGCCGCCTAAAAAACCAACCGTCAAGAGCAGCCGCAGTGATTCAGGTATCAGGTGCAGGGATTTAGCCAAGGGCAGCAGCAATCCCATAACCAGCCCCATAAAAAAACAACTCACGGCATTCACCACCAGCGTCGCCATGGGAAACAACATACCGCCGCAGGTTCCTACCATAGACGTAAGCCCATAGCGAAACAGGGCGCCCAGACCACCGCCGATAAAAACATATAAACACGCCATCATATACGAACAGTTCATCTCCTGCTATTACTTGTAATGTCAATTTTGCTTACATCACGGCCGCCAGCCGCTGCAGCAGCCGGGGAATGTCCACAGGCTTGGGCAGGCACTCATTCATCCCTGCCTCCTGAGCATGCCTTACAGAGGCTTCATCCACCTCCCCCGTCAGCGCAAATATGGGCACCTTGTGGGCATCGTCACGGCTCATGGCCCGGATAGCCCGGGTGGCCTCCAGCCCGTCCATGATGGGCATGCGCACATCCATCAGCACGGCATCAATACTCCCCTCAGGGGAATTGGCAAACGCCGCCACACCCTGCTGGCCATCACTGGCTGCGACAACCTCTATGCCCTTAAAGGACAGCAGGCTCTGCATCAGTTCCCGATTGATTTCGTTATCCTCGCACAAGAGTATCCGGCGGTTGGTCAGCTGCCAATCCTCACTGTCAGCCGCTTTATCCTGTGTATCATCAGCCTGTCCCGGCGGCAGGAAGAACCATATATCAAACCTGGTGCCTTTGCCTGGTTCGCTGTCCACGGTGATTTTGCCGCCCAGTAAATCCACCAGACTTTTCACGATAGACATGCCAAGACCTGTGCCCTCAATTTTCTTCGTGACGCTTGTCCGCTCCTGCGCAAAGGGCTCAAAGATTCGCGGCAGGAACGCCTTGTCCATGCCTACGCCCGTATCGCTGATAACGATATGGCAGTTAAAGGCCCCAAAATCGGCCGGCCCTTCCATGCACATGGTCACACGGCCGCCCTTGGGCGTGTACTTAATGGCGTTGGACAGCAGATTCAGGATGACCTTCTGCAGCTTCAAGCCGTCCACATAAACGTCCTGAAAGCGCATATCCGTCAGTTCGGTGATGAATTGTACTTCCTTGACCTCAGCATTGGCATAGGCGGATACGATAATCGTATCCAAAAGCTCCTGCATATTGTTGTTGTCCGGCTCCACTTCCAGCTTGCCGCTGCTGATTTTGCTTAAATCCAGCGTTTCATTTATGAGGTTTAACATGAATTTGCCCGTGGTGCGGATTTTTTCCAAATATTCCTCACGCTTATCCATGCCCTTGCTCTGTATCGCCAGCTCGGTAAAGCCCAGAATACCGTTCAGCGGCGTGCGCATATCATGACTCACGTTAGAGACAAAGGCCGCCTTGGCAGAGGCTTCCCGTTCCACAGCCAACATGCGCTCGTTGCGCTTTTTCTCCGTCACATCACTGATGAAATGGGCGCAGGCAAAATGACCGTACCAGGAAATGCCCTTTTTCTCGATGTTCAAATAGCGGTCGCCGTCCTTGTCATGGCGCACCAGTTCCTGTTTGCCATCCATTTGCAGGCGTTTCAGCTGGCAGTCCTCACAGACATGTTTTTTGCCGAACATGTAATTATAACAGGTATGGCCGCTGTAACTGCCCTGCAGCTGGCTGTTGTTCATGGCTGCCCGGTTGGCATACAATAGTTCCTGTGTTTCCACATCGCAAACGTACACAATGGTATCCATGTCCTCCAGCAGTTCCAGCTGAGCCTCATTGCGCTCGCTGGCATCCCGGAAAGTCAGTGCCACCACCGGCAGGTCATCCAGATGGCCAATGCTTTTGGCAATGGTATGGAGCCAGACAAAATCATCCTTAGACTCTTCACCAAAGCGGTAAACGCATTCGGCAGTGCCCTCCTGCACGGCTTTGCCCAGGGCTTCCAGCAGAAACCGGCGGTCATTTTTAAAAACCCTGTCAAGCAGAAAATCACCGGCATACTGCAAAAACTCCCTGCCGCTGTACGGGCCGATGTGTTCTGCACCTTCAGAAGCGGCAAGCATTGTCAGCCGTTCGCCCTCAATCCTGTATACCTGGCAGTTCCCCGGAAAGATAGCAGCCAGACTCTTTATCTCAGCCAATGTAAGCTTCATTTTCCGTCACCTCCTCCACTGGACATCATAGCTGCCTATCTGCCGTGACAGACACGCCAGCAGTAAATCCGGCTCCACGGGCTTGGTCAGATGGTCATTCATGCCTGCGGCATGGGACTGCTCCACATCCTCCTGAAAAGCATTGGCTGACAGGGCGATAATCGGCACCTTGTGGGCATCATTTCTTTTCAGCTGACGGATTTGGGCGGCTGCCGTCAGACCGTCCATCACCGGCATGCGGATATCCATCAAAACAGCATCTATCGCGTATTCCTCGGATTCAATGAATTGCAGTACCCCCTGCTCGCCGTCTTCTGCCGAAAGGACTGTCATGCCATTCATTTCCAGAATAGTCTTCACGATTTCACGATTCAGCTCATTGTCCTCACAGACCAGAATATGCCTGTTATCCAGACTGACACTGTAATCTTCCTGCGGCGTGGCCGTCTCCTCCGTTTCACCGCTGACCCGTTCCAAAGGCACATCTACCGTAAAGGTCGTCCCCTTGCCCCGTTCACTGACTACGGAGATTTTGCCCTCCAGCAGGTTCAGCAGTTCCTTGGCAATAGAGAGGCCCAGCCCCGTCCCCATCTTGCCTTTTTCCGACATGGACTGCTCCTGCTCAAAGGGTTCAAACATCTTGGGAATAAACTGCGGCGCCATACCGATGCCAGTATCCCTGACAATAAACCGGCAGATACAGCTATGCTCGTCAGCTTCCAGCACTGAGCCTTCAAGCCATACGTCACCATCAAAGGGCGTGAACTTCACCGCATTGGACAGCAGGTTCAGCAGGATTTTGGACAGTTTCAGCCTGTCCAGCCGTAAAAAGCCCAATTCGGCAAAATCCAGATTCACATGGAAATTCACCGCATTCTGCTCCGCTGCGGAGCGTATGGAAGTAATCAGACTGTCCAGCATGTGACCGGCTTCCACCACCTCCCAGTCCATCTGCCGCTTGCCGCTGCCAATCCGGGACAGTTCCAGTGTGTCATTGATTAAATCACGCAGCAGGGAACCGGCTGTCATGATTTTTTGCAGGTAATCATGAATCTTATCCAAATCATGGCATTTCATGGCCAGGTCCGCCACACCCAGAATGCCGTTGAGGGGTGTACGCATATCGTGGCTCACGTTGGACAAAAAGGCGGTTTTGGCCTGATTGGCACTTTCTGCCTTATCCAGCGCCTGCCGCAGGCGTTCATTTAATTTTATAATCTGCTCCTGACGGCGTATTTCATCGGTAACATCTTCAAAACTGCCTACCAGCCCGACGATTTCCCCGTTTTCCACCAAGGGGCTTTTACTTGCCACAATATCGCGCATCTCGCCATGGCTCATACATCTGCCATGGACGCGGTAGGTTGACTGCCCTGTTTCCAGAATCATCAGTTCATCATCGCGGAAGGGCACATCATCCTCATGCCAGCCCATATCCTCATCATTTTTCCCCAGAATAACCTGCTCCGAGGGGAAGTCATAGTAATCCAAAAAAGCCTTGTTAGCGCCTAAGAAGCGCCTGTTCTTATCCTTCCAGAAGAGAGCTGTCTGGGTGGTATCCAGAATTTTTTCCAGCAGCATGCTGGTATGGACAAAGGCCTCATCACGGTTCTGGCGCTCCGCATATTCATTGGTTACGTCAATAGAGTTTATGTACTGCAAAACGGAACCATCCGGCATACGGTAGCCATAAACAGAGGATGTCAGCCAGATATAATCATCCTTGCCGGGAATCCGCATACGATAGCTGAACTGCTGATACTCGTCAGGGTTGTGGAAGCTGCGCTGCAATGAGCGTAAGACGCGCACATAATCATCGGGATGAATCGTCTCATCCGCAGGACGCAAAAAGAACTCCTCCAACTCTGCCCTTTTTGCATTAAACAAACGACAAAGTCCTGCAGAAATATGCAGGACTTCCAAGCATTTGGCACTCCGCCGGCACACCAGCACCGGAGCCAAAGCATCGTCTATATAACCGAACCTTTGCCTTTCATCAGCAGCCATCATAGCTCCCCCCAGTAATGCATAATCCTTTCTTTGTAATATTCTTTACTGAGGAAAATTTTTCCTTCCCAACTGCTTATTTAACTGACAAAAAATTTTGTAATCATCCATAACAGCGGCACCGCCACCAGCGTGCGCTCCAAAAAGACGACAAAGAGCCGCTTCACATCCATGCCGACATTGCTCTTGACGATGATGCTGCCCACCTCAGTAAGATAGATTATCTGCACCAGGGACAAAGCCGAAATGAAAAAACGCACCTGCAGCGGAGCATCGGGACTGGTAATGAGCGCCGGGATAAACATATCGATAAACCCTACCAGCGTAGCCGGAGCCAGCTGAAAAGCATCGGGAATGCCCAGTGCCCACATATAGAGCCCCATGGGATATGCCAGCCACTTAAATACCGCTGTTTCATTGACCAGAAGTGTACCCACAGTGCCCCAGGCAATGACAATGGGAATCAGGTCAAAAAGAATGCCCACAGCCATTTCCAGCCCTACCTTTATAGCTGTTTCCATGTGGAATTTTTCGGCCCGCTGCAAAGCGGCGGCCAAAGCCCAGCCCAGCAGGGATTTTTCCTGAGGGACTTCCTCGCGCAGCTGCGGCGTGCCATGATAGGCATCCTCAACACTGGCCAGCGGAGGAATACGGACACAGATAACAGCCAGCAGCAGCCCCACCGCCGTAACGGTTATATACAGCAGGGGGAACAGATTGCTGATATGCAGCGTTCCGGCTACCACCATACAAAAGGGAATGGACACCAGCGAAAAGTTGGTCATAATCGCCGCCGCTTCCCGTTTCGTATAGTAGCCGCTGTTATACTGCCCGGAAGTTATGAGCACCGCCGTATTGGAAGAAGCCAGCCAGGAGGCGATTAAGTCAACCGAAGCCCGGCCCGGCACATGAAACAACGGACGAATCAACGGCTTTAACAGGACACCGGTAAACTCCATAATGCCTGTATCCGTCAAAAAGGGCAGAACAAAGCTCAGGGAAAAAGCCAGTGCTACGAGCGTTTGGGATAAGCCCACCATACTGCCGCCCACATCCGGCCCGCTGAACCAGACAGGACCAAGCTCACCGCCCACGCAGATAACCACCACCAGAGCTACCAAACGCGTGAGCAGATAGGGCCATGAAATACTAAACAGGCCCGCCAGCCACGGACGGCTCTTGATGCACACCGGCAGGTAAAAACGTCCTGCCAGAGCGCCGAGAGCCGACAAGGTCACCAGTACATATAAAAACCAGGGGATATTAGCGGTAATGATTTTTTCCAGCCATTCCGTAAGCAGCCCCACCGGCGTAGAAAAGCCTTCACCGCCGCCGACAGGCAACAGGAACATGCCCATACCAAACAGCGCCCCGGCTATGAATTTAATCCAAGTCATGAAATCTTCCTCACTTTTCATGGGTTATTTGCAGCAAGTTCTTATTGTACACCATTTCGCGGACAATGTCACTAATTATTGTATTTTTATTCATGATTATTTTGCTTTTTATTCACAAACAGTAAACTCGTTTTTAATAACGAAAAAGCCCGAAAGGCACCCACCCTTCGAGCTTCACTGACCAGCCTGAAAAGAAGCTGGAATATCTTTTAAATGGAGCTGATAACCAGGATTGAACTGGTGACCTTATCCTTACCAAGGATACGCTCTACCGACTGAGCTATATCAGCATTGGTTGCGGGGACAGGACTTGAACCTGCGACCTTCGGGTTATGAGCCCGACGAGCTACCGACTGCTCCACCCCGCGGCAACTATTGCAGTATACCATCAAAAAGGGGAGGCTGTCAATGTTTTTCTCAGCAATTATTGTCGTTGCGCAGTTGAATGGCCTCAGCAACATGCGCCGCCTCAATCTCCTTTGCCCCTGCCAGGTCAGCAATGGTACGGGCCACCTTCACAATGCGGTCATAAGCCCGGGCCGAAAGATTCATTTTCTTAAAGGCCTGCTCCAGTAGCGCCTGAGCCTGCGGCTCCAGCACACAGAATTTTTGCAGCAGGGCATGGTTCATCTGGGCATTGCAGAACAGGCCGTACTTCTTCAACCGCTTATGCTGGATTTCTCTTGCCGCCACCACCCTTTGACGAATACAAGCTGAGGACTCCGCCCGTTTTTTCGAGGACAGTTCATCGTACTTTACCCGCGGCACCTGAATATGTATGTCTATCCTGTCCAGCAGCGGCCCGGATATCTTGCGATTATACTGCCGTATCTCCCCCGGTGAACAGGTACATTCTTGCTCTTCATCGAGAAAATTTCCGCAGGGGCAGGGATTGGCTGCTGCTATCAGGATAAAATCCGAGGGAAAGGTGATGGTTGCATGCACCCGGGATATGGTAATCTTTCTATCCTCCAGCGGCTCACGCAAAACTTCCAAAGTCTTTTTGCTGAACTCCGGCAGTTCGTCAAGGAACAGCACACCGTTATGCGCCAGCGTCACCTCGCCGGGACGTGGTACGCTGCCGCCGCCGATAAGCGCCGTCATAGAGCTGGTATGATGAGGGCTTCTGTAAGGACGCCGTCTGATTAGACCGCCCTCCCGCGGCAAAAGCCCTGCCACACTGTATATGCGCGTGACCTCCAAGGCTTCCTCGGGTGTCAAATCCGGCAGTATCGTGCTCATGCGCCGGGCCAGCATGGTTTTGCCGGCGCCCGGCGCTCCGACCATCAATACGTTATGGCCGCCGGCCGCAGCGATTTCCAGCGCGCGCTTGCATTGGAACTGCCCCTGCACATCAGCAAAATCATCGAGGTATTCCGCCGCTTGCTCTGCCACTGGCTCGGACTTTGCCGGCATCAGCCGTTCCTGACCTGTCAAAAAGCCCACCAGCTGGCTGAGATTATCCAAGGGGTAAACCGCGATGCCATCTACCAGCAAGGCTTCATTGACATTGGCCTGAGATACGAAGACCGCCTCAAAGCCGGCCTCTCTTGCTTTGACCGTCATCGGCAAAATCCCCCGGATGCCCCGGCACTCGCCCTCTAGTGACAACTCCGCCGCAAAGAGATATTTATCCAAAGTCGCAGCCGATACCAGCCCATAAGCGGCGAGCAGGCCTACGGCAATGGGCAAATCCAGCCCTGAGCTGTCCTTGCGTACATCGGCAGGCGCCAGATTGATGGTCACTTTCTCCTGCCGTAGTTTGATACCCGAATTGCGGATAGCGGTGCGCACACGCTCCTTGGCCTCCTTGACCAGGGCATCAGCCAGCCCCACGATTTCAAAGCCCGGCAGTCCGGCAGCCGAATCGACCTCCACATCGATTATCAGTCCGTCCACACCTAAGGTAGTCGCTCCATGCGTTTTTGCAAACAAAGGCTTTCCCTCCCCTTTCACCTAGCTTTCAAAAGCTCCCGGCAAATGACGCACCTGCCATTTTTTCCCCGGCACGGCATAGACCTCCAAAACATCAAAACGGCAGAAACACCTGTCCTCCAAGTGTTCCTGCCGTAAATACCATTTGGCTGTCTGAATTATCTTCTTTTGTTTATGAAAATTAACGGCCTGTGCCGGAGTGCCGTACTTACTGCCGCGGCGTGTCTTGACCTCTACAAAGGCCAGCACGTCGCCCATTTTGGCAATAATGTCGATTTCCCCGACTGCCGCCCGAAAATTGCGCGCACAAATAACATAGCCCTGCCGCTGAAGAAAATCTGCGGCTGCCTGTTCCCCCTGACTTCCCAGAATCTGATTCTTCATCAGCTAAACATCTTCCTTCGTGCTATAATTTGGCACCAGGCTTCTTGGCTTTTTTGTCAATACGATAAACATAGGCCATGACCTCTGCGATAGTCCGGTAAAGTTCCGGCGGAATCTCCCTGTCTATCTCCAGGGCCATCAGCATATTGACCAAAGTCTTATTCTGATACACAGGAATGGCGTTTTGCTGAGCTGCTGACAATATGTTTTCCGCAACGTGTCCACGTCCCTTGGCTATTACCTTTGGCGCCGAGTCCCGTTCCATATCGTATTTTAAGGCCACCGCCTGCTGTGGCGCATTGGGGTCTGTTTCCGGTTCCGGGCGCAATGCCTGACGCTGCTTTTTCATTCCTGTTCACCTGCCTGTGTTCCTTCACTATGTTTAGTCTATTACTCATCAGTCCTTCTGTCAAGGACATTTTACATAAAGCGCCGTTCTCCCACTGCACCGATTTTCAGCTCATTAAGCCTTAAAGCACTGTCCTTCAGCGAGCCGCGCAAAGCATCAGCCTGCTCCCTGAACTCGTTAGCTGTTTCACTGCTGGAAAAGAACAGCCGCATATCCAGCTGATTTTCGTTATACACACGGCAGGTCAGTTCAACAGCGCCGATATTATCAGTCAGCACACAAAGCCTGAGCCATGTTTCCTTTTTCAGTTCCCCGGTTTCCGGGTCGGGACGCTTCTCATCATACACATGGATATACGATGGATATGTCGTTTCCTCTCCCATGTACATTGGCAGCATGAAATTCAGCGAGCGCTGCCCGGGAACAATGGAATTATCCCCTTCCATGGAATTACGCATGGACAGGACAAACATCGCCACATCCTTGCCGGCTTTTTTGAGCTGTCTGGCCGTCATATTTCTGGTCATTGACATATCACAGAGCTGCATAAAGGCCCACAGACGCGGCAGGTCGGGAATATTCTGCTGCAGGGCCGCCTGCTGTACCGTGGCCGGAATATTGGCCTGACACAAGCGAATCAGCTGTTGCAGCTGCTGGGTTTCCTTGGCGCTGAGCAGTGCCTCCTTGCCATTGACAAAACTCTGCATCAGCAAGGCATCCTTCTGTGTCAGATTGCCGTCCTTCAATAACAGCTGTGCCAAATCGCGCAGGGCGTTCATGGTCTGAGGCGTATTCTCCATGTTTTGACTTAAAAGCTGATTTTTTGCCTGCTGCATGGCTGCCTGCTGCGGACGCTCCTCAGCTGCGGACGCCGCCTGCTGTCCCATAGCACTGGCCTGCCCATGTGCTGTCTGTGCAGTCTCCTGCTGCGCCGAATTCTGCCCCGGCGCATTAACCTGCTGACTGGCCGCGCTCTGTCCCTGATTCACTGTCTGACCTGCCATAGTCTGACTGGCTGCCTGCTGACCGGGCATCGGCTGAGTCCCTGACACTGTCTGCTGTGCCTGTCCGGGCATAGCTGTCTGCCCCTGTGCCTGACCGGCCTGTCCCACAATCTGCTGCTGACCTGTCAGCGGCTGTCCCTGACTTGTCAAATTTTGTCCCTGAGTAGCCTGAGATTCTAGGGCTGCCTGCGCTCCCTGTGGTGATACCTGTGCTTGATTAGGTATCTGTCCGGGTGCCGTCTGTCCCTGCGGTGCGTTATTTCCCGGCTGCAACGGCTGACCTGTCAGATTCTGCCCCGGTTGTCCCGATTGTGCAGGTGCTGTCTGCCCGGACTGTCCGAACGTCTGTGCGGGCTGAGCCTGTTCCGTTGCCGGCTGAGCCATAGCCTGACCGGGATTTGCCTGCCCCATCGCTCCCTGTCCTTGCGGCATCTGTCCCTGCGGCATATTCCCCTGCGGTGCTGTCCCGGTCTGAACGTCCCCACCGGCAGCCGGCCGGGGCATAAAATACTGCACCAGCTGCTTGAGAAAATTCATGGAGCTGCTTTCGCCAGCCATAACCGGCTGCGCCATCCCCTGCGGCTGCAAGGCCAGCAGCAGCTGCTGTACGTCCTTGGGCAGCTCCGCAAAACTCTTATTATCCAGCAGTTCAAATGCCGCCTTGGTGAGCAGGACAGGTTCAAAGACCGTATTATTTTCACTGCTGACCGTATTTTTCAGATTTGTCAGCAGCGCCTGCATGGTATCACTGACCTCAAAGCTCATGCCCTTATCCATCATTTTCCCCATCTGCGTAAGCATTCGGGAAAAGGCGCTGAGCTGGTCCATGGAAAACCGCTGGCTTTCCAAACTGCTGCCCAGCCCCTGCCCCAGCGTTTCTTCCAGGGAAAAGGCCTGTTTCATGATGTTTTGTATAAGTTTTTGCAAATCAGCCGGCATCTTGTCCACAGCTTCCGTCTGATTGCTGGCAATTCTGGCAAGTACACCTGCCATATCATCAACGGCGTTCTGGATTGCGACATTGGTTTTGGGGCTAAAGGCCGCCGAGGAACCGCCGCCATCACCGCGCCGCCCTACGCCCTCAGCTGCTCCCGGTGCCTGAGGGCGGTCAACGGGGCGAATCCCCACATTCATTGATGTTTCCATTGGCATTTCCATCACACCTTTTCTGCATCTTCTATAAAATCAGTCCGGCCTCAAAAGGGCACACCGTCCTGCCTGTCCACCATGGAACGGATGGGTTCAAAGGACAGGCGATGAAGCGGACAGGGGCCGTATTTTTTCAGCGCCTCAATATGCTGCGCCGTGCCGTATCCCTTATGCTGAGCAAAGCCGTACTCCGGGTACTGCTTGTCATATTCATCCATCAGCCTGTCACGATTGACCTTGGCGATAATAGAGGCCGCGGCAATAGAGGCGGACTTGGCATCACCCTTAATAATAGATTCCGAGGGCATCGGCAGATTGTCCAGCTTCACCGCATCAATGAGTACAGCCTGCGGCTCCTGAGCCAGCCCGAAGATGGACTCGTACATGCCATTGATGGTAGCCTGATAGATATTCACCCTGTCAATTGTTTTGGCATCCACCAGTGCCGTCTTCACAGCCAGCGCCCTGGCCATTATTTCATCATACAGCTCGTCCCGAACCTTGGCCGAAAGTTTTTTGGAGTCATTTATTTTGGGCAGATACAAGTCATGGGGCAGGATAACCGCCGCCACCGATACCGGCCCGGCCAAAGGCCCCCGGCCGGCCTCATCCACACCGGCCACCAGATCACAGCCCTTTGCCCAGAACTGACGCTCGTAATTATAGAGTGCGGCCACGCGCTGCCGTTCCTGCTGCTGTCTTTCATACCGGCGAACCAATGTCCCCACAGCCTTACGGCTGTCATTGCGGCAAAGGTTTAAAAATTCCTCTGTCACATTCTGCTCTGCAAACATAGCCTCTATTTGTTTTATCGTACAATCTTTTAAATCATTCAATGTTTTTTGGCTCCTCACCTGCATTTTCTGCAGGAATTTCATCCAGCGTTACCAACCCCAATTTACCGGCCCTGAATTCATTTAAGACAATGTTCTGTGCCTTTTCCAAATCCACAACACCGCCCTTGACCAGACAGCCGCGCTTGCGGCCGATTAGTTCCAAAATTTCCAGTCCGTCCTCCGGCACATCGCCTGTCAATTTGAAGCGCTCCGCCAGCCGCAGAGGATAATCACGGCGCATTACGCCGAGCAGCAGCGCCGTAACCTGCTCCCTGTCGTAGATATCATCGTTGATGGCTCCCGTAAAGGCCAGTTTAAGCCCCACGGTCTGGTCTTCAAACTTCGGCCAGAGGATGCCCGGCGTATCCAATAAATCCAGATTGGAGCCAATCTTAATCCACTGCTTGGCTCTGGTCACGCCCGGCTTGTCCGCCGCCTTGGCTTTCACAGCTCCGGCCAGCCGGTTGATCAGCGAGGATTTGCCCACATTGGGAATCCCGAGAATCATACAGCGGGCCGCCCGGGGCTTAGCCCCCTTACTGACGAATTTATCCGTCTTGGGGCGAGCCAGTTCTTCAGCAACCTTCACCAGCTGTTTCATGCCCTTGCCGTTCATGGAATCAATGGCTACTGCCGGTACATTCTGTGCCTTAAAGTACGCCAGCCATTTCTTCGTGCTGTCGCTGTCTGCCAAATCCGACTTATTCAAGGCAATCATGCGCGGCTTGCCCTTGATGATTTCCGCCAGCATGGGATTGGCACTGCTGAAAGGAATCCGGGCATCCAGCAGCTCTATGACCATATCCACCAGCTTCAAATTCTCTTCAATCAAACGCTGGGCCTTTTTCATGTGCCCCGGAAACCATTGCAAATTTGGTATATCTTTCTTATCCATATAATAAATATCCTCTCAACTTTTTCTATCAGGCTTTAGTATACCATAATTTGCCAGCGAAAAAAATTTTAAAAAAGTATTGACAGTGATATGAATTTGCCTTATACTAATATTCGTTGATGTCACGACAACAGGTCATCACGGGGGCATAGCTCAGCTGGGAGAGCGCTTGCATGGCATGCAAGAGGTCAGGAGTTCGATCCTCCTTGTCTCCACCATTTGAATTCCTAATTAGCTTGATTGCAAGCTAATTGTTATAAAGTAAGGACACCTTTTATTGGGTGTCTTTTTTTGTGCAAAAACCACAATCACCTCTTCCTGCATTAATAAACATGGCTGCATCGTCAGGGGCTTCTTCACTGATGATGACATTCCCCGTGAAAGCAAGCAGAAAATCTGTAATATCCTTACATGAAATACAGAAAGAAAAAAGACTGCGAAAAATCATTTTAATTCTTCACAGTCCAAATCTTCTATTAACTTATTTTCCCGTACTCCCCCGTTTAGTCATAGGCAGGCCTTGTTTACACAAGGGGCATTCATCAGGCTTGTAGGTCTCTACGTCCATGTGCAGGAGGGCGGTGCTAGGGACATCGCCAAAATCAGCCTTGCCGCCGCTGCGGTCTACGAGCATGCTGACGGCCACGGGTATGCCGCCTTGGGCTTTGACTACTTCGATGACTTCTTTTATGGAGCCGCCGGTAGTTACAATGTCCTCCACAATCAGGCAGCGCTCTCCTTCATGCAAGGAAAAGCCACGGCGAAAGGTCATTTTGCCATTGACGCGTTCGGTAAAGATGGCTCTGGTGCCCAGAGCCTTGCCGGTTTCATGGGCCAGCAGGATGCCACCGGTTACGGGGCCTACTACGGTTTCAATGTTGGCATCCTTAAATTTCTCTGCCATGGCCTGACAGAGTTTTTCCGTGTATTTCGGATGCTGCAGGACATTGAATTTTTCCACGTAGTGGGGGCTGTGCAAGCCGGAGGTCAACAGGAAGTGACCGTTCATAATGGCATTGGTCTTTATAAGCAGTTCTTTAACTTCTTGTTCCGTCATATTTATTTTACATTCTCCATTTCTTTGATAATATTTTCAGCAGCCAGTACAGGATTGTCTGCGGCGTAAATTGGACGCCCTACCACCAAGTGGCTGGCACCGTTGCTGAGGGCCTCAGCCGGGGTTACTACCCGGCTTTGGTCGTTGGTATCACTGCCTGCCGGACGAATTCCCGGAGTGACGATGAGGAAATCATCACCGCAGGCCTCACGAATCAGGGCAGCTTCCTGCGCGGAGGCTACTACGCCATCCAAGCCGGCTTTTTTGGCAAGTCTGGCCAGACGCACTACGGCGCTTTTTATCTGAATGCCCATGCCCATACCGTCCCAGTCCTCCTGATTGATACTGGTGAGAACGGTGACGGCAATGAGTTTTGGACATTCTACGCCCAGCTTGTCAGCTTCTGCATGCAGCCTGTCGGCGGTGGTTTTCATCATGGTGTAGCCGCCGCTGGCATGAACATTGAGCATGGTAGCGCCAAGGCGCATTAAAGAGCAGATGCCGCCTGCCGCAGTATTTGGTATGTCATGGAGTTTTAAGTCCAAAAAAACATTCTTTTCCTGCTGCCGCAGCCATGTCACCACCGGCGCACCGACACTATAGAAAAGTTCCATGCCTACTTTGTAATAGGACACGCTATCCCCTAGTTCCGCTACCAGCTTTTGCACGTCTTCCATGGTATGAAAATCCAAGGCTGCTATCAACCGTTCGTCTGCCATATCGGGCCTCCTAAGTGCTAAAAATAATAGTGTTAATTTTCTACGGCGCCAACTATTTCCTGCACGTTTTCGATGCGCTGACGGGCCAGATAGTCATTAAGCCCGTCACAAATCTTCATGGTCACGGCCGGGTCAGTGAAATTTGCCGTGCCGACTGCCACTGCGCTGGCTCCGGCCAGCAGGAACTCAGCAGCGTCTTCCCATGTACTGATGCCCCCCATGCCGATGATGGGAACCTGTACGGCTTTGGCCACCTGATACACCATCCGCAGAGCCACAGGCTTTATGCAGGGGCCTGACAAACCGCCGGTGATGTTGCCCAGTGTCGGTTTGCGGCTATGGATGTTTATCTCCATGCCCAGCAGGGTGTTGATGAGAGATATCACATCCGCACCGGCATCCTCTACAGCCTTGGCCATGGTGACGATATCCGTCACATTGGGCGAAAGCTTCAATATTACAGGCTTGTTCGTATGCTCCCTGGCTTCACGCACCACCGCTGCCGCAGCTTTGGGGTCGGTGCCAAAGACTATGCCGCCTTCTTTTACATTGGGACAGGAGACATTGAGTTCAATGGCTGCCACTTCGGGCACATCCAGCATTTCCGCTAATATGCCATACTCCTCCACCGTGCTGCCGGAAATATTGACGATTACATTCATGTCATATTTCGCGATGCGGGGAAGTGTTTCCTGCAAGAAAATTTCCACGCCGGGATTTTCCAGCCCGATACAGTTCAGCATGCCCTGCGGCGTCTCGGTAATCCGCACGCCGTCATTGCCACGGCGCGGCTTTAAGGTTGTCCCCTTGACCATCACGCCGCCCAGCCGGGATAAATCCACAAAATCGGCAAATTCTTCGCCAAAGCCAAAGGTGCCGGAGGCTGTCAGCACGGGAGTGTTCATATATATGCCGGCAATGGAGGTGTGCAGGCGTTTATCCTGCATGTCAATATCTTTGCTCATGACAAGTCAAATACCTCCTCCGCCCAGAACACCGGGCCATCCTTGCAGACCTTTTTCCGCTGGCCGTTTGTTGTATCAATGGAACATGACAGACAGGCTCCAAGGCCGCAGCCCATGCGCTTTTCCAGCGAAACCTGACAGGGTACATTGTGTTCCTTCGCGATTTTCGCCACGGCTTTCATCATGACCTCCGGGCCGCAGACCAGAATTAAATCATAGTCGTTTTCCGCCAGCAGTTCCGGCAATAACGTAGTGACAAAACCATGTGTGCCGTATGAGCCATCATCAGTAGTGCAATATGCACTGCCCGTATATGGTGTATAAATATCTTCCCAAAAGAGTTCCGTTTTGGTGCGGCCGCCCATCAGGACGTCAGCTTTCCCGGCAAAGGCCCTGGCACAGAAAAGCAGCGGTGAAAGTCCCATGCCGCCGCCAACGAGCAGCGGATGTCTGCCACGCAGGCTAAAGCCATGCCCCAAGGGACCAAGAATCTTTATCTCTGTTCCTGCTTTCAGTTCGGCAAGAGCTTTGGTACCCTTGCCCACTACGCGGTAAATAAAAGCTACCGTGCCTTTTTGCAGGTTTATCTCGGCTATGCCCACAGGGCGGCGCAAGGTATAGGCACCACCGGGAATCTGTAGCTGGACAAATTGTCCCGGCTCTGCCTCCCTGGCAATTTCCCAGGCCTCGGCTTCCATGCGCCATACGTCTCTGGCCAGCTCCTGCTGAGTGATGATAACGCCTGCGGCGTCCACCTTAGGCAAGGTCGTCACCTCCGCCAACGTAATCCTGAATAGCCAGCGAATATACAAGACGGCGCTCGCGCATGAAGGACAGGACGCGCATGACTTCCCATGCAGTATCGAGTGACGTCAGGCAGGCAATGCCGTGTTCTACAGTCGCCCGGCGAATCTTGAAACCATCCTTCATGGAGTGTTTGCCCTGCGTCAGGGTGTTGATGACCATGTGAATCTTGCCCGTCTTAATCTTTTCGATGATATCGGAGCTGCGCTCATGCACCTTGCCCACGACCTCCACATCAATGCCCATGGAGGCAATGGCCTTAGCCGTACCTTCTGTTGCGGCGATGTTGAAGTCAAGCTCGGCAAAGGCTTTGGCCAGCTGCTTCATTTCCTCCTTATCCTTGTCGGCTACCGTAAAGAGGACGCAGCCCTTGGTGGGCACGTTGATACCGGAGCCGACAATGGCCTTGTAGAGCGCCCGGGCATAGTGATAGTCAATGCCCATGACTTCACCCGTAGATTTCATTTCAGGGCCGAGGGCGATATCTACATCCGTCATCTTGGCAAAGGAGAACACCGGTGCTTTGACAGCCACATAGGGTTTCGGCGGTATCATCCCCGTGCGGTCGCTGACTTCCTTGAGGGACGCGCCGAGAGCAATCCGGGTAGCCAGGTTCACCATCTTGGTGTCCGTCACCTTGGAAAGGAACGGCACTGTACGGCTGGAACGGGGGTTCACTTCGATGATGTATACTTCGTCATTGACTACCACGAACTGAATGTTCAGCAGCCCCTTGACATGGAGTGCCACCGCCAGCCGTTTGGTATAGTCGATAATTGTGTAGAGAACCTTTGAGGATAGTGTTCTGGGCGGATAGACAGCAATGCTGTCGCCGGAGTGGACACCGGCACGCTCTACGTGTTCCATAATGCCGGGAATCAGCACATCCATACCATCGGAGATGGCGTCCACTTCCACTTCCGTACCCTGCATGTAACGGTCTACCAGTACAGGATGGTCAGGGGTAACTTTTACTGCCCGGCTCATGTAGTCGCGCAGTTCTGTCTCGTTGTAGACAATCTCCATGGCGCGGCCGCCCAGTACATAGGAGGGGCGCACCATGACCGGATAGCCGATATCAGCTGCGCCGCTGATGGCATCCTCCAGATTGGTGACGCTGAGTCCCCGCGGACGGGGAATCTGTGTCTGGGTCAGCACTTCGTCAAAGCGTTCCCTGTCCTCGGCCCTGTCGATATCGTCAACAGAGGTACCAAATACCTTTACGCCGGCTTTTTGCAGGGACGCAGCCAGGTTGATAGCGGTCTGGCCGCCAAACTGAACGATAACGCCTTCCGGCTTTTCCTTGTCAATGATGTTCAGCACATCTTCCGTGGTCAGCGGCTCGAAGTAAAGCCTGTCGGAAATATCAAAGTCCGTAGATACGGTTTCCGGGTTGTTATTGATGATGATGGCTTCAATGCCCATTTCCTTTAAGGCCCAGACAGAATGTACCGAACAGTAGTCAAATTCGACACCCTGACCGATACGAATGGGGCCGGAGCCCAGCACAATCACCTTGCGCCTGCTGGACACCTGCACCTCGTCCTGCTGCCCCCGGAAGGTGGAATAGTAGTACGGCGTAGCTGCTTCAAACTCAGCGGCGCAGGTATCGACCATCTTATAGCAGGGCATAATGCCCATGCTCTTGCGCGTGGTGCGGATTTCGTCCATGGTCTTGCCGGTGATTTCCGCAATGGACACATCGGACAGGCCCACGGTCTTAGCTGCCTGCATCAGGCTGGGCGTCAAAGGCTCCTGCGCCAGCTTGTTCTCTACATCGGTGATATTTTTGAGCTTATTTATAAACCACGTGTCAACTTTGGTGATGGCGTGAATTTCCTCAACCGTAGCTGCACCGCGGCGCAGAGCCTCGGCCATGACGAAAATGCGTTCATCGTTGATGCGGTTGAGATTTTTCTTGATGCGCGCGTCATCCCAGGCATCCATCTTCGCCATGTGCAGGCGGTTGACACCGATTTCCAGGGAGCGCAGAGCCTTTAAAAGCGCCCCTTCAAAGTGGCGGTCAATGCTCATGACCTCGCCGGTGGCCTTCATCTGAGTACCTAAAGTCTTGTCTGCATAGACGAACTTGTCAAATGGCCAGCGGGGGAATTTCACCACGCAGTAGTCCAGTGCCGGCTCAAAGCAGGCTTTGGTCTTTTGGGTTACGGCATTGGTGATTTCGTCCAGCGTATAGCCGATGGCGATTTTTGCCGATACCTTGGCGATAGGATACCCTGTAGCCTTGGAGGCCAGTGCCGAGGAACGGCTTACACGGGGATTAACCTCTATGACATAGTATTTGTTGCTCTTGGGGTCAAGGGCGTACTGGGCGTTGCAGCCGCCCTCAATGCCCAGCTCGCGGATAATCCGCAGCGAGGCGCTTCTGAGCATCTGATATTCATGGTCAGTCAGTGTCTGTGAGGGAGCCACAACGATGGAATCACCGGTATGCACGCCTACGGGGTCAAAGTTTTCCATATTGCAGACAGTGATGCAGTTATCATTGCCATCGCGCATGACCTCGTATTCGATTTCCTTCCAGCCGGCTACGCTGCGCTCAATCAGCACCTGACCAATCAGGGAGTAGTTCAGTCCCTTGATGACGATGTCGATGAGTTCTTCTTCGTTCTCCGCGATACCGCCGCCCGTGCCGCCCATGGTGTAAGCCGGGCGCACGATTACCGGGTAGCCGATTTCATTGGCAAAGTCCACAGCGCTGGGCACATCTTCCACAATGGTGCTTTCAGGGATAGGCTCTCCGAGTTTTTCCATGGTTTCCTTGAAGAGCTCCCTGTCTTCGGCCTGCTCTATGGCCTTTAAGGGTGTGCCTAAAAGCTCCACATTGTATGTTTCCAGCACACCGCGTTCAGCCAGCTGAACGGCAAGATTGAGGCCTGCCTGACCGCCTAAGGTTGCCAAAAGTCCGTCCGGGCGTTCCTTGGCAATGATTTCTTCCAGAAACTCCGGCGTCAGGGGCTCGATATATACCCTGTCGGCAATATGTGTATCCGTCATAATGGTAGCCGGATTGGAGTTTACCAGTACAACCTCCAAGCCCTCTTCTTTTAGGGCACGACAGGCCTGAGAACCGGCATAGTCAAACTCTGCCGCCTGGCCGATGATGATAGGGCCTGAACCAATGACCATTACTTTTTTGAGATTTTCCTTCTTGGGCATTATTTTTCTCCCTTCAGCATCGTCCAAAATTCATCAAACAGATACATATTGTCATCGGGTCCCGGGGATGCCTCGGGATGATACTGTACCGAGAACAGCGGCAGCTCCGTATGGCGCATGCCCTCCACCGTACCGTCATTGACGTTTACATGCGTGACCTCCAAAGGCAGGCCCTGCAAAGATTCCTCCTCCACTGCATAGCCATGATTCTGGGAGGAAATCTGCACCTTGCCCGTCAGCAGATTTTTCACCGGCTGATTGGAACCACGGTGGCCGAATTTCAGCTTGTAGGTCTTTGCCCCCAAAGCTCTGGCAATTAGCTGGTGTCCCAGACAAATGCCAAAGATGGGCTTTTTGCCGATGAGTTTTTTTATTTCCTCCACGATTTCCGGTACATCGGCAGGGTCGCCGGGGCCGTTGGAAAGGAAAATGCCATCGGGGTTCAGCGCCAGAATCTCCTCAGCCTTCGTGCCTGCCGGTACTACCTGCAGCCTGCAGCCCAGAGCGTGCAGGGAATTTAAGATGTTCTGCTTGACGCCGAAATCCATAGCTGCCACCAGCGGTGCAGCGTCATTGTCTGCTTCCATGATGTAAGGCTCCGGTGTAGTGACCTCCATCACCACATCGGTCTTGATGGGCACTGCCATCAGCTTGTCAATTTCCGCCTGCGTGGCATCCTCCGGGACGATAATCCCCTTCATGGTACCGGCGGAACGAATCTTCTGTGTTACGGCCCGGGTGTCCACATCGTAGAGGCAGGGAATATTTTGACGGGTCAAAAACTCAGCCAGACTTTCCTCATAATGCCAGTTGCTGCCCTCAGTACACAGCTCGCCGATGACAAAACCGCCCACAAAGGCCTTGCGGGACTGCATGAACACATCCGCAATGCCGTAGTTCCCCACCAATGGATAGGTAAGCGTTAAAATCTGGCGGCAATAGGAGGGGTCTGTCAGGCTTTCCTGATAGCCGGTCATACTGGTATTAAAAACCACTTCGCCGGTGGCGCGGCTGTCATTTAACAGCTGGCCGTAAAAAACACTGCCGTCCTCTAGGATCAATTTACCCTTCATGTAAACACCTCATTAGTCTGTCAATTATTGGTCAAAACTTTGCCGTCCTGCATGACGATTTGCCCCTTTACTACAGTAAGTACAGCCTTGCCTTTCAGCTGACGCCCGGCAAAGGGGCTATGGCTGCCCTTCGTGTAAAATTTCTTTTCATCTACCTGCCACGCAAGTTCCGGGTCAATAACCGTCACATCGGCAGCCGCGCCTTCCGTAAGGCTGCCGGCAGAAAGTCCCAGCACCTTGGCCGGTTCATAGCTCATCTTGGAAATTATCAAGGGCAGTTCCAGCTTGCCGGTATGATATAAATCCGTCAGCATTATTCCCAGGGACGTTTCCAGCCCCGGAAAACCGCTGGGCGCATAGATATACTCCCTGTCCTTTTCTTCCTGCGCATGGGGGCTGTGGTCAGTGACGATAGCATCAATCGTGCCATCCTTCAAGCCTTCCAGAATGGCCTCACAGTCGCGCTGTGCCCGCAAGGGCGGATTGATTTTCGTTGACGTGTCAAAGAGATTTACGCACTCTTCCGTCATGGTCAGGTGCTGAGGAGTGGCCTCTGCCGTTACCCTGACACCGCGCTTTTTTGCCTGACGCACAATGTCGACGGAACGGGCCGTGCTGATATGGGCAACATGCACTCTGGCATCAGCGTATTCAGCCAGCAATATATCACGGGCTACGGCGATATCCTCGGCTACTGAGGGACGCCCTTTGAGACCAAGCATGGCGCTGCGGTGGCCTTCATTCATCACGCCGTCTTCCACCAGTGTCGGCTCTTCTTCATGATTGATAATTACCTTATCAAACGTATGGAGATAATCATAAGCATTAAGCAGTACCTTGGCATTGCTGTCAAAGTGACCGTCATCGGAGAAAGCTACGGCACCGGCTTCAATCATGTCGCCCATTTCCGCCAGTTCTGCGCCGGCCTGTTCCTTGGTCACGGCTCCGATAATTTCCACATTGACAACGCCTGCATCGCCAGCACGCTGCTTCAGGCTGCGCACCAGCGCCGCCGTGTCTACTACCGGCTTGGTGTTGGGCATGGTGCAGATGGTAGTAAAGCCGCCAGCGGCTGCCGCCTGCGTACCCGAAGCAAAATCCTCTTTAGCTTCCTGCCCTGGTTCACGCAGATGAACATGAATATCTACCAAACCGGGAGTTACAACCTTGCCTGCCGCTTCATAGATTTCGTCAGCCCTGGTCTTGATTCCTTTAGCGATTTTTACAATTTTGCCATCTTCGATAAGCACATCGGCGATATCATCAAAATTCGTGGCCGGATTTATCACACGTCCGCCTTTAATCAAAAGTTTCATGCCTGTTTTCCTCCCGTCAGTACCAAGGTAAAGAGCGCCATGCGCACCGCTACGCCATTCTGCACTTCCTCCTGAATGGCCGAATTTTTACCGTAGGCCGTAAAGGGAGAAATTTCCCAGCCTTTGTTCATAGGGCCCGGATGCAGAATCAGTACATCATCCTTGGCCAGTTTTAGGCGGTTGTCATTGAGACCGAAAATCCGCGCATACTCCCGGGTAGTCGGGAAAAGGCCGCCTTTCATGCGTTCGAGCTGAATGCGCAGCACTTCGATGACATCAGCGCTCTCTATGGCATCTTCAATGCGCTCGTGTACCACAATTCCCGGCTCTTCGTAGAGGAATCTGGGCAGCAGTGTCTTGGGGCCGGCGATATGAACTTCCATACCCATCTTGCGCATGCCGTAGATATCGGAACGGGCGACGCGGCTGTGCAGCACATCACCGATAATGGCCACCTTCAAGCCTTCTAAATGCCCCTTATGTTCCTGAATCGTAAACAGGTTAAGGAGCCCCTGGGAAGGATGGGCATGAGCGCCATCACCGGCGTTGAGGATTACCGGGCTTACCACCCGGCTGGCGTACTCGGCTGCACCTTCGGCCTTATGGCGCATGACGATGGCATCCACCCCCATGGCTTCGATGGTGTAGAGCGTATCGCGCAGGCTTTCGCCCTTGACAATGCTGCTGGAACCGGAGGTGATGTTTACCACATCCGCGCCCAGATATTTACCGGCCAGCTCAAAAGAAGTCCTGGTCCGCGTACTTGGTTCATAAAACAGGGTGACAATGGATTTGCCTCGCAAAGTGGGCACCTTCTTGATATCCCGGTGGATGATGTTCTTCATCTCTTTGGCGGTATTCAGCACCAGCCGAATTTCCTCAGGGCTGAAATCCTCCAGTCCCAAAACATTCTTCCCTCGCAGGGATAAAGTGTTTTTCTCCAAGTCGTTCACTCCTTATCAGGTTGACATAAATAATTATACAGTAATCTTGCATAAATTTTCAAGGAGAAATCCATTGTCTTTTAAAAAACCTTACATACCAAAAAGAGCTTTCTTATGCGTATGCATAAGAAAGCTCCAGTTTACTTAAACTTACAGCTATGCCGGATATAAAACTAACAGGCTCCTCTTATGCGTATCGCAGTACGCATTTTAAAAAGGCAATGTATTTGCTTGTCCTTGAGCAGCTCTCGTCTGCTTTGTCTGTTATTATAGCGCGTCACAGATAAAAAGGCAAGGAAAATAATCTCACTAAATTAAAATCTCAGAGCGGCCTTTCAATCATGGCGCCCCCCACCAGCACATCACCAGCGTAGAACACCACGAACTGCCCCGGCGTCACGGCGCGCTGCGGCTCTGCAAAGTCAACCTGCAACAGACCGTCTGCCCGTTTGGTGAGTGTGGCCTGCGCTTCACGCTTGCCGTAGCGGATTTTTGCGCCCAGCACCTGTCCATCAGTCACATCGTCAATGGCAATCCAGTTGGCATCACTGGCTAAAAGGCCTTTAGCAAATACAGCCTGATTGCCGCCTACTACAACTTCATTGCGTTCCGTATCTAATCTGTTCACATACAGCGGCTCCGGGGCGGCGATGCCCAGTCCTTTACGCTGGCCGATTGTATAAAGCGGTACACCTTCATGACGGCCCAGCACCTTGCCGTCTCCGTCAACGATGTTGCCCTTATGCAGGCACTCCGGCCGATGAAATTTCAAAAAGGCTTTGTAATCATCATGGGGCACAAAGCAAATCTCCTGACTTTCCGCCTTATGCGCTACCGGTAAAGCGATTTTTTCTGCCAATTCCCGAACATGTTCCTTGGTCATGCCGCCTAAAGGCAGCAGAATATGTGCCAAAGATTTCTGCGGCAGGCGATGCAGGGCATAGGACTGGTCTTTATGCTCGTCCAGTCCCTTCTTTACCACATACCGCCCATTTTCCAGCTGCTCCACCCTGGCGTAATGCCCGGTTGCCAGAAAATCTGCCCCAAGTTCCAAAGCCTTATCCAGCAATAAACCAAACTTCATGGACGGGTTGCACATGACGCAGGGGTTTGGCGTCCGCCCCTTGGCATATTCGCCGAGGAAGTAATCTATTACATTGGTCTGAAACTCTTTACGGAAGTCAACCGTATAATGTTTAATGCCCAGCACATCAGCTACTTTTTTGGCATCCACAACGCTGTCGGGCAGTTCGCCGCCCTCTAAGTCCAAAGCGCCGCCGCGCCCCTCTGCCGATAACAGCATGGTAATGCCGATAACATCATAGCCCTGCTCCATGAGCAGCGCCGCTGTCAGGGAACTGTCAACGCCGCCGCTCATGGCCACGGCTGCTATTTTTTTACTCAATATCTACACCTTCTCTGTGCTTTCGTTAAAAACCTACTGTTTTACTATATATTATTTTGCAGATTTACTCAATACCCTGTTCGCAGATAAGCAGGATTTTCCTTGGTACGCGCAGAAAAATCCTGTATAATGATTTTATATATGGCGGAATTTTCTTTTTAAAAGGAGGCAGTATTATGAATCCAAAGGCCATGTTTAATATTTCCTATGGGCTCTATGTCCTCACGGCCAATCTTGATGGCAAGGACAACGGTTGTATCATCAACACGGTCACGCAGGTTACCTCTGACCCGAATCAGATTACTATCGCCGTCAACAAAAGCAATTACACCCGAGATATGATTGCCGCCAGCAAAAAATTCACCGCCTCCATCATCAGTCAGGAGGCCAATTTTGACCTGTTTAAACGCTTTGGTTTTCAATCGGGCCGTGACGCTGATAAATTTGCCGGCTTTTTTGACACCCGGCGCGGCGCTAATGGCAGCCTGATTATAACCGAAGGCACTAATGCCTTTATCTCTGCTTATGTTACTCAGGAAATCGACCTGGGTACACACAGCCTCTTCATCGCCAGCGTCACTGATATGGACGTACTGAGCAGCACACCTGCTGCGACTTACAGCTACTATCACGCAAATATCAAGCCGAAACCGCAGCCCGTACAAAGCAAGAGCGGCAAGACCATCTGGCGCTGCACCATCTGCGGCTATGAGTACGAAGGAGATGAACTCCCGGCAGACTTCATCTGCCCCCTCTGCAAACATCCGGCTTCCGACTTTGAAAAAGTAAATTAACTTGCAGTTTGTGGTTAGTTCTAGCTAAATTTATCCCGTTCATACGATACACGGGGTTCACGGGGAGTAATTTTTCTGTTTCCGCTAAACGACCCGCCCTGATA
>ERZ842401.1483-NODE-1483-length-33475-cov-9.264961_pt1 | contig 33475 bp, 29 predicted proteins | sample MGYA00521270_ERZ842401 | MGnify/ENA primary metagenome ERZ842401 (study PRJEB31892, sample SAMEA3878208) | bioreactor metagenome | biome: Moose rumen | place: Sweden | collected 2011-10 | study: EMG produced TPA metagenomics assembly of the PRJEB12797 data set...
TGTCCGAGGTTATAGAGTTCATGACTCAGGATCTCCTCCACCTCCCAACGCTTCTTTCCTGACCACTGATGCGGGTGCTCTGGGTTAATGGTACGAGCGGTATAGAGATAACCGTTGGGTTCCTGTGCGGCACCCACCACATCGAGCACGGAGTCGATGTAAACCTTCAACTTGTCGTCGGGATAAGTCTGCAGCACATAACTGGCTCCCTCGATGGTCTTATAGACATCAGTATCATCAAAGGAGAAACCCATAAACTTGCTCACATCCCACTCTTTGGTCTGCAAACCTGGATGATGAGGGTGCTGCAGCGTGTATGCCGCCATCTCGAAGTTCTTATAGCGATGCTCGCTCTCGCATTTCGAGAAAGCGAGGGGAATCGTCACCTCACGAGCCGCCTTGATGCGGTCGCCCCAGAAGGTGTTAGGGGTGACTTTCACTGCAGTGAAAGGTACTTGGCTGATAGGATAGCCGTTACTACGGTTCTCTGTCTTGGCTTTCGCCATGCTGCTTGCCGCCATCAGCACTGCAAGCACTGTGATAGTTAGAATTCTTCTCATTCTTTTGAAGGGGTTTGATGGGCTTCATAGGCGCCATTGATAATCTGATTGCAAAGATACGAAATATTTCTCATTCGTATCGCCTCTATGAGGAATTATTTCATTCTCTTGCTCACGCGCGCACCTTATTGTATATTATATAGGGATAGTTCACGATTTAACAAAACGGAAGTTTTTTAGCATAAAATCACATAAAATGGGTAGAAAAACGACGAATTTGTTAAATTCTTGCATAAAAAGGAGCGTTTTTCTAAAATTTGTTTGTTGTTTGCAAATATTTGTTGTAATTTTGCAAAATCTAGTGTATTCAAATAATTAATCATCAATAAGAGAGTGTTTATGAAAAAACGACTAACGATGTTTCTCGTCTGTCTCTTCATGAGTCTTGGCTTTGCCTTTGCCCAGCAGAAGATTACAGGAACCGTCTTTGAAGATAACGGTGAACCGTGTATTGGTGCTACCGTGATGATTCAGGGAACGAAACAGGGAACAAAAACCGACCTTGATGGTAATTTCACCATCACCGTACCTGCCGGTAAGAAACTTGTGATAAGTTATGTCGGTATGATTACGGAGACCGTTACCGCAAAGAATGGCATGAAGATTACCCTTCAACCCAACGCCACACAGTTGCAAGAGGTCGTTGCCGTAGGTATGATGAAACAGGACAAGCGCTTGTTTACTGGTGCCTCGTCAAAGATTGACGCCGAGAAGACCAAACTTGCCGGTATGGCTGATGTCAGCCGCTCACTGGAAGGTCGTGTCGCAGGTGTTCAGGTAACCAATGTGTCAGGAACGTTCGGTGCGTCACCGAAGATTCGTGTCCGTGGTGCCACGTCTATTTACGGTAACTCCAAACCCCTGTGGGTTATCGATGGTGTGATCTATGAGGATAATGTGGATGTGACTGCCGACGAACTTGCGTCAGGTGATGCCAAGACGCTGATTTCCAGTGCCGTGGCTGGTCTGAACTCAGATGATATCGAGTCATTCACCATCCTGAAGGACGGCAGCGCCACTTCTATCTATGGTGCCCGCGCCATGGCTGGTGTGATCGTTATCACCACCAAGAAGGGAACCGCAGGACGTGCCTCAGTCAACTATACTGGTGAGTTCACCACCCGCCTGAAGCCCAGTTACCGCGACTACAACATCATGAACTCGCAGGAGATCATGGGTGTCTATCAGGAGATGGAGAACAAGGGATGGCTGTCACTGGAGAATCTTGCCAACGCAGAGGATACGGGTATCTATGGTCACATGTATCAGCAGTTGCGCAGATACGACCCCTCGACAGGTACCTTCGGACTGGAGAACACCCAGGCTGCACGTAACGCCTACCTGCAGGCTGCTGAGTTCCGCAATACCGACTGGTTCGATTTGCTCTTCTCCAATAGTGTTCAGCAGAACCATTCTGTCAGCATCTCTGGTGGTACAGAGCGCATGCAGAGTTATTTCTCCATGTCATTGATGAACGACCCGGGACAGTATATCAGTGCCTCTAAGGTGCGCCGTTATACTTTCAACGGCAACACGTCGTATGACATCCTGAAGAACCTGACCGTTCGTCTTGCCGCTCAGGGAAGTTACCGTAACCAAGAGGCTCCTGGCTCTCTGAACCAGAGTGTTGACGTGGTAACGGGTGAGGTGAAACGTGACTTCGACATCAACCCGTTCAGTTTCGCCATGAATACCAGCCGCTGTCTGGACCCCAATATCAATTACACCCGTTTCTACTCGCCGTTCAATATCTTCGACGAGTTGAGCAACAACTATAACGACATTGACGTCAATGAGTTGATGTTCCGTGCTGAGTTGGAGTACAAGCCCGTCAAGACCGTCACGCTGACGGGACTGATCTCTACACGTATGTCAAGTACACGCCGTCAGCACAATGTGATGGACAACTCCAACCAGGCTAACGCCTACCGTGCCGGTACAGATGCTCAGGACGACAACTCTACCGTCCGTTACAGCAACCCCTTGCTGTATACAGACCCGGACAACGAACTTGCCATTCCTGAGACGGTACTCCCCAATGGTGGTATCAAGTATGAGTATAGCGACAAGATGCGCTCCAACAACTACCGTTTCATGGCTGAGTACCGCGATGTGTATAACGAGAAGCACGTCGTGAACGCCCTGCTGGGTTCTGAGTTGTCTACCGTACGCCGCACATCCACCAACTGGACAGGTTGGGGATACCAGTTCAACAATGGTGGTATCGTCTATACCCCATACCTGTGGCTGAAGCAGATGAACGAGGAGAACACCGACTATTTCGGCGAGTCGTTCACACAGACGAACACCCTTGCCTACTATGCACAGGCAGTATATAGTTTCGACCAGCGTTACACCATCAACGGAACCTTCCGTTACGAGGGTACCAACCGTTTGGGCAAGAGCCGCCAGAGCCGCTGGTTGCCTACTTGGAACATCTCCGGTTCATACGATATCACCAACGAGCCGTTCATGAAGAAGGCAGAGAACTGGCTGTCACAGTTGAAACTGCGCGCCTCCTACTCTCTGACGGCAGACACAGGTCCCTCGTATGTGACCAATGCCATGGCGATCTATAAGACCAAGAACACATGGCGCCCCTTCACTTCTGCCGCAGAGTCTCAGATCTATATCTCCGACCTTGCCAACAGCGAGTTGACCTACGAGAAGAAGCATGAGTTCAACATTGGTGTCGACATGGGCTTCCTCCGCAACCGTATCGCCCTCAACTTCGACGCATACTGGCGTAACAACTACGACCTGATCGGTGCGGTATTCACACAGGGTGCCGGTGGTCAGATCCAGAAGATGGCGAACGTTGCCGACATGAGTTCTCATGGTATCGAGATTGGTCTGTCTACTGTCAACATCCAGACTCCGAAGTTCCAGTGGACCAGCGACCTCATCTACTCTCTGGCAAAGAACAAGATCACGACACTGGAGACTTCCAGCCGTGCCGTCGACTTGGTAAGCGGTCAGGGATATGCCCTTGAGGGTTATCCTGTACGCTCTATCTTCAGTTACAAGTTTGCCGGCCTGAACGAGGAGGGTCTGCCTATGGTTTATAATGAGAAAGGTGAGAAGACTGTGGGTGATGTCAACTTCCAGGAGACAGAGAACCTGGAGGACTTCCTGGTCTACGAGGGTCCCTCCGATCCGACGTGGTATGGCTCACTCAACAATACCTTCACCTTCACTGACAACAAATTCGGTAAACTGAACCTCGACGTGTTCATCACTTACAGCGGTGGTAACGTCGTACGTCTCGACCCAGTATTCTCTTATGCGTATAGCGACCTGTCGGCACTTCCACGTGAGTTCAAGAACCGCTGGATGATGTCAGGCGACGAGAACATGACGAATATTCCAGTCATTGCCTCCCGCAACCAGGTTGACCGCTATGGCTCCACTACTCTGCGTACCGCTTACAATGCCTACAACTATTCTGAGGCACGTATTGCCAAGGGCAACTTCATTCGTCTGAAGGAGATTGCGCTCGTCTATACCTTCCCACAGGGACTGCTCAGAAAGACTGGTCTGCTGAACACAGCCTCTATCAAGTTGGCGGCTACCAACCTCTGTCTGCTCTATGCCGACAAGAAGTTGAACGGTCAGGATCCTGAGTTCATCAACTCCGGTGGTGTTGCCTCACCTATCACAAAGCAACTGACAGCAACCATCCGTCTGGGATTCTAAGAAAGGTAAACATGTAAAACGGTAAAAAAGAAAAGAATGATGAAAAAATATATTTTCGGATTGGCACTGATGACACTGGGAATGGTGTTTGCCTCCTGCGAGGACAAACTCGACGAGGTGCCCGACAACCGTACCGAGATAGACACTCCGGAGAAGTTACAGTTGCTGCTCGTATCTGGCTATCCACAGTCAGTGCCTGCCGTCATCTGTGAACTGAGCGGTGACAACTTTGTCGACAACAACGTCGTGAAGCCCGGTATCCACCGTGCCCCCTACAAGGACTTCCACGAGGAGGCCTACGCATGGAAAGACATCAACAACTATGGTACTGGTGAGGACGACACTCCCTATCAGGTCTGGGAACAGTACTACCAGGGTATCGCCGTGGCAAACCACGCCATCGCCGCGATGGAGGAGATGAGCGACGACCCTGCCAATGACCTGGAACTGTCCCACTCTTGGGGCGAGGCACACGTACTGCGTGCCTATCTGCACTTCGTACTGGTCAACGTCTTCGCCGAGGCTTACAAGGACGAGACACAGAGTCGACAGGATTATGGTATCCCCTACGTGACAAAGCCTGAGACCGTGGTGAACGTCAACTATGGTGATGACGAATACCGCCATAGCGTCGCCGAGACCTATGACCTGATTGAGAAGGACCTCTTGGAGGGCATCAACCTGATTGACGACTCTAAGTACAAGGTTCCCGCCTACCACTTCAACACGAATGCCGCTCATGCCTTTGCCGCACGTTTCTATCTTTTCAAACGCCAGTATGAGAAGGTCATCGAGCACGCTGACGCTGCCTTGGGCAGCAACGCGGCATCTTCACTGCGCAAGTGGCAGAACATCAACACCAACACCATTGACGCAATGCTCAACTCGTATAATGACGAGACGGCTCCCTGCAATTTCCTGCTGCAGAGTACCTATTCACTTCAGGACCGTCTGCTCTCCGCAATCCGCTTCGTGATCAACGATGGCAACAAGTCTGAGAATGTGAAGTCTACCAAGAACGTCATCTACGGTGGCGGTCCCTGCTGGAGCAACCGTCTGCCTGCCTATGACGGTAAGATATACCGCTTCGGTGAGAACGATGATGGCTCATGGCTGTTCCGTGTCTATGAATACTTCGAATACGACGATAAGATCGCAGGTATTGGCTGGGTACATATCATCTATCAGCCCTTCACCGCTGAGGAGACCCTGCTCTGCCGTGCCGAGGCAAAACTCTATCTCGGACAGACTGCTGCCGCTGTCGAAGACCTGAACACCTGGGCTGCCTCTAAACTGGCACCCAATGAGTTGACACAGGATCGTATCAACCGCTTCTATGCGGGCGATGCGGAAAGCAGCGACTATGTGGAGGAACTGAATCCGCAGAAGATGTCGTCTGAGTTCAAGGAACTGACCGGCGACGACCTGTACGTGCTGCACTGCATCCTGCACTTCCGTCGTGTGGAGACCATGTTCGAGGGACTGCGCTGGTATGACATCAAGCGCTATGGTATCACTGTACACCACGCTTATCGCGGTCCTCAGGACAAGACCGTCACTCATGACTATCTGCAATGGGACGACAAGCGTCGTGTGCTGCAGATTCCTAATAACGTAATCTCGGCTGGCTATCCAAGCACTGACCGTTCCACGCATATTGACCAGACGACACCGATGATGTCGCAGCCCCTACTTGCAAATTAACCAAAGAAAGGCAAACAGATATGAAAAAGATACTATATATCATGAGTGCGGCAGCCCTGCTGCTGACCCTCGCCTCCTGCGGTAAGGATGATGATTTTACCGAATCCATCTTCGATACCACCACACCAGTGGTAGACCCCAACCAGTCGACCTACGAGTTCGACCAGTGGCTCTATGACAATTTCGGCAAGCCTTATAACGTGGAGATTCAGTATAAGTTCAACCTGCCGGCATCAGACTACAGTTTCCAGTTGGCTCCTGCTGAGTACAAACGCTCACAGTTGCTCGCCCACTTCATCAAGTACCTGTTCTACGATGTGTACACCAAGTATGCTGGTGAGGATTTCATGAAGCAGTACGGTCCCCGTATCTTCCACTTCATCGGCTCGTCAGGCTATAGCCCCCGTACAGGTACTGAGGTGCTCGGACTTGCATCGGGTGGTGTGAAGATCACGCTGTATAATGTCAATGAGATGAAGGCTTATACGGAAGACCTGACCTATGATGCCAAGGATATTGAGACCATCAACGAGCGTTGCTTCCATACAATGCACCACGAGTTCTCGCATATCATGCACCAGACGAAGACCTATCCCGTTACCTTCGGACAGGTCACCTCAGGGACTTACGACCCTATCGACTGGCACGAGCGTGACTCTGTGTCTACCCACCAGATGGGCTACGTTACCCACTATGCCTCTTCGGCAACCTACGAGGACTTCGTGGAGACCCTGTCGTGCATCATCACCGACAACGACTACCGCTGGATGATGCGCATCATCAACGCCTGCGCTCCCGGCTTCCGTCAGGGCGACAAGGAGGAGGTGCTGGAGTTCATTGAGAAACTGGGTATCGACAAGGACAAACCCGGCACCCACTGGAACAACTTCACGCTCTATTCTGAGACGGAGTATAGCAGTGAGACGGGTACCTACGAGCCTTCTGGTCGTATCGTCCTTGACGTACACCGAAGTAGCGAGACTGTCATCAATAAGGAATATACTGCCTACGTGAGCAGATTCCGCTATACTGAACTTCAAAAGTTCACCTCTTTTGACACCTTCCTCAACTGGGTGACCGTGACAAGCAATGAGTCTATCACTGGCATCAATGCCATGCTGAAGAAAGTCTCTATTGCTACCGCTTGGCATAAGGAGAAATGGGGTCTGGACACCTTCACCATCCGTGAGGAAGTGCGCCAGCGTCAGAACGCTATCAATGACTACCTCAAGAACGAGGTGACTATCTACGAACTTAAATGATGTGAACACGATGAAGAAGATACAATTATACCGTTTCATGTTCCTCGCCATGCTGCCAGCCTTGGTGCTGACATCCTGCCGCTTCGAGGACGATGACTATTTCGGAGAGTCCGCCGCACTGCGTATCGAGCACGAGAGCCAGGAACTTCAAGACCTGCTGGTCAGTGCGCCCAACGGATGGGTGATGCAGTATTTCTGTGGCACTGGTGTCGCACAGTTTGAGGGATTCAACCTCTTCGCCCGTTTCGAGGACAGCAACAAGGTGACCTTGGCTGGCAACCACCGTTTCCTGCGTGACGGCAACCAGAACAAATACACCGAGGCTACCAGTGTCTATGAGATGCTGAAGGAAGACGGTCTGGTGCTTGCCTTCAATGTATGGAACGACGTGCTGACTCCCTTTGTGGATCCCGTCGCCTACGGTTACGCCCCCAGAAACATTGTCAAGGATGGTGTGGGCATGGAGGGCGACCATAACTTCGTCGTCGTCTCCAGCAACGAGGATGAGGTCATCCTGCGCGGTGAGCGTCACAGTGCCGAGGTACGCCTCGTAAAGTGCGACCGCTCTTGGGAAGACTATATCGCTGATACCGATGAGTTGAAGAATAGCATATCTAACTCCAGCATCAACGACTACTATGTTGTCAATGCTGACAATGACACACTCTACTTCCAAGGACTGCGCAATGGCCGCTTCCTGTATACCGACAACCTCGACAAGACGAAATCTGTCAAAGTTGACTCCCTTGCCTGCGTCTTCACTCCTAACGGCTTCCGCACGGAGAGAGAAGACAGCATTGAGGGCTATAAGTTCCATGAGTTCACGCTTGCAGAAGACAAGACTTGTCTGACGAACGAGGATGGCACAGTTAAAGTTATCGCCCGTTGGGATGCGTATGTTGTCAACCATACTGCTGTATGGAAGATGGATCCATCATTGTTCACTGCTGAGCAAACCTCTCTCTTCAACCAGATTGACGCAGAACTGAAGAAGAATAATGCCAACTGGTTGTTAGAGAGCATTGGTATTGGAAAATCTTCTGGTAGCAATTCTGTAACAGGATTAGTTCTTACCTTCTATACCAATGCGGCAAAGACAAGAACAAACACCGCTGGTCTTGCCATGACGATGTTCCGTCCTCAGTACGGTCAGATGACCATTAACTGCACTGCAGAAGATAATATTGACAAGAACATGGAGACCATCTTGAAGAAAGCCACAGACATTGAGTCGCTCTGTCGTAGTTTTGCGGCTCTGCTCAATGGCACTTATCAGATGACTCCCGACGACTATTTCCTGCCGACCAGCGTTCAGTTTGAGTCAATTAGTGGAGGAACGACATTTAAATTGAATTAATTTTAAATATAGTACAAACTAAAAAGAAAGATTATGAAGAAGTTTTTACTTTTTGCTGCTGCGGCAATCGTGGCTGTATCAGTAAATGCGCAGACTGTCAAGAAACATATGGCAGGCAGACCTGTAGCAAAAAACCAAGTTGCGCAACCAACTAACATCAAAAAGTATGAGGTTGCTGGTGCTAAATTCGGTGTAAGTCCTGTTCTTGACAAGACTACCAAGCAGATCAGACAACTCTCCGTAAAAGAGATGAATTCTTTAAAACCTATTAAGAAAGAGTTTAAGGCTGCTCGTGCGGGTGCTGTACAAGAACTCTATAATGGTAGCGGTACTCTGCGTTCCACTAGTGAAGCAACGCAGTGGGAAATGGCTGCAGGTACAGGTACATTAGATGGAGAAACTGTAACCCTTTTACAAAATGTTATTCCTGACATCTTTGGATTCGAGAATGGCGTAGTCGTTGAGTATACTCTTAATGAGGGGAATATCGTTATTCAGCCTCAACTTATTGCCTCTTTCTCTTCATCCGAAGCACCATCAGGAAGATACTACCTCTTCTTGGAGTCTGCAACATCTAACGATGGTTCTATCACATTGACATTAGACGATGAAGGAAATATTACTGGCACATACAATATCATATACAGTGTTTATCCTAACGAAGTTTATAACTTTGATGAGTGGGTTGGCACTTATGATGGAATACAAGGCGCACAGTATGTTGTTCCTGGCAGAGAGGTGGCTCCTATTGTAAGTTTTGAGCCCTCAACCCTCGTGCTTTTCAATGGCTTTGGTTTAAATGGATATTCATTCAATAACAACCTTGCCATTACAGGAGCAAATGCCAATACCGTATTTGCTAATCGCACTACCAATCCTGCAACAGCATGGGACTGGACTGCTTATGATGCTACCCAAGAGACTGACGAGAATCCGGAAGTTGTTCTTGTAAATGGTACGGAAAAGGATTTCAATTTATCCCTTGCAGGTGGTGACGTAGCAAGAAATGTCACTTTGATTGGTAAGCAGGGTGAAAAAACATCCGATCCTTTCACCTTTGGCATTGGTAAATCCTTGAATTCTAATGGAACTGATTATCGGTATTCCGATTGTTACCTCTATGGTGGTGGCGGTGAGATACTTCTGAACGGGGAGACTCCTGCTATATTAACCCGTCAGGATCCTGATGGTGACTTGACATTCTACACCAACTGGGCAACACCAGACAAGGCACCGAATCCAATGAGCAAAATTTACATTTATCATGAAAAGCCTGCTACTCCTCTGTTTATCACTGGTGTAACACTGCCTTTGGTTAGTTTCACTGCGCAAGATGACTTTAATCTACACATCAAGTTGGTAAAAGTTTCTTATCCCTCCAACGTAAACAAACCTACCTTAGGTGAGGTGATCGCTGAGGGTGATGCAACCAAAGAAAATATCAACGCTGATTTTGATTGGGGTCTTACCGGTATTGAGATCCCTCTTTATAAATCTGATGAGTCTGGTCTTAGTGAAGACCTTGACTACCTCTTCATTGAAGACGAGTTTGTTATTGTCATTGAGGGTTGGAACAATGGAACATTCTCAGGTATTCTTGGTTCTCAAGACGCTCCTCTGGACAATGCCAGAACATCAACATGGTTTGAAATGGAAGGGGAGGATGGTTCCATGTACTCATACACGACATGGAAGACTTCTTTGTTTGTAGGTCTCATGGGGGCAACCTATGGCTACCTCTACACAGAGGATTCCAAGGATATTACCATTCCTGAGGCTGGTGGCACTGCATCTATTAAAGTTTATCCGATGTACTGCAACAACGAGGCTGACGAATATGGCTCAAAGACCCGCCTGTGGTTAGATGAGTATGTAGAGGATAACGACATCCCCGAGTGGCTGCAGGTTGGTTTTGCTAATGAGGACTATGACGAGGCGTTTACCTTTGACTTGGTATTCCAGGCTGAGGCTCTGCCCGCTGGCACTGAGGGTCGTCAGGCTACTATTACCTTTATGCAGGAAGGTGCCAAGTTAGAGGTAACTGTCACTCAGGGCACTGTATCTGGCATCAACGTAACAACCAAGACTGTGAAGACCAGCAACACTCCTGCATACAACCTCGCAGGTCAGCATGTTAATAAGAATTTCAAAGGTATCGTCGTGAAGGACGGTAAAAAGTATATTGCCAAGTAATCACTGATTACATCATATCTAAATCGGGAGAGCCACACAGCCCTCCCGATTTTTGTTTTTCCTAAGATTGTTTGGAAGATTACAAAATAATGCTTATCTTTGCAATCGAGAATCAAAAAGTGGTTTATTATGACAACAATCGAGTTAAGAACATCCATTGCAGCAGAACTCGATCAGATGAGTACTGAGATGCTGGAAAGCGTGTCACGCTATGTGAAGAGGCTTCGCCATCATTCACGTACCGTACAGAGTCACCGTCCAGAGAACGCCGATGCTGTGCCCTCTGGGCTGTCACCCCGTGTGCTGCAGTTCCAGCGTGGCAACCCCTGGTATGCCACCGATGAGGAAGTGGACAGTTTACGTCATGAATACTTAATGAAGAAGTATCAATGAGACGTGTATTTGTTGATGCCAACATCGTCATCGACCTGCTGTGCGAACGCTACCCTTGGTTCCCCAAGGTGCTTCGCATCTTTAGCATGGGAGACCTTGGGCAGATTGAACTATTCTGTTCTTCGCTTTCGCTGGGTACTGCCAGTTATATTATGGAGACTCATAAAATGAGTACGCAGGACATCTTTGACAGTATCGACCTGCTGTGCCAGATGTGTACGCCTACCATTGTTGACGCTTCGGTTGTCAGGTGTGCCCTTACCTCTGGCTACACAGACTTTGAGGACGCGCTCCAGTATTGTTCGGCTCTTACTGTGGATGTCGATTGTATCATAACCCGTAATAAGAAAGACTTTTTGGTATCCGAGATTCCCGTCTATGAGTTGGACGAGTTTCTAGAACTAATCGATAAGTCGTAATCATACGGCGAAAATACTCACGCTCGACAAAAAAAGAAAGGATTTCTTTTGTTTTGTGCTCGTTTAATCGAAATTTTTGTATCTTTGCAGGCGAGATATAATAAGGAGAAGATTAACATGCAGTTAAATATGATGAATGAATCGCAAATGATGATTCTTGAGTCATTTGCAGGTGCCAAAAATGAAGATGAGTTGAATGCATTGATGGATGTGTTGCGTAATTTCTATGCAACTCGCCTAGAAAGTGAAATGCAGCGACTTTGGGATTCTGGGACTTTAGACCATGAGGCTCTTGAGCAAATAGAGAATGAGCATCTACGGACTCCTTATCGTAAATAATTATCATAATGGATTGTCCACGAGTAGTATTAGATACTAACTGCTTGATTCAGATACTTGGTGCTAAAACCAAGTATCATTATTTATTTTCTGAATTCTTGAAAGAAAAGTATATCCTCTGCGTATCCACAGAAGTCCTTTTCGAATATGAAGAGATATTGCGACAAAAAGCGTCTCCTGTAGCAGCAGACTTATTCTTAAAGGTAATTGCACGTTCTCGCAACATAATCAAAAAGGATCCATTTTTCAGATTAGATATTATCAAAAAAGATGAAGATGACAATAAATTTGTAGACTGTGCATTTGTGTGCCAGGCAGATTTTATAGTTACTAATGACAAACATTTTGAAGAAGTTTCAAATATGCCTTTCCCACATATACAAGTTTTGTCATTAGAGGAGTTCTCTACATTGATAAAAGGCTAAATCGGGCAGGAATAGAAAATCCTGTCCGATTTTATTGGCAGATTACGAAATAGTTTGTATCTTTGTACCCTAATTACCATCAATTTCATGAAAAAAATAGCATTCATCCTTTATATGCTGACACTGGTGGTATGCCAGAGCATAGCGGTGCCCGCTCATCGTGGGACAGTAAGAATCACACAGCCTGACGGCAGTCAAGTCACCCTCCAACTGCATGGTGACGAGTGGTTGCACTTCAACACTACCACCGACGGCTTCTCAGTAGTGAAGAACCAGCAGGGCTACTATGTCTATGCGGAACTGAGAGACGGCAAGTTGGAGCCTACCACCCATGTGGCTCATGATACAGAGGCACGTGAGACTGCCGAGCAGACTTTCCTTGCCGGGGTGGAGAAATATCTAACTCCTGAGATGTCGGAGAAGACGGCAAAGATCAGGGAGGAGGTCATGCAGCGACAGCAGCAGACACTGGCAAAGCGCAGAGCAACAGGCAACCGTGCCGCACAGTATGACTACAACAACTTCAAAGGACTGGTTATCCTGGTGCAGTTTAACGACAAGTCGTTCTCCAGAGACGACTATGCCACCATCGCCAACGACATGATCAATCAAGAGAACTACACGGGCTATTACAACACGAACGGCATCAAGCAGACCTATACGGGTAGTGTGCGCGACTATTTCTCCGACAACTCCGGTGGTAAGTTCAAGCCCGAGTTCGATGTCTATGGTCCCTATACCATCGACTACAGCCAGTACGATGCCAATGGCACTGAAGGTGCTGCCGAACTCATCTATGCCGCTGTCAATGCTGCCGACAACGACATCAACTACAAGAACTACGACCGTGACAATGACGGTGTTGTGGATATGATCTATTTTGTCTTCGCAGGCAATGGCTCTAACTATGGAGGAAATGATGAACGACTGTTCTGGCCTCACCGCTCTGTGGTCTACAACCCTAATGCCACAGGTTGGTACAATTGGTCGGTTGAGAAAGACGGTGTCAGACTCTATGACTATGCCAGTTCCGTGGAGTTATATGGCTATACGGGTTATCCCAGCAGCGTCACTATCGACGGTATCGGAACAATTTGCCATGAGTTCAGCCATGTGTTAGGACTGCCCGACTTCTACGATACCGACTATGCGGGAAGTGGTGGCGAGAGCAACCATCCTGGTATATGGTCGCTCATGGCTGGAGGCAGTTACGAGAACATCGGACGTACCCCAGTAGGCTACTCGCTCTATGAGCGTTACTCGGTAGGCTTTACTGATGAGCCACAGAAGATAGAGGCTGAGGGCAGTTTCACCCTGAATCCGCTATATAGCAGTCAGACTGGCTACCGCATCGACTCACCTGTAGCAAACGAGTTCTTCCTGCTGGAGAATCGCCAGAAGAACGCCTTCAAATGGGATGCCTACCTGCCCGGTAGCGGTATGCTGGTACATCGGGTAGACCTCACGAATACAAGCGTATGGGATAACAACACCATTAACTGCAACCCCAACCATAACTACTATGAGGTAGTACGTGCTGGTGGCGCTAGTGATAGTTTTAGCAATACTGCCGCCGATGTGTTCCCAGGAACAAGGCACGTGACCTCACTGAACAATGCGACCACCCCCGCCAACCTCAAGACATGGGCTGGCGAGTCCACCCAATGGGGACTGAAAAACATCACCATGAACAGCAGTGGTGTCATCACCTTCGACATCGAGGACACTTACGTACTGAAAAGTATTAGTTTGCCTGCTGCCATAGAGACTTTCGTTGGAGTCAGCAGGACATTGACGGTCACTGCCGATCCTGAATATGCGGAATACACCTTGACATGGGAAAGCGACAATCCAAATGTCGCCTCTGTCAGCCAGAATGGTGTGGTGACAGGCATCAGCGCTGGAGCATGTACCATCACGGCAAAGAGCAACCAAGGTCCTTCGGCATCCTGTCAGGTAACGGTGTCAGAGGCCGTACAGCATTCTGTCGCTGATTTCAAACAGCAGTCCTTGGGCGAGAACCTTGTCCTCAAACTGACTAATGCACAGGTGCTGTTCGCCTATACAGACAAGAATAACGTACAGACCGCCTATCTGCGTGATGCAACGGGAAACATCATGCTGTATAACGCCAACCTGTCCATCCAGACCAACGATATCCTGAACGGTACCCTGTATGTCAAGACAGGACTGAGCAACAACATCCCACAGGCTGTCGGACTGGGTGATGAGACCAACGAACTGGGACTCACCATCACTGCTGGTAGTGCTGCCGAGCCACGTGCCGTCCGCTTTGAGAACCTGACAGAGGCAGACTACTGCGACCTGGTAGTAGTCAAGGCTGTCAAACTGAAGAGGGATAATGGCATCTGGGCTTACAGCGACAACAACAGCGCACGAATCTGGGCTGGCAATTTCGGTGTCGCCACGGGCATCAAGTCTTCTGACACCTTCGACGGAAAATATTTTGATGTCACTGCTGTCTACAGCACAAATGTGAAAGACGGACAGATCATCAATGAACTCAATGTCACGAAAGCCGTTGAGCAAGTTGAAGGTCCCACTGCCATCAATGCCGTCCGCATGGACGACAAGAAGGAGAGTCAGCAGTGCCATAACCTTCAGGGACAACGAGTAGATGACAACTACAAAGGACTTGTCATTAAGAACGGAAGAAAGGTGATCAAGAGATAATAGGGACTTATAGTAGTAATTTTTCAAGAAATAGGTTGTCAGGTTGACAAAACACCGATGTACAAAGGGATTGCAACCTTTTCAAGGTTGTCAAGGTTGACATAAGGTTGTCATAAAAAGCAGGGTTAATGATGAATTCTCTAGAGAATTGGAGCGTTTGAAGGCACCTAACGGGGTGAAAGGTGCCTCCTTTCGGATGAATTCTCTCGAGAATTTAGCAAGGAGTGGCAATAGATAACAGATAAGAGATAAGCGGGAAGAGGCGTGAAAAACTTTTTCCCGCTTATATTATATAATATAATAAAGTATAGAAATGCGAAATGTTAAAAAACGACCCAGAATTGTAACTTTTTTATAATTTTATTTGTCATTTGCAAATATTTGTTATATCTTTGCACCCTGATAGTCAATTAAGGTAAAAACTGACAAAACGAAACACGAACGCGGTAAAGTGGAACAAAATGCACCTCTGGCATAAGGGTGCAACGCTGTTTGGATAGTGTGCGATTAATGGAAAAGTTATTTAATTCATTTTTTTATAATTAAACAAGAGAGTGTTTATGGAAAAAAGACTAATGATGCTTGTGGCATGCCTTTTCCTTTTCTTGGGGGGGGTATTATCACAAACTAAAGTTAATGGTACCGTTGTGGCGCAAGAGGACAATGAGCCGGTCATCGGTGTGTCCGTCCTCGTAGTGGGAACAAACATCGGTACGACTACGGATGCCAATGGTCGATTCTCATTGACCGTTCCCGAAGGTAAGAAAACGCTGCGTTTCACCTATATTGGTATGGAGACGCTGGAAGTCAGTGCACGTCCAAACATGCGCATCGTTTTACGTAATGGTGAGACCAATCTTGACGAGATTGTGGTGACAGCCATGGGTATCTCACGTCAACAGAAGACGTTGGGTTACTCTGCTCAAACACTTGACAACGCAGAGTTAACAGCCGGACGACTTGCTGATGTCACCAATTCGCTGGCAGGTAAGGTAGCAGGATTGCAGGTTAACACCACTTCCAGCGACCCTGGTCAGGCAAGTTCTGTCATCATTCGTGGTGTCAGTTCTATCAATGGTAACAACCAGCCGCTGTATGTCATAGACGGTGTGCCCTTGCAGACCACATCAACGCAGGTACTGGGTCACACGCTGGCTCAGGGTGGTTTGGCTAGCATCAACCCCAGTGATGTCGAGTCGATGACGGTGCTGAAAGGTGCTGCCGCTACCGCTATTTATGGCTCTCGTGCAGCCAATGGTGTCATTATCGTCACGACCAAGAATGGTAAGAAGGGTGACGGTCGCAACTTCTCTATCTCTTATGACGGTAGCGTACAGTGGCGTTCCGTTTCCACACTGCCTAAGATGCAAAACCGCTGGGGACAAGGTTGGAACGGCTATCAGACCTATATCGAGAACGGTTCATGGGGACCTGAACTCGATGGTTCTACGCAGGTTTATGGTCCTATCTGGAATCACCAGCAACTCATCCATAAGTATGAGGCACTGGAGGATAACATCAAGGACTTCTTTGAGACAGGTGTCTCCACCAATCATAGTATTGCACTGAGTGGTGTCAGCAATGACAATAAGATGACCTACTATCTGAGTTACTCTTATAATTCAGACAATGGTGTCATCCCCTCTGACAAGGATACCTATAAGCGTAATACCATCGCATTCCGTGGCAGTTATGAAGCCACAGACTGGTTTAAGTTGTCAAGTAGTGTCAACCTGACTACTAGCAAGACCAACACAGTGGGTTCTTATCAGGGTACTTCATTTATTGACGGTATCTTAGAGACCTCTCGTGACATCTCGCTGGTAGACCGCAAGGATCTGACCTCTGCCTTCAACACCCCTGAGGCTTGGTTCACACCTTATGGTATCACCAACCCTTACTGGGCTATTGAGAACAACTACAACCACAACGACTCAAAGCAGGTGTTCGGTAAGATACAGGCAGACATCAAGCCTCTTCGCCAGTTGACACTGACCTATCGTTTCGGTTTCGACTATACAGACTATGACTTCAAGTATGGTATACCGCAGATTGCGTTGGATGATGCCCTCATCGACGAGTATTATGCTTATGCTCCTTCTGCCGGTATGAACCAGAGCGGTCTGGTATACAGCCGTTACCTCCGTAAGTATGAGTTGAACCATGACTTTCTTGCCAACTGGACAGATAAGTATCTGGATGGCCGTTTGGATGTCAACGCAAACGTAGGTGTCAACATGGGTGAGCGTTACATGACCTATCAGACAGGTCGTACCGATGACCTGACCTTTGATACTGGTTTCTGGGATTTGAGTAATGGTGCTACGAAGACCACGCTGACAGAGACCCAGACAAAGCGTCGTCAGGTGGGTCTGTTCGCTGATGTGACCGTTGGTTGGGATGATATGATCTTCCTCGGACTGACAGGTCGTAACGATTGGTCGTCAACACTGCCTTTACAGAAGAACAGTTACTTCTATCCTGGCGCAACCTTGAGTTGGATATTCACGAAACTCATTCCAAAGAATAAGATTCTTGACTTCGGCAAACTGCGTCTTGCCTACGGTAAGACAGGTAATGACGCTAATGTTTACCTGACAAGTCCTAATTTCGTTCAGGGCTGGGCTCGTGGTTACTATGGCTCAAATATCGCCAAGTTCCCGATGAACGGTACTAACTCGTTCCAGGCAGACGACATGATTGGTAGTTCTGACTTGAAGCCAGAGATGACCACTGAGTTTGAGGTGGGTCTGAATTTCGCCCTCTTCGGAAACCGCATCAATGTTGATTTCTCGTACTATAACCGTACGACGGACGATCAGATTTTTGAGTTGCCTGTTGACCCCGCTACTGGTTACACCAAGATGGTGACCAACTTCGGTAAGGTACGTAACCGTGGTATCGAGTTGATGATTAATACTACTCCTATCCGTACAAAGAACTTCCGTTGGGATTTGGGCTTCAATTTCGCCAAGAACAAGAACAAGGTTGTGACAATGCCTGCAAGTGTAGAAGGTGGTAAGACCCTTATCTACGACTTCTCCGCAGGTAATGACTATGTTGCCATGTACGCTGAGGAAGGAAAGCCGATGGGTGAGTTCTATACTTATCTTCCAACCTATACAGATGATGGTAAAGTGATTGTCGGTGAGGATGGTATGCCTATTCTGACCTCAGATGCTCGTGACACTGGTAAGAACGTGAATCCAGACTGGACAGGTGGTGTCACCACAGCCCTTACCTATAAGGGATTCACCCTCAGTGCCGCTCTTGATATCCGTAAGGGTGGCTATATGTTCTCACGCACGAAGAACCTGATGCAGTTCACTGGTAACGGTGAGCACACCACTTACAATGAGCGTAAGCCGTTCGTCATTCCTAACTCTGTAGTGCAGGTTGGTACTACAACCCAGGCTGACGGAACAGAGGTTCCTGTCTATGCTGAGAATACGGAGCCTATCTTCCATAGTAACAACTACAACGCTGGTCAGCGTTACCAGTCTTGGTATAACGACTATGGTTATGGATATGGTGGTGAGGCATATCTGTTGGATCGCTCGTTTGTCAAGTTGCGTAACATCACACTGGCTTGGCAGTTGCCAAAGGCATGGGTAAGAAAGGCTTATCTGTCTGATGTCACACTCTCTATCTTCTGCAACAACGTATTTACATGGACTGCAAAGGACAATATCTTTATCGACCCAGAGGGAAGTACCGTGGGTAACGACCTCGAAGGTATGTTCGGTGAGTTGTACGTTAACCCAGCCTGTCGTACATACGGTTTCAACGTTGGTATTAAATTCTAAAAAAGGAGGACGAAACGTATGAAAAATTTATATATTATCGCTACAATAGTAATGGGACTTGCCACAACATCATGTGACAGTTATCTGGATATCAACCAGAATCCCAACTCCCCGCAGGAGAGCAATATGACACCCAGCATCATGATGCCTGCCGCTGAGATGAACTTCGCAGCATCTTATGGTGATTTGTTTCGTATTCCTGCTGGCTATTACACACAGCATTATGCGCAGACACCAGGTACTTCCAACTATCTTGACTATAGTGCCTTCACCATGTCTGCTGCCCGCTCTGGTACTGCTTACACACAGTTCACCAGTCGTGCGCTGAAGAGTCTGAAAACGATCGCTGAGCAGGCAGAAAGCACAGGAGACTGGGGCTCATTCTTGGCTGCCAAGGTTCTTCGCGCTTATACCTATCAGGTGTTGGTCGACGCTTACGGTGAGACACCTTATACCGAGGCGCTCGACATCTCCCATCCGTCACCAAAGTTCGATGAGGGTATTGATGTATACGCAGGTATTCTGGATGAGATTGACGCAGCACTTGAGAAGGTGAGTCCTTCGGATCCTGTTTGCACCAACTTCCTCTTCCCAGGAAAGACCGCTGCTAGTTGGATTCAGTTTGCCAATGCCCTGAAGTTACGCATCCTTACCCGTGAGAGTGGTGTTGTGGATGTAAACTCAAAGATTGCGGCCTTGATATCAGAGAACAATTTCCCAACCGCTGATGTTGCTTATACTGGTTGCTGGAGCAATGAGAGCGGCTCTATGAGCCCGTTCTATGCAGAGGAAATCACTACAGCATGGGGATCTACCCAGGTGAACGTATGTGCTAATATCGCTTTGGTGGGAACGATGCAACAGGAGAACTATACGGATCCACGCCTTGCCGCTTTCTTCTTACCTAACAGCGAGGGTAAGTATCAGGGTAGTGTATCAGGTACTAACCTGACAGCCAATTTCAAGATGGATAGTTTCAACCGCCCGTCGGAGACCTATGACTCTCCTGTTTATCTGTTGACGGTTGCTGAGATTGAGTTCTTCATCTCTGAGTATTATGCTAAGCAGGGCAATTCCGCACAGGCTAAGGCTCACTATGAGGCCGCTATCAAAGCATCGTTCGCTTCCGCAGGTGTCGATGGCGCTGATGAGAACATTGCCCATTTCCCCTACGATCAGTCTAATTACAAACAGAGTATTGGTCTGGCTAAGTGGCTGGCACTCTCTGGTGTCAACAACTTCGAGTCTTGGTGTGAGTTGCGTCGTCTGGACTTTCCTGCTTTCGGTTCTGTGACAGGTAGCCAACTCTTCACAGGTACTGCAATCAATGCCTCCATCTATGTTCCGGGTACACTATATACCCCTGTTGAGGTGTTCAACCAGGTAGGTAGCAATAAACTGCTGGAACGCTGGCCGTATGCAGAGGAGTCATCATCTTCTAATAGTAATGCTCCCAAGTTCCCAGGTTATACCATACCAGTGTTCTGGGGTAAATAATGTTTAACGTCGTAAACACAAAGAGACAATGAAAAAGAACATATTATATATGATGTTGTTTGCACTGGCTATTTTCACGTTGACCAGTTGTAGCGACGAAGAGTCGGCAGGCAAGAGCCGCATCACCTATTATCCTACAATTGAACTGGAGGGTGAGAGTTATATGGTGGTAGACAAAGGCTCAACTTTTGTCGAGCCAGGATATACCTCGATGCTGAATGGTGAGGATGTCACCGACAAGGTGATTGTCAGCGGTAGTGTGGATACCAGCAAGAGCGGTGTCTATAGCCTGACATACACTACTACTTTGAATGAGGATGGCTTTGGCGCTTCTACCAAGCGCACTGTTGTGGTACTTGACCCTAACAGTGCTATCGAGGGCTTCTGGCTGACTGACCCTGCAAGTTATCGTGAGTATACTAGCAAGGTTGCTTTTGGCAGAAGTTTTGAACTCTTGATTATTGATAACGGTGATGGCACTTATTCTGTAGATGATCTGTTAGGTGGCTGGTATCGCGACCGTGCGGGCTATGGAAGTAACTATGCCTTGGCTGGAACGATTGCCATCGATGATGCTACAGGTGTCATCTCTTATGTTGACAGTTATCTGATTGGCTGGGGTGATAGTGCTACTGATGTTACTGGTCAGTATGATGCTGCTACGAATCATATCTCATGGGTTTGTGAGTATACAGACTATCCCTTCTTTTTCCATGTAGAACTTGATAAAGAGTAAACTAAATTATGAAGAAGATATTATTTTCCGCTGCCTTGATGATGACCATGCTGTTCTCATCGTGCAGCAAGGACGAGATTGGTGGTACCGCCACTCAGAACACGGCAGGTAACTGGTACGTGACTGTGGAGGCTGTTGATGAGTCGGGTAATGTGGTATATAGTGACGATGAGTTGTTTGGTATCGGACGTTTCGAGATGATTACCTACAATACCGTAGCCAACATTCCTACAGAGATGATTGTCGATGACCTCGGCAATTTCTGGGAGTTCAAGGTGAAAGTTAACTGTGACCAGAACGCATTGACTTTCCAAACCAATACGACTGAGGACAACAATCTGGTGGCTGGCTATGAGGATATCAACGTCAGCATCACTGGTGGTAAGATTCTTCCGAAGGCAGGTCGTCAGAACAACGGATCGCCTGCAGACAGTATCGTGTTCTATGTAAACTTCAGCGATGATAGTTATCCCGAAATGTTTGGCTATGCCAAGTATAAGGTTAGCGGTGTCCGCTACTCTGGTCTTGTAGAGAACGACTAATTCCCTTGTGGAATCCCATAAGAAATCGGGATGCCTTTGTCGAGGCATCCCGATTCTTTTTCGATTTTTAATTGCTTTTGTTTGGAAGTTACAGAAGAAATCTCTACCTTTGCAAAAAGGATATATAAATATATAAGATGGAGCAGAAAGAAGTTATCAATAAAATCAAAAGTGTAGCAATGCATACATTACCCCCTCGGAGCACCTTATTCCTATATGGGTCAAGGGCTCGTGGAGATGCTCATGCTGATTCAGATTGGGATTTACTGATTTTACTTGATAAGCAATCTCTGGAAGCCACAGATTATGGAGTTGCATATCCTTTCCGTGAACTCGGCTGGGAAATTGGTGAGGATTTGAATCCATCACTATATACGAAAAAACAGTGGGACTCTTGGACCTATCTTCCCTTCTATAAAAATGTTGAGCGAGATAAAATAGTAATCGTATGAGTTTAAATGACGAAGAACGGAGAATTATTGTGAATCTTGAACTGGAAAAAGCCACCAATACGATGGCACAGATTCCAGAATTACAAAGATTGGGCTATTGGGACAATATTGCCAACAGGCTTTATTATGCGGTTTTCCATGCTGTAAACGCATTGCTGATAAGCGATGGACACCCCGTGAACACCCATAGAGGTGTTATAGCCCTTTTTGGCAACTATTATATACGTACAGGAATTTTTGCGTCAGAAGACGGCAGACTATATTCTGATTTGCAAACCATGCGAAACAATAGCGACTACAATTGTTCATATAATGCAACTCGACAAGAAATAGAACCTATGATTAATCCTGCAAAGAATCTTATAACAAAAGTTTCAAACTATATAAGGGAGAACGACTAATTCCCTTGTGGAATCCCATAAGAAATCTCTACCTTTGCGATGGCTTTTAAGGGGGCTCCTGGGCAGCCCATTAAACCCATCAAGCCCATTAAACCCATAAAACCTATCAAACAATTATGACAGCACAGCAATTACGGAGTTGGTTCCAGCAATTCAACAAGCAATACTTTGGCGAGGAACTGCCAGAGCCACGCTTTGTGGTGAATCATGCACGACGGATGCTGGGACAGTTCTCGTGTCGCAGGGTACGCAAAGGACTGTTCAGGGGATACCAGAACGTGGGGTATACCATCAAGGTCAGCGATTTCTATCAGATGGAGGAGCATGACTACCAGGCTACCCTCCTCCATGAGATGATACATTATTATATTACATACAAGGGACTGCGCGACACCTCCACCCACGGAGCACTGTTCCGCCGGTGGATGGCACGCCTGAATCAAGACGGATGGCATATCACCATCTCCTCCCGTACCGATAACATGACCGTCAATCAGCAGACAGAGCAGCAATACCTGTTGCTACTCGCCAGACTGACAGACGGGCGTTGCCTCCAGTCGGTAGTCAATCCCACCTACAGGAGATATATCGACAAACAGGCGAATGCCTCGCCGTTGATTGCCGAGCACCACTGGAAAGTAAGTAGGGATATGCGTTATGCCGCCTGGAGCAAGACACGCTCACTACGTGGACAACGCATATCCCTGCAAGAGTATCAGCAGTTGCTGGATACAGACGTATCGCCAGAAACCCTTAGTTGACCTGGATGACCAGATACTTGCTGGTAGACCAGAATATCTGCGGGTTAGTGATGCGCAGCACATACTGCTTGTTGGCATCACGCTCCAAGACATAACTGGATGCAGGATGGGTGGTCAGCAACTTCGCAGAGCGGGAATAGAGTTTGATCTCCTTGTCGACACGAATATCAATCTTGGTAAAGTACTCACGATTGAAGTTCGACTGCAGCACCTTGCCGTTCTCGATGATATGCTGGTCTTTCAACTCCTTCTTCGTTCCGAACACGAACCAGGCGGTGTTCAACTGCTTGTCCTGTGCCGAGATGGTCTCCGCCTTCTGATTGATCTCCGCTTTCTGCTGGGAGTTCTCTACCGTCATGTCGGCAAGTTCGTTACCCAACTCCGACAGACGGATGTCACGTGACTTCAGTTCCAGACGCAACTGGTTGATCTCCTTGTCTTTCTCCTCCAACTGAGCCACCAGGTTCTCCACAGTCTTACGCAACTCGTCACCCTTCACAGAACTCTGACGCAACTGGTTCTTCAACTTATTGATCAGTTCACGGTTGTGCTTCATCGTCTCCTGTATCTGAGCGATATTGTCACGAATACTCTGGGCGCGGTTGGCTCCCTCTCCGTCCTTGGCAAGAGTCACACGATCCTGAGCGGCATTGATGGCACGGAAACCTTCCTCAATCTCATTGAAGGTCGCCATCATGTCGTTGATCTCATTGTCTTTCTGCTGGATAATGCGATTCAGCGAGTCAGCCTGCTGGGCAAGCATCAACTCCTCTGCCTTTGGTCCCTGCTGCTTGCAGGCTACCAGTGCTACGGCACCAAGTGCCAAAATCAATAACTTTTTCATATCTTTACTTTTTTACCTTTTTACTTCTTTACCTTTTTACTTTTCCTTCCCCGCCAGGACAATCACAAACTCCCCTCGCGGCTCATGCTCAGTGAAATGGGCGATGACTTCCTGTAACGTGCCACGGACACTCTCCTCATGCACCTTGCTAATCTCACGGCATACACTCACCTGACGGTCGGCGCCCATTACCTCCGCAAACTGCTGAAGCGTCTTCAGTACCCGATAGGGCGACTCATAGAACACCATCGTACGCTCCTCGTCGGCAAGACTCTGTATCTTCGTCTGCCTACCTTTCTTCTGAGGCAGGAAGCCCTCAAAGCAGAAACGGTCACAAGGCAGTCCACTGCTCACCAGGGCAGGTACGAAAGCGGTGGCGCCAGGCAGTGTCTGAACCTCGACACCCGCACGGACAGCCTCACGAACCAGGAAGAAACCCGGGTCGGAGATGCCTGGGGTGCCCGCATCACTGATCAGGGCGATGGTCTGCCCTGCCTGCAGCCGTTCCACGATGGCGGCACTGGTACCATGCTCGTTGAACTTATGATGGGAAAGGAGATGCTGCTGAATCTGGAAATGCTTCAGCAGTATACCTGATGTCCGAGTATCCTCCGCCAACACAAGGTCGGCTTCTTTCAGGACTCGGATGGCTCGAAGAGTCATATCCTCCATGTTGCCCACAGGCGTGGGTACAATATATAATATGCCCATAATTTTGTGCAAAGATAAAAAATAATTATCAATTATGAATTATTAATTATGATTTATTTGTATCTTTGTGCCATGATTTGAAATTATATCAATCTTTAACCCTAAAACATGATGATTATGAAGCAGAGAAAAATGAATCTGGTGTACCTGCTGCTCATCGCAGTATTCGTACTCTCCTCGTGTGCCAAAACCACCAAGAACGCAAGACTGATTCCCGCTGATGCCGCAGTAGTGAGCATCGACGTGAAACAGATGTTCGAGAAGAGTAAGTTGGGCGACAACGAGGAGGCAAAGAAAAAATTGCTGGAGCAAATTGAGAGTAATGCCAAGACTCAGGAGGCAAAGGATCTCGTCAAGAAGATTGTGGAGGATCCCGCCAAGGCTGGTGTCGACCTGAGAGAGCCATTATATATCTATGCCACTAAGAGTGGTGAGCAGGCTGTTGTAGGTACTATCCTCGATAAAGGTGACTTCACCGAGTTTGCCAACGCCGTTGCCAAAGAGGCAAACATAGAGGCTGTCAAGGAGAAGGACGGTTTGCAGTATCTGGAGGACAAAAGAGACGTGATCGTCTTTGATGATGACGCCTTCATCATCTCAGAGGGCAAGAAACTCGACGACGTGATCGCCAAGTTCAAGAGTGACGACACCAAGGGAACTATGGCTGATGAGAGTGAGGATTTTGCCGCACTGCTTGACGGCAAGGGCTATATCAAGGCACTTGTCCCCATGACTATACTAGAGGATGCCATAGATGCCAAGGCAAAGCAGGCACTTCCTGAGGGTGCGGAACTCAAGGACCTCAGTCTGCTCATCAACGTGACCAGTGACAAGGGTGTTGCTAACATCAACTTCGAGTCGCTCGTCAAGTCGGATGCTTGGAAAGAGTATATCAAGAACTCTACTGACATCTGTGGCAAGATTGACGGCGACTACCTGAAATACATCCAGAAGGGTGCTTTCCTGATGTATGCCAATTTCAACGGTAAGAAACTCTATGAGTTGCTGGAGGAGAAAGAGGTGTTCAAACAGGTAGGCGCAGAGAGTCAGAAAGACATCGCCAAGAAGATCCTGGAGTCTGTCGATGGCGACCTCGCTATCGGCGTGGGCCAGGGCAACGGTCCTATCCCCGAGGTTGCCGCTTATATCAAGACCAAGGACGGCAGCATCAACGACTTTGCCAAGGAGAACGGTTTGAAGCCAGAGAAGGGCATGGATTTCGGCTATAAGGATGGCACCACATACGTTGCTGTGGGTGAGAGCGCTGCTTTCACTGAGGCGAAGGAGGGCTACGACAAGGGTACTGTCAAGGGGCATCGTGTCTATCTCTTCTGCGACATCAAGACGATTTCGACACTCGTCAGTGCTATTGACAGAAGATCTGCCCGTCAGATGGAGCCTGTTGCCGAGTATGTCAACACCGTTGAGTTCTACGACACAAGCGACACTGCTGGCGAGTTCGTCCTGAAACTGAAGGATACGGAGAAGGACCCCATCGAGTTTATCGCTCAGTTGTTCTTACAGCAAATCATGTAGTCCTTTTGTGAACAGATTGCTTTACAGGCTTTTAAGCCGACATCTTAACGCAGGGCAGTTGGCGGGCTTCGTGCTCGCCAACCTTTGCGGTATGACCATTGTTCTTGCCGCCGTCCAGTTTGCCACCGACATCATCCCGATGTTCACGGGCAGCGACAGTTTCATGAAACCAGGTCAGATGGTGATGGCGAAGCATGTAAGCACAGTCCGTACTCTCACTGGCAAGGCACCGACCTTCACCCCTGAGGAGATTGAGGAGGTGCGCCAACAGTCTTTCGTCAGCGAGGTGGGCACCTTCACCCCATCCCTCTTCAGTGTCGTCGCCACCTTAGGCAGTCGACAGTTGGGCGTGGAATTCTCTACCGAGATGTTCTTCGAGTCCGTGCCCGATGCGTTTATGGATGTCGACACTTCCCGCTGGCAATGGAAGAGTGGGGATGATGAGGTACCTATCGTTCTGCCCCGCAACTACCTGAACCTCTATAACTTCGGTTTTGCCAGCAGTCAGGGGCTTCCCGCCCTCTCCGAGAGTCTGGTCTCCATGGTGAAGATACGCTTTATCCTACGTGGCACGGCAGGACGACAGGAGTTAAGTGGTCGTGTCATCGCTTTCTCGAAGAAACTAAACACCATTCTGGTGCCTCAGGCTTTCATGGACGAGATGAACGCTACCCTTTCGCCTGACCGTCAACCAGAGCCCTCACGCCTCATCGTCAAGGTCAGCAACCCTGCCGACGAGCAGATAGCCGACTTCCTGAAGAGCAACGATTATGAGACAGAGGCGGATGATGCCGAGGCGGCTCGTACAGCGCATTTCCTGCGTATCATCATCAGCATCGTCTTGGTGGTGGGACTGATGATCAGTGCCCTCGCTTTCTATGTCCTCCTGCTTAGCATCTTCCTGCTCTTGCAGAAGAACACGGAGAAGATAGACACCCTGCTGCTCATCGGCTATGCTCCTCGTGCCGTAGCACGCCCCTATCACGTCCTGACCATCAGCCTCAACACACTGGTGCTCATCCTGTCTATTGGGATTGTCCTCTTATTGCGAGGCTACTACCTCCCCTTGTTCGGACAACTCTATCCCAGTTATAGTGCGGAAAGCCTCACTCCCGCCCTCTTGACAGGTGTCGCGCTCTATGCGTTAGTGACATTGCTCAACTATGTCGCCATCCGTCGGAAAGTGCTCCATGTATGGCATCTCCATGAGCGCTAACAGAAAAAACATCCTAAGAAATTTGGCAGATTCAAAAAATCATTGTAACTTTGCACCCGCTTTCAAAGCAATGATCCGCTAGCTCAGTTGGTAGAGCACAACACTTTTAATGTTGGGGTCTTGGGTTCGAGCCCCAAGCGGATCACAAAAAAGAGACCTGATTGGTCTCTTTTTTTATGTGTTCAAAGGGGCTCAAACCCAAGGGTTCTTTCAGTCGCACACTTGGTGAAAGAAAAAATAAGGCTACTGCTGTTTGTTTCGCTCAATAATAAGTTCTTCAGCCAGATACTCGTCGCTCAAGCAATGCATATCAGCAACTCCTTCACTAATCAACTCAAAGGTTTTGGACTTATAGAAAAAGTCCAAAGCCTGTTCGTAGGTCAAGGCAGCCTGCTCGGCAAACAACTTAACGATGCGTGCGTACTTACGCTGAAGGAGTATGGGGTTGGCCTGCATAGATTACAATGTGATGGATTTAACAAACTGGAGATAACGGTCAATCACCTGCTGAGAGGCAATACAGAGTTGATGGTTAGGCTTCTTCCAACGAAGTTGGTCCAGAGCCTGCTCACGGGTGTAGATGCCTTGAAGATAAAGATCGACGGTATCAAAGACGTTGTCATCGGCAATACCACCCTCAACGATATCGTATTGCTCATGATGCAAACCCTTACGACATGCCGTCACATAGTCAAGCCATTCTCCATCATAGGCAGGAAAAAACTTACGGTTAACTTCTGGTGTCTCTTCTGCTAACTCAAAGACGTTCATGATGGCTGGTTCTCCTCGGCGTATAAATCGCTGACCATAATCGCGGGCTTGCTTCTCCAAGGCGGTAAGATAGAATCCCGTGCCAAAGTCCAGATGCTTGCGTGAATGGATAACATCTGGCTTGGAAACAATGATGTTGGAAGTGTGATAGAATATCATGCTGCTTTCAAAACACCTTTTTTATTCATCAGATCCACAAGGTCTTCAACAATGTATTCGCGCGAGAAAGTATGTAACACATCATAGCAGGGTACAATATAATCGGAGATGATATCACCTTGGGACATCATTTGATAGACATCCTTGGCACTCATCTTCAAAGCATCGGCCACACTGCCCACACAGAAGATAACGAAGTTAAGTATCTTAAAGTCCATAATCTTCTATTTTGGAGCAAAGATACGATAAAATTGAGAAACAAACAAATAAAACGACTGTGAAAATATGAAAAAGTGCTGAATATTCTGCGATGTTGAATGAAAAATGCGCAACATGTATGGCATTACCAGTTTTTTTGTGTACTTTTGCCAATGACGATCAAAAGATACGAATGGAATGCATATCCGATATTTCTCAGAGAAGACACTCAGTCACTTGAAGCCACAGCAGGGATTATCAGAGCGTTACCGTCGGCGTGCGCAGGATGTGACGCTTGCCTGTAAGTTGACGCATATCTATGGAAAATATCATCTGGCGATGCTTCACAGAGAGTTGGCTAAGAGTGAGGAGCGGACTACCTATCAGCAGGCAGAACGGCAGGCACAAGCCCTGATTTGTTAATACTCTCGTTGGCTTTTTGCAATGTCTCATGGACTTCAGGCATCTGCTGGATTATTAATATCATTGAACTCGGCAATCCATTCCTTTAGTTTGCTCTGCAGTAAAGCCTTGTCAGGCAGATAGAGTGAATACTGCGTAGCATAGATGTTGGAATTCTTCGGCAGAGTCAGTTCCACTAGCGAGTCCTTGAGGAGATTGAAACTCTTGCGGGAACAACGGCTTGCAAGTCAGTCCAACTGGTAAGACTCAAGCATTACAGGTACAAGCCCTGATTTGTTCCTTTTCTAATTTGTGGTACAAAAATACTAAATTTCAGCACCTTCTTTCACACAATTATTCCGATTTTTGGCTTGAAGTCGATAAAATAACGACCTTTTGCAGCCTAGTATAAGAGAAACAATTTCCCTATCGTGGTTCTTGTGGAACAATCTGGGAACAATCAACCCGCCGACCTTTAGCATATTGCTGATAGTCAGCGGATTTATATGTTCCGTTGTCAATCTTGATAAGATGATTACTTAATTCCCATGAAATCACTCAAAGGCTTAATTTTAGCAATATATGTATTAGACGATTCTTTTAAGTTTGGCAACTGTTTAAATGGAATAGGCTTTGTGTTATCAAATCGCAATACTATATAGTATGGAGCATGGGTCGGTTGAAATCCATATTCTTCCAAAGTCTCTTTAGTCCAAATATTAAACCGTCCTTTTGATTTCAACTTAAAAAGTTGGCAATCCTCTCCATTTGTATGAAGAAGTACATATGATAATCTTTCAAAACCAGGAGTTATACAAAGAGAACCTTTGGAGTCTCCTGCGCGAAGGTAACAAATGCCAGTTTCAATCATTTTCTTGCGCAGCTCTGGTCTGGTATGGTTTATCATGACCGTTATTTCCTCAGGATTCTCAGACATCTTCTTTAGCATCCATTCTGCTATCGTCGGATTTTCTATTTCATGCTTTCTTCGGATGCCATAGTCAAGAAAATCCTTGCTTTGGTCTATACCTATAAATTTCCTGCCAAGCAGGTTTGCTGATATACCTGTCGTGCAACTTCCTGCAAAGGGGTCAAGAATAGTGTCGCCTTCGCGAGTAGAGGCAAGGATAATTCTATATAGCAGACGCAGAGGTTTTTGGGTAGGATGCTTTCCTTGTTTCATTTCCCATGAAGAAACAAAAGGAATACGCCAGACATCAGACATGCGTGTGCCGCCATTTATCTGCTTCATGAGGTCACAATTGAAGTAGTGCGCAGTCCTTTCACTCTTCCTTGCCCATACTATATATTCGGTTGTGAAATTAAAGTAATTATGAGAAAGGGTTGGTTTAGCATCTGACTTTTGCCAGACGATGATATTTAGTATCTTAAAACCAAGTTCAACAAGACAGGTGGCAACGGAGAAAATATTATGATATGTTCCACTGACCCATATCGTGCCATTTTCTTTCAGTACATTTCGACATGCTGAAAGCCAACGATGGTTGAACATGTTGATGTTATCATGACTTGTTGCCCTATCCCACTCGCCCTTCTCAAAACTCTTCGTCTCACCATTAATCTTAGCCGAAAAACCGCGCGAAAGGAAATATGGAGGGTCAGCAAACACTACGTCATACGTTTCATGCAAGCTACTCAACACAACTGCCGTATCACCATGATACAACCTGAATGTATTATCCTGTGATTGGAAATACTCCTCCATCTGATGTCTGTTCTATTTTATGTAAAAGCCAATTCCAATTGGGATTCTTCTGCTACTTGATAATGAAGTTCATGCAAATCAAAGTTGTAAACAAGTGCCTCAACCATTGGATGACGATTTTCGATATGACCTCCGCCATGATAGAAATGTTCTTGTGTCGTCACATTGAAATGATTCCAAAATCTATTCATCATGTCATTCTTACGAAATTCGTTGTGATGCCATGTTGACAATATGAAATGTGCAGGGGTATTAGCCAATGCCACATAAAGAGCTTCCTCATCATCTTCTGTCCATCCATTATAATAATCGACATAACGACCAAAATATGGAGGATCGCAATAGATGATATCGCCTGCTTGCGCACTGTTTATGGTCTCTATAAAATTTTGATTAAAAAACTCCCAATCACCACGTTTGATAACTCTTTCCGCTGCCGCTATCTGATTGCATATTTTAGTAATATATGCTGGAGCAAATCGGTTAGGTTTCTTACAGAAAGGAATATTCCATTCACCCTTCCTGTTGAATCGCATCATACCGTTAAAGCCTGCACGTGAAAGGAAAATAAAATCAAAAGGACTATGGTCACGATTGAATCTATTTTTGACCTCACGATAATAAGCATAGCCGTCTTCATCAGCAGACTCAAGAATCTTGCCTTCTCGCTCCAAATAAGCCCGCATGTTGTGTACTGTTATGCTACCATCTTTTATTCCATTATAAAACGCTATAATATGTGGATTAGAGTCACCTACAATATGGCTTCCCTTCACTGGAGAATTTAAGCCTACTACTCCTGTACCGAAGAAAGGCTCAATCCAGTTAGTATTTGGCAAATCCAAACCGGATTGTAAAATAAGATTATTTATCCAAGGTACAAGTTTTGTTTTTATTCCTTGCGATTTTATAGGAGGTACTATCACCGGCATACTTATTAAAGTTTACTAAACAAATCTTTCTGACTTTCAAGATATTGTTTGTAAGTTTTAAGATTATGATAACGTGGAGTTCCTATTCCTGCGGTACGTGCATCTACCTTATTGAAATAGCCTTTCCAATAATCGTCAAAAACGTCTTCTCCCAAATCTGCAAATGGACCTTGTCCATTAAGCAATTTTTGGATATTTGTTATACCACCAATATTGCGAGTGTTTCCGCTTCCTGGGATATCGTTTGCTATCTTCCATTTAGGCTGTACAAAGAAAATGAACTTTTCTATAACAGAATGAATCGCAGAGAGTTCATCTACGGAATATACATCTTTTTCATTTGCATCTATGACACTTTGCTTATAGAGCATACCCAATACTGTATGTGAACTGTATGAATTGTATGTGTGATCCATACTTTTGATGGTATCTCTTTCACGGAAATATCCCCAATAAGACCCAAGGGTGAGTCCATTTACAGAATCACCATCATAATAACTTGATTTGAAATCTACAGCAAACAAATGACCTTCTTTATCTTTGAACGTAAGGTCAGGATAAAAGTTTTGTTTTGAAGGCAACTCTAATTCAAGCCCATGATCTCGAGCAAACCTATCCAATTTTGGAATCAGAAGGATTTCAATAATCTTTGAAACGACCTTTGTGTCATTAGTAATGGTATAGACATTCTTATCTATGTCTATAAATCCTTTGACAATCCAATCTTGGCTGTCTGTTTCCAAGAAGGATTTATATGTTTTAACTTCTTCGGTAAGTGTATTGAAGAATTCTTCTTTTGTCATAAACTGATATTATTTTGATATTAATATTGTTGTTCTAAAGGCATGAGTAAATCTCTTGTATCAACGTTTAGGAGTTGAGCAATTCTAGTTAGAGTCTGTAGGTCGGGCTGGGTTGTATTGCTACACCACTTGCTAATAGTACATGTTGACTTCCCTAATTGGTCTGCCAACCACTTGCCACTCTTCTCTTTTTCAACGAGTACTACTTTTAAGCGATTTATCTTAGCCATAGTTCTTGAATATATTTAATTTGGACGCAAAGTTATACAATTTAATCGAATTATGAGCAGAACCCAGAAGAAAACTGTTGTTCTTTCACGATTTTTATGTTATCTGACTACCATAAATGCCAAATTTGAAGATGAAGAACATCATTATAAATGCCACATTTAACTATCCTGTACCAATATGTTTTCAAGAAACCGTAATCTTCAAATGCTAAAATCGGGAAATTGGTTTCACCTTCGTTTTCTCGCCATGCCAGAGTGAACGAGTTCCCTCTGGTCATCTGGCTTATCGAAAACGTTGCCGTTGTTTGTCGTGTTAAGATTTGTTAAGCAGATGTTTTCATTTTAGAGTATTCCGATTTTTTGTTTCCAGTTTGTTCCTTCTGCATATTATTCTCTTAAAACAATACTGTGTATCAATTACTTATAAAGATTTGGCAGATTTTCAAGAAGAAGATAACGATGACTTATTAGAGTCTATTTTCTGAAACAACAAGGCACTAGTGTCTACCATTATCATTTGTACATCTTCCAATGACCTTAAAGTTATCTCCCCTGTATCTTTATCTGTAATCACTATCATTCCATCACTTAGTGACAGATCCTTTGCTGATTCAAATACTAAAGTTTGTTTTGCCATTTTTCTTGCGAAGATATAAAAAAATGAGCAAAAAGTGGCTTTTTCAAAAAAACACTTTGATTATTTTTGCATT
>ERZ842401.1484-NODE-1484-length-33455-cov-5.413922_pt1 | contig 33455 bp, 32 predicted proteins | sample MGYA00521270_ERZ842401 | MGnify/ENA primary metagenome ERZ842401 (study PRJEB31892, sample SAMEA3878208) | bioreactor metagenome | biome: Moose rumen | place: Sweden | collected 2011-10 | study: EMG produced TPA metagenomics assembly of the PRJEB12797 data set...
GCCCCATTTTGATTTCAATCGCGCTTCCCGCCATAAGATACTCTTAGTGTACGCAAACCAGATCGCCCCACCAATTGAAGCCATGTCAAAAATCCAGTTTAAAATTTGACGGCCAAATAATGACGAAATAATTGAAAATGCCATACAAAATATTACTGCGTTTACTGGCACTTCATTTTTATTTAATCTTCCGAACCATTTGGGTAAAGTTCCCTCGCGCGACATAGAAAAAATTAATCTGCTCGTTGCCGTATAAAATCCGCAAATCCCCGTGAACATTGCAGCAAATGCAGAAAGTGTTAAAATTCCGACTCCTATTTTTCCAAGCGCTATAAATGCCGCGTTAAAAGTTGGAAGCGCAGAAATTCCTTCTAAATTTTCCAAATCGTTTACATATTCTACCCAGCTCGAATAACCAGCAGGCTGCACCGAACACGCTATAAATGTTAAAGTTACATAAACTAAACAGCCGATTAAAATGCTTAAATCCATTATGGCTTTTACGTGATCTTGAGAAAAATCGCTCTCTTCTGTTAATTGCGGAACAATATCAAACCCGACATATGACATCGGTGCCGTAACTGCTACAGCTATTATTTGAGGTAAAACATTTTTTCCTGAATCATCTTTGAACATAGGATCAAATTTTAAACCAGTTCCGCGCACGCAATATATTATTATTCCGAACAGCACCAAAAATATCCCGCCAATTAAAATAAATGCTAATACGCTCTGAATTATTCCTGTTAATTTAATGCCAAATGATCCAATCCACGCAAATAAAATTAAAACTGAAACAAAAATTAAAACTTCACCAAAATGTATTTCATAGCCAGCGATATTATAATGTAATCCGAATTCAAAAAAATTTCCAAAGACAGCACGCATTATTAAATTTAAAGCTGTAGCATTTAAAGGAATTACGCACAAATATGAAAGGCTCAAAAACCAAGCGCATATAAATCCGTGAACTCTTCCGAATGCCTTATCAGCGTAAATAAATTCTCCGCCTGAAACCGGATATTTTTTAATCATGTACGCATAGTTGTAAGAAATTATTAACATTGAAAATGCTCCGAACTCTATCGCTATTAAAGTTCCAAAAGGCCCGGCATTCGGTAAAAAAATAGTTCCAGGCATAACAAAAGCGCTCCAGCCTATGACACAGCCAAATGAAAAGGCCCATACACCTAAAGGGCTTAAAGATCTAATTAATTCGCTCATAAAATTTTATTCTGCCTCTTTTAAAAATAATAATTATTATGATTTTTTGCGATTATATCACGCAGCCGGTGTTATACTTTTTCATTAAAATATTTAAAATTTTAAAGCTTGAAATTTATATAAATTTTTTAGGAGAGTTATATAAAAATATGGATTTAAAAATAGTTCAAAATATATGGTTTGAGATGACTGTAATACCGTTTTTATTTGTAATATTAATTTTTTTGGCGGTGAGATTTGGAGTAAAAGCCGAGATAAATCGTAAATTTGTAGAGTTAGTATTCTCGACATTTGTTTCGGCAGTTTTGGAAGTTTTGTCTAATTTTATGCCTTCAAGTTTTTGGTTTCCTAGATTATTTTTTTCTTCGGTAGTAATAAATTCGTGGTGTTTAATGCGTTATATAGCTGCATATGTTCATTTTGATACTTCGGGATTTAAGACGATGAACGATGTAATTTTATTTGTAGGTTCTTTATCGCCGTTTATGTTTCATAGCAGTGAAGCATTATATAGTATGCTTAGTTTGGGAGCTGCTTCATTGCTTGCGTTTCAGGGATTTGGTTTGCAGATAGTTCACCAGAAATATTATGAGAATGGTCAATTTTTGGTAATGAATTTATTATTTATAATGTTGCTTGATGCGTTTTTGATTCAATTTTTATTTAATGTCAATTTGCAATTTATATATATGGTTTCGACTGCGTTTTTATTTTTCACGTTTTTTTATTTGGAGAGTCCGACATATAGGCAGCTTGTTACTGCGCAGTACAAAATGAAAAAAGCGAGAATAGACATTGAAAACTCAATACAAAAAGCTACGAAATCAAGCAAAGCCAAAAGCGATTTTTTAGCCAGCACTTCACACGAAGTCAGAACCCCAATGAATGCAATATTAGGAATGAACGAAATGATTTTAAACGAAGCAAAGGACGCAGAAACTATAAACGCTTCAATAGATATTAAAAACGCCGGGAACCATTTATTAACGATGATAAATAATATTTTGGACATTTCAAAAATTGAATCGGGCAAAATGGAATTATACGATTCAGAATACCATTTATATGAAATAATTCAGGAGTGTGAGCGTTATGTATTTGACAGAGTCGAAAATAAAAGGCTGGATTTTATCGAAGAAATAGATCCGACCATTCCGGAACATTTATACGGAGATGCTTTAAGACTGCGACAGATATTAATAAATTTATTGGACAACGCTATTAAATATACTGAACATGGCCATATAAAATTAAAAATAGATTACGAAGAAAAATCGCGCGCTGTTTTAAATTTAAAAATTTCTGTTGAAGATACCGGCATCGGAATGAAAGAGGATGATATTACGATGTTATTTGAACCGTTCAACAGATTAAATTTAATTGAGACCCGTCATATTTTGGGCGTTGGATTAGGTTTAACATTGGTGCGCAATATCGTTCAAATTATGGGCGGAAAAATTGACGTTACGAGTAAATACGGTGAGGGCAGCACTTTCAGTCTGGAAATTCCGCAGCATTTAGTTTTTGATGATAATACGACGATGCAGGAATATAAAGCTAAGAACAACGAAACACCTAAAGAGACCGAACAAGATATTTTAAATTTTAAATGTCCAAGCACAAAAATTTTAATTGTTGATGACACTCCTGTAAATTTGGTTGTAGCAAAAGGAATGCTAAGAGACTGCGAGGCTAAAATTGACACTGTTGAATCAGGTGAAGAAGCTTTAAAAATGATGAACATCAATAAATATAATATAGTATTTCTCGATCACAAAATGCCCGGAATGGATGGCGTTGAGACGTTACATAAAGCTAAGATGTCACATCCCGAAATAAAATTTGTAGCATTGACAGCTAACGTAAGCTCCGGTTCATATGCTGAATATATAGACTATGGATTTGATGACTATTTACCGAAGCCGTTTTCAAAATTGGCGATGATGAAATTAATAAAAAATTTCGTTGAACAGAAATAATTTAATTTAAATAATTTAAAATTTAAAATAAAAAAGCCGGGTTTTTCGCCCGGTTTTAAAATTCTTTTTTGCGCAGATTAAAATTAAAATTAAAATTATTTTATTTCGAGTGAAGATAAAATTTTACTGAACGGATCATCATCATTATTAATGCCCGTCAACACTACTAACATGTAATAATCTCCATTGTCGAAGCCTCTTAAAATTCCGTGACTCAAGCCGTTATTAAATTGAAATATATAAGCTCCGTCGGGATTTAATTCGGAGTCTGTAGCCTTTAGTTCTTTCATGTAAGCTCCTGCGATTTCGCGCAGACCTGTTCCGCCCGTTGGAGTTATAGTTATGCTCATTGATGAAGTTTTGTCATTTGCGATTAAAGAAACTGTATCAGCATCCGGATATTCTGTGCTGGTCCAATCTTCTGGAACATCGATCGAAAATCTTTTAAACTCTTTTATTTCAGAATGAGCGCAGGAATTTAAAACTAATAGAAAAGCCATTCCCATTAAAAATTTTTTTATCATGCTTATAAAAAATCCTCCGAAGTTAAATAAATTTTTTGGATTATAACATTAAATTTTTACTGTAAATTTCTCATTGACTGAATTATTTTTTTATGTAAATTTTTAATGAATATTCCCAATTTAAAATATAAAAATAAATTTATGAAAGGGGTTTAATAATTTTATGCGCTTGTTAATATTTTTTGTAGCGATAATTATATTTATGCCTGCTGGTTTAGCATATGCGGCCATGCCGGATTTATTGCCGGTTGAAGATTTTTTCAAGAATCCTGATATAGCAGGGTTTTCAATTTCTCCGGACGGTTTAAAATTGGCGTTCGTTCGTCCTTGGGAACATCGTATGAATGTTTATGTACGAGAAATTTCGACGGGAATCGAAAAGCGTATAACTTCCGCAACTGAACGCGATATAGCCGGATTTTTCTGGAAGGGTAATAATAAAATCGTTTATGCTCAAGATACTGGCGGAGATGAAAATTTTCACGTTTATTTAACTGACATTGATGGCTCAAACGTAAAAGATTTAACGCCGTTTGAAAATGTCCGGGCCGGAATTTTAGATGATCTTGAAGACGATCCTGCCCACATGTTGATCAGCATGAATAAAAATAACCCTGAAGTTTTTGACGTATATAAATGCGAACTCGAAACGGGAGAATTAAAATTAATTGCAGAAAATCCCGGAAATATTACGGGCTGGATGACAGATCATGACGGGAAAATCAGAGCGGCATATATTACGGATGGAGTGAACGAAAGTTTTTTATATCGCAAAAATGAATCAGATGATTTTAAAATTTTAATTACGACGAATTTCCGCGAAACTTTCAGCCCTTTAATGTTCGATTATGATAATAAAATTATGTATGTATGTTCAAATCTTGAGCGCGATAAAACGGCTATATATAAATTTGATCCGGATGAAAATAAATTATTAAATTTAATATTCGAACACCCAGAAGTAGATGTCGGTGGCTTAATGCACTCTAAAAAACGTAAAATTATCACTGGAATTTCATATTTAACGGATAAACGGCATTATAAATTTTTAGATCAAACCCGCGAAGAATTGCAGAATACTCTTGAAACATTTTTTCCCGGACTTGAAGTGGCTGTAACAGATATGGACGATGATGAACGGCGCGTAATAGTTCGGACGTACAGCGACAAAACTCGCGGAGGATATTATTTATATGATCGCCGGGATAATTCGCTGTCAAAATTGGCTGATTTATCTTCATGGCTGAAAAGTGATCAAATGAGTTCAATGCAACCAATAAAATTTAAATCTCGCGATGGGTTAAATATAAATGGCTATTTGAGTTTACCTGTTGGAATCGAGGCGAAAAATTTACCGTTAGTTGTAATTCCGCATGGAGGGCCGTCAGCGCGTGATTCATGGGGATTTGATTCGGAAGTACAATTTTTAACAAATAGAGGGCTGGCAGTTTTACAAATTAATTTCAGAGGCTCAACGGGTTACGGTAAAAAATTTTGGCAAGCAGGTTTTAAACAATGGGGATTAAAAATGCAGGATGATATTACGGACGGAGTTTTATGGGCCGTGTCTGAAGGAATCGCTGATAAAAATAAACTTGCAATTTACGGAGGGAGTTACGGAGGTTACAGCGCTTTAGCTGGAGCGACATTCACGCCTGATTTATATGCTTGTGCTGTTAGTTATGTTGGTCCGTCAAATTTATTTACGCTTCTTGAGAGCATTCCGCCATATTGGGAGCCTTTCAGACAAATGGAATACGAAGAGATCGGCGACCCTTCAGCAGATAAAGAATTATTGACGCAAATTTCTCCGGTGTTTCATGCTGATAAAATAAAAATTCCGTTGTTCGTTGCACAAGGTGCTAACGATCCAAGAGTAAATAAAGCTGAATCCGATCAAATTGTCGAAGCTGTGAGAAAATCCGGGCGAGAAGTTATTTACATGGTGAAAGAGAATGAAGGACACGGATTCCATAACGAGGAGAACAGGCTTGATTTTTATCGCGAACTCGAAGGATTTTTTAAAAAATATTTGGGGTCAAGATAAATAATTTAAACAATAAATCAAAATTTCACGTGTAATATAATAATTTAGATTTTAAATTTTAAATTAGTGTCGTATCAAAATATTTTAATTTTCATAAAATTCTAATTTAGAGAAGGTGTTTTTATAATGGGAGTACGTAATCCCGGAGACATTAGGAGTTTTGCGTTATGTGCTCATGGCGGTGCCGGAAAAACTTCATTTGCTGAGGCCATGTTATTTGACAATGGACAAATTTCAAGAATGGGAAATGTTCAAGCCGGAAACACCGTGAGCGATTTTCAGACGGAAGAACAGAAGCGTCAGATTTCAATTTCTACATCATTATTAACGCTCGAACGTAACGGAAAAACTTTTTATGTTCTTGATGCTCCAGGTTATGCGGATTTTACGGGCGAAATGAGTGCGGCTATTCGTGTTGCTGACAGTGCCGTAATTTTAGTAAGTTCGGTCGGCGGGATCGAAGTTCAAACCAGCAGAGCTTGGGAATATGCAGAACATCATAAAGCTCCGGTAGCGTTCGTAATTTCAAAAATGGATCGCGAAAATGCAAATTTTGAAAAAGTTTTAGCCGACATTAAATCCCAGTTTTCTCAAAATGCTTTACCCGTGTTTATTCCGATTGGTTCAGCTGAAAAATTTACGGGCATCGTCGATGTCATTAAACATAAAGCGTTTATTTATAATCCTGACGGCTCAGGAAAATTCAAAGAGGAAAATATTCCGGACGATTTAAACGATGAAGTTTCATCAGCGCATGAAGCATTATTAGAAGCAGCCGTCGAAATGGATGACGCTCTAATGGAAAAATATTTAGAGGGTGAAAAAATTTCTGATGAAGATTTATCCAGAACTTTAAAAAAAGCTATAGCATCCCGCAGAATTATGCCGGTGTTCGCAATTTCTTCAATAAATAATATTGGAGTAATTCAATTTATGGATTTTGTTGCGGAATATTTCCCCTCACCTGTAGACATCGGAGCGATCGAAACTTCAGCCGGAAAAGTTGAGCCGGATATTAATGCGCCGTTTTCTGCGTTATGTTTTAAAATTTTGGCGGATGCATTTGTCGGAAAATTGTCATTTATTCGAGTATATTCCGGAAAATTATCATCGGACGGAAATAATATTTTTAACGTCAACCAAAACGAAGATGAACGCATAAGCTCATTTAAATTAATGTCGGGTAAAGACGGCAAAGACGTAAAAGAAATTATTGCCGGAGATATTATCGCGATTCCAAAATTACAGAGCGCGCGCGTTGGACATACACTCGCAACAAAGGGAGGATTTTCCGGGAAGTTTGCGAATATCGAATTCCCGAAACCAGTTTACAGCGTTGCAGTCATGGCGAAGACCAGAGCTGACGAAGATAAATTAAGTAATGCGATTTCCAGAGTATTAGAAGAGGATTGCAGTTTAACATTTGAGAAAAATTCCGAGACTCGCGACAATGTTTTATCAGGAATGGGCGACATGCATATTGATATAGTTCTCGCGAAAATGAAAGAACGTTACGGCGTTGACCTCGACACAAAAACTCCGCAAGTTCCATACCGCGAAACAATTCGCAAAATGTCAGAAGCTCAAGGCAAACATAAAAAACAATCTGGAGGGCATGGCCAATACGGAGATGTTTATATACGTTATAGACCGTTGGAGCGTGGTGAAGGATTTAAATTTATTGATTCGGTTGTCGGCGGAGCAGTTCCGCGCAATTTTATACCAGCCGTCGAAAAAGGTTTACGCGAATACATGATGGCCGGACCTTTAGCTGGTTTCCCTGTTGTAGATTTCAGTGCGGAATTATATTACGGTTCGTATCATGACGTAGACAGCTCGGAAATGTCTTTTAAATTGGCGACTCGTCTCTCGTTCAAAAAAGGAATTATGGACGCAAATCCCGTTTTACTTGAACCGGTTATGAACGTTGAAGTTACAGTGCCGGATCAATTTATGGGCGATGTTATGGGAGATTTTAATTCACGTCGAGGCCGTATAATGGGCATGGAAGGGCACGGAAAATTACAAGTTGTGAAAGCGCAGGCACCTTTAGCAGAAATGTTCAGATATGCAATAATTTTGCGTTCGATGACTTCGGGTGAGGGGTCGTTCTCGATGGAATATTCTCATTATGAAGAAGTTCCGGGAGATATTGCCAAAAAAGTAATAGCAGCTCACAAGAAAGAAGACGAAGACGAAGAATAATTTTTAAATTTTGGGGGATGTTCATAAATTTTTGAATGTCCCTTTTTAATTTTTAATTTGGTGGTACAACAGTAAAAAAAATCTCCCGCCAGTTTTATTTTATGACAGGAGAAATTATTTATTTTTATATTTCTTAGTTCTGCAAATCTTCCCGCAGTAAATCTATATTCAATTTTAAAATTTTTAACATTTTGGCCATGTTCTTCATTATTACAACCGAGTTCGAAGCGTTCATTAAAATAAATTTCTCAAATTCATCCGCTCCGATTCGTAATAATAACATGTCACTATGTGCAACAACAACACAAATTTCAGCTTCACCAGTCAAAACAGAATACTCGCCAAAAATATCATTTTCCTTTAAAGTTCCGATAACGTGTTCATTTTCGGTCTCGTAATCAAAATAACATAAAGCTTTACCAGAAATAATTTTATATAATTCGGATTTAATTTGACCCTCGCGAATAATTACATCACCGGCAGAAACTTTTAACATTTTAGAGCGCACCGCATCATCTTTCGTAACGTTCATAACTGTTTGAATTTTTTCGCGGGCATCTTCATTTAAAAATTTCTCAAGCGTTAAATTATTTACGTCATCGCTGAAATTAAAATCAGATAAAAAATTTTTTACGAGCTTTATACTACTGCTCGACAATATCAAAAATACCTGACCGCCAAACAGTTGATTATAAATTATATTATGAAATCCTGTTAAAAATGCCGGGTCTTTGTTCGCGATCAATTCAAAATCATCAAGCACTATTATTAAACGTCCTTTATCGCTCTGAATTTTTTGCACATATTGCGCAAGAGCCTTCCAAGTAGAAAAATCTTCCGTAATAGTATCGCCGTAATACCCAAGCACCAAATCCGAAAAATTTTTTAAATTCGCGTGGCTGCTCTCATCGCTTGCTGTGAAATATATTGCGTCCTTACCTTTGCAAAATTCGTTTAATAATGTGCTTTTTCCTATACCGCTGACTCCAGAAATTAACAAACACTGAAAGCCCAATTTTAAATAAATATTTTGAAGCTCGTTTAATTCCTTTTCTCGACCAATAAACATTTTTTATAAATTTATTTTACTTCTGAATGTTTAATATTTCGTCAAATCCTGTAACCTCAAAAATTTCAAGTATTTCGGCTTTAGCTTTTCTGATGATCATTGACCCCTGTTTGTTCATAATTTTTTGCGCCTTCAATAAAACTCTTAATCCTGCTGATGAAACGTAATCCAATTTCTCCATGTCGAAAATTAATTTTTTCACAGCTCCAGTAATCGCAGTTTTTAATTCTTCTTCGAGAGCCGGTGAAGTATTTGTGTCGAGACGACCTTCAAGATAAATCACGAGCGCATCTGCTGAATCAACTTTATTAATATTAAGTGCCATAAATTTAACCTCCAAAATTAAAAAATAAAAATATTCCTAATTCTCAGCATAATATATTTTTTTCTATAAAAATAAATATCTGATAAAAAATAATAACCCGGCCAACGCTCCGCCCAATATCGCAAAGAAAAATATATCTTCGAAGAAATTATGTCCAGATTTAGGTTTTACTGGCTCATCAGAATATTTTGTACGTAACATTAAATCTTTTGTTATGGTCATCAGCCCTTGAATTTCATTATTAATTCTCAGATAAATATACGCTCTGTCGTTCTGTTTTTCTACTTTTTCAACGGGGAAGATGGAAGCTAAATTATTATCTTCAAGATATTTTTTTATAATAGCTCCTGCTCCTTCACCTTCGAGAACTACTTCTAAAATATCACCGGGCACAATAGACGATGAAGCTTTTCCCCGAACCGGATCAATTACAGGAGTACACTTTATAATCTGCATTTTGGCGCTGGTTTCTTCTTGTTTCTGCTCCTGTTTTTCCATTGCCTGGCGTGCTTTTTCTGCTTCTTCTGCGAGAGTCTTAACGGGTTTTAAAACTTTTGCGCGCTCCAGAGCATTCCGATCTAATTCTTCGGCATCGCACATAGCACTAAATACGCAACCCGTATCCTCTTCGATCATTCGTCTTATTTGGCTTTCAAGCTGGCGTAATCTGGGCTTAGTATAATTTTCAAATAATCTCTTGCGATCGTCATCATGTAATAACGAATTTACGGACTTTTGTAATTTTTCACCGGTAGTTTTATCAAGCGGACCCATCTGCGGAAATTTTTTTACAAAACTGCGCCACTCTTTAGATGGATCGGGCAACCCTTTACCCGAATAAGGACGCGCCAACCAAAACGCCTGAAATACAACTTTACCGGATTTCGCTTCAAACACTTGACAAAATGCCCCGCCAACTTCACCACGACTGGGCGTAAAAGCAAATTTAAAAGCTAAATACGCAGAATTTTTATTTTGAGAGCCTCCTGTTGCATTGGCTATCGTATGAACGTCTACTAAATTATTTTCTTCTGGCATGATCTTTATTTAATTTATAATTTAACGAACTGCAAAACTTTTTGCGCTCCAAGATTTTCCCCTTGAAATTTCTCCGGCCAAAACCTGAAGCCATTTGCTATTACATTCGGGACAGCGTTTATCATCTGTTTTGTTTAGTTCAAACTCTTTTTTACATTCAAGACATTTAAACTTTGGCATAAAAATTTTTCCTCTTTCCTCCATGAATTAATTACAAATTATATATTAAGCGTTTTTTTTTCAAATACAATAATCCACTTAAATTTTTACATAAAAAAATCCTCCAGATGTTTAAAAATCCAGAGGATCAGCATAAATCAAATTTTAAAATTATTCCGCTGTTTCTTCGGCTGCTGGCTTTTCATTATTATTTTCGGCCTCTGAAATTTTTTCGGCTTTTTGTTCAAGCTCTTCGATTGATTCAGAAATTTCTCCTTTTACCTGTTCGGGAGCTGGCTCTCTCATAATCGAAATATCGTCACCGTTAAACTCTTTTTCGTCATGATGTTCGAGGGCCGGTGAATTAATTCCCCTTTCATTTTCGTGATCTAAACGTTCTTTTTCATCGATAAATTTGGAAAATTTTATCATTTCAATATCATTTCTCAAACTCAAAATATGCGCGTGAATATCTAAAGCTCTTTCCCTGTCAATGGGATGCTCGCTTAAAACCGCTTCGAGTTCAATTTCCCATTTTGCTAAGTCAATAGCTCTCGATCTAATTTCTGGGGGCATCTTCTCAAATCTTCCGCGTAAATTTTCGGGTCTGTTCATTACAAAAATTTCTGGCTTAAAATCCGGTCTGAAATCCGGCCTGGAATCTGGTCTAAAATCCGGCCTAAAATCCGGTTTAAAATTCGGGGCGTGGTCGTGTCTCATATCTTGACGCATTTCACGCGCTCCACCACAACAAGAGCGATTAAATTCGGGGCGTTGAGGCTGTCCCGGTTGTCCCGGCTGTATGGGCTGAAAATTATTTTTATCTCCGTTATGTTGTTCATGACGCGGACCGCACGCAAGCGCTACACCTGAAACGCATAAAACTAAAATTAAAATTAATGACGCAAATTTTTTCATGTTAATAAAAATCCTCCAAAATTTATAAATTAATTATTTTCCCCGTGTTCGCGTTTAGGAAATTTATCATCCGGCTGTAATTCCGGACGTTTATGATCTTTATTTTTATCATCGTTGCCGAAATGTTTCCCGTCTCCTTCACGTCTTGGGTGTTTATCATCTGGCGGAAGGGGTGGGCGCTGTTTATCCTGTTTATCATTATTCTGCATTTCCGGCGGTTTACGATCTGAATCATTATCACCGACATTTACATTTACGCTCACGCTGGCAAAAGCAGCACCAGCAAAAATAATCACACTTAAAATTACACTTAAAAATTTTTTCATAGTAAACAATACCTCAAAATCTTTTATTTTTCTTAATAGTTATTTCGTATTCAGAACCGCGGTCACGATCACGATCATAATCATAATCTCTGTATTCGCGTTGACTTCTTTCGTAATCTCTGCGTTCCTGTTCTCTTCTGTAACGTTCTTCTTCACGTTGTCTGCGTTCGCGTTCTAAACGTTCGGATTCGCGCTGACGTTCAATGCGTTCTCTTTCCCTGCGCTCTTGTTCTCTGCGTTCTTGTTCGCGTTTATATTCTTCTCTGCGTTCCCATTCTCTGCGCTGTTGTTCGTGATGATCTACGGGAGGCGGCGGTGCTTTCTCCTCGTGTTTATCGTCTTTACCGAGCTTAATACCGAGATCGATCCCGATATCAAGCCCAGCAAAAGCTACACCAGAGAAAGTTAATGTGATAAAAAATGCAAATACTGCTAAAAATTTTCTCACCTTAAAATTTCTCCTTGTAAAATTTAAAAATATTTCTCACAAATTACCTTTTTACCTTACCAGTTATAGTAATGTCGTAATCAGATTCTCCGCCTGGTCTTGAAGGACTGTGATCGAGTCTTGAGCCGCCTGAATTAACTTCAGATTGATATCTTCTGCGTTCATACTCAATTCTTTCGCGTTCGCGGCGTTCTTGTTCTCTGCGTTCCATTTCGTAACGTTCTCTAGCGCGGCGTTCTTCTTCCATTCTGCGCTGTTGTTCGATGCGTTCACGTTCTCTGCGTTCGCGTTCGATTCTTTCACGTTCGAGTCTTTCACGTTCGCGGCGTTCACGTTCGAGTCTTTCGCGTTCCATGCGTTCGCGTTCTAAACGTTCTCTCTCAATTCTTTCGCGTTCTCTGCGTTCTCTTTCGAGTCTTTCACGCTCCATGCGTTCCCTTTCGAGTCTTTCGCGTTCTAAACGTTCTCTTTCGAGCCTTTCGCGTTCGATTCTTTCACGTTCTCTGCGTTCGCGTTCGATACGTTCCTGTTCCATACGGCGCTGCATTTCGATACGACGGCGTTCTTCTTCTTCTTTCTTGCGACGCATTTCTTCTTCTCTTCTGCGACGTTCGGCTTCTTCTCTAGCTCTGCGTTCTGCTTCTGCGCGTTCTGCTCTGATGCGGTTTTCTTCTTCGAGTCTTGCGCGGTTTTCTGCATCTCTTATGCGTTGTTCATCCTCATAGCGATGGCTGTCATAACGTTCACTTTCATAAGAACTGCGTCCATAATCACTATAAGAAGATGGAGCTTGCTGCCTGCGTGATGGAGTTGGTGCCGGTGGTAACGGTGCTTTTTTCTTGATCGTTATTTCTGCATCGTCAACATGGAGAGCTGCATCAGCAGTATAAGGACGTGAAGCGAAAAATATTCCGCTTAAAGCCATTACGGAGACTGTTGCTAAAATTTTATGTGATCTTTTCATTTGTAAAAAGTCTCCTCCTTTCGTTGGGTGATAGAATAGCAAATTTTTATGAAATATGTATGAATTAAAACTGAAAATTTTATGTGAGAATTTTACGCATTTTAAATTATAGTATAATTGCAAAAAAATTTATTCTGACAGGTGGATTCCATATGAATTTAAAAAAATTTCTGATAACACTGGTTACAGGCTCTTTAATTTTTCCCCAAATGTCCGGAGCTTCTGTGCACATGTCTCTGTCCCAATACGTACGGGAAATTTTAGTAAATAATCCGTCCTTACAATCTGGCATTAAATCGGTTGAAGCTGATTATTATTCCGTTTTAGCTTCGGTCGGTTCTCAGCGTTTACAAGTCGGAGCAAGTTCGGGATTTACTTGGATTTCAAAAGTACAGGGAAAAGATAATTACACCGCAGGAAATATCGGAATTACTTTAACAAAACGCATCGACATTTCTAATTCTTTCACGCTCGATCAACAACAAAATATTTTGGGTTATGAAATTTCCCGCGCACAATTCGACAACGCTTTAAATGATTTGATCGCAACTGCTGAAGAAACTTGGTGGGGCGCAGTCCTAGCACGCGAAAATGTGAAACTGCAAAGAGAAATTTTATTACAACGTTCCGAAAATCATCGCGTCACTGTTGAGAAATTTAATCAGGAATTAGTGCCGAGATTGGACGTTGTACGCAGTGAAGCTCAAGTCGTTGAAGCAGAAGCTACAGCAAAAACAGCGGAAACCACTTATCAAAATTTATTAGCGAATTTATCATTTTTAGCCGGAGGTCTCGATGTTGAACCGGAAGAAGAAGAATTACGCGTACCGGAGTTTGATATTGAATTAAATCAGGAAGACGCTTTAAATTTTCGTCCGGACGTAAGAGCCGCAAAATTAACACTTGAACGCGCCAAAATCGCAAAAAAATTAAACGCTAAAGGTTTATCGCCTACTTTAGATTTTGCTTTCACTGGTTATCCTTGGAGCGACCCAAAAACTTCAACCACTCCAAACGGCCAGCAGGTAATGGGGAATTTAAGTTTAAATTTTCCGCTGTTCAACGGCAGACAAACTAAATATAAAGTTTTAAACTCTGATCGCTTGATTCAATCGGCCGAAGCCAATTTAAAATATTTACAGGAAACTACCAAACGCGACATAATTGTAGCCCTCAATAACTGGAAGGAAGCCGCCTCATCCGAACATGACAAAAAACGCCAGGTCGAACGCTCCGAAGAAGAATTAAGAATCACGGAATTAATGTACGCTGAAGGCATGGGCGCACAAATTGATTTGATCAACGCTCAAACTGCTTACCAATCCGTAAGAACTGAATATCTCGACGCTGTTAAAAATATGTACGTTGCACTCGTTGATCTTCGTAAAGCCATCGGAGATTATTCACCGGATGAAAATGGCGACTGGGATGAAGCTGTTGCACGTTACGCAAAAGGCAACGACATTCAAAACGAAACAGGCGTAAAAAATTTAAGGACTGACACGAAATGAAATATAAATATAATTTAAAATCAAAATCCGTTTACGCATTCGTATTTTTATTTTTTGTTTTATCGTGCTGCGCTAATGCCGAAGATGCGAGAATTAATAAAATTTCCCGCGCGTTCCTGAAAGCTAATCCGAAACTATCGCAGAAATTAGCTAACGATTACGCAAATTACGTCACTAAAACAGCCGATAAATTTAAAATTGACGCTTTCGTTGTTGCTGCTCTGATTATTCACGAGTCCACCGTAAATTATAAAGCTAAATCAAGAGGCGGAGATTACGGCCTGATGCAAGTGCGTTATAAAGTTCATGCTAAAGTGTTAAAACAAAAATTCGGAATTAAAAACGCTTCCGGACTCTTCGATGCCAGAAAAAATATTTTATTCGGCTGCGAAATTTTAGCAGACTGCTACAAACGGGCTAAAGGAAATACGCAAAAAGCAATAATTTATTACAGCGCAGGCAACAGAAAATTATCAAATAAAGTTTTGAAAACTGTCAGCAAAATAAAATAATTATATTAAAGGAGATTTTATAATCTTGAAAAAAGTTTTTGTAAGTTTGATTTTTGTGATAATGCTCTCAAATGTTTTATATGCTGATATAGTTTATACTGCTTCCGGAACGATGGGCGTAATAAAAATTTCTGACAGCGCAGATGTTACGCTCTCTGTAAAGAAAAATGTTTACAGCGATGATTTATTTGTGTCAGAATTTTATAATTATGAGGATCCCGGTTTAATTTTAATTGAGAGAAATTCCGACATGACGCTCTCAGGAGATTACGCGTATATTTTCAAACCAGATTTGAGCCTTGAAAAATTTATTTATGAGGGCTGGCTCGATGGAATTTATATGACGCAATCCGTAGCATATTCAAATAATGGCAGGGGTTTATTTTTTTCATCAAAATTAAATCACTCTATTTCAGAAATTTCTACAGTGTCGTTTAATTCAACTGGATTAAATTACATTTATTCCGGAGACTTGTCCGAAGATTTTGCGGTGAAAATAACTGCGAACGGTTATGCGTTATATGCGTTATCAGACAGCAAATTAAAATTATTTGACGGCCAGTTAAAAGATTCTACGTTATTAACAAGCATAGATGTCGGACCTGGTGCTAACGACATGGCCATAATGAATAATTCAAGGGTCGCAATCGCTCATGAATCCGGAATAAATATTTATTACGCCGGTTATGTCTGGGATTTGGTAAGCAATGACCTTTATGGAAATATAAAAACAGTTTGCTATGATGAGGCAGGCGGATTATTTTTCATAGGTCAGGAGGATGGTGCTGACACGATCTGGCATTATACAAACGAAATATTTGAAGAAGTTTATACGGATGATACCGGCGAATATTCGAGTTTAATATACGACAGCGATAAAAAAATTTTAGCAGCGTTAATCGGGAATAAATTAATTTTTATAAATTCTTCGAGTTATGAATTAGTTGCTGAATTTGACAGCTCGAATTTGGGCGGAATCCCTAACAGTATAGCGAAAGTCTTAACATCCGGTGCAGATAACAGTACTAAATCAGGATGCAATTTAAATATTTATTTTGCGGGATTAATAATTTTATTAGTCGGATTGAAATTTAAAATTATCAGGCATTAAACACGAAAAAAAAAAAAAAAAAATCCTCCCTAGTTAAAAAGTTAAAAATTTAATTTTGGGAGGATCATATTTATAAAAAATACTTATTTCAGCAGTCCAATATTTTTTAATACTTCTCTTAATTTAGCGCGTTGATCTTCGTTTAATGGTCCGATCGGTTCCATGCAGCTCCCAACGTTGAGACCTATCATGTTTAAGCCTTCTTTTATGACGATCGGGAATGTTCCCATATTGCTCGCTAATCTCAACTCGCTTAATTTAAATTGAGCTTCGAGGGCTTCGGAGTATTTTCCGGCTTTGAAATTTTCGTAAATATCCACCGCAATACGTGGCGCAATATTTCCGCAGCTTGTTATAGCACCTGCAGCACCGTACATAAGTCCGGCAAAAATTAAAGTGTCACGCCCCATTAAAACGCAGAAATTTGGATTATCGCGGGTCAGTCTTAAATATTCTTCGGCGTTAGTCATGTCGCCGGTTGAATCTTTTACGGCGATGATATTTTCAATTTTTGCAAGCTCTTTAATCGTGGCTGGTTCAACTGTAACGTTTGTTTTAGGTTTATTATTATAAATTACGATTGGAAGGGAAGTATTAGCCGCGACTTTTTCATAATATTTCGTTAATTCCTTTTGAGTCTGGCTCACAAATAACGGAGTTAAAACGCTCAAGGCATCAACGTTGCACTCTTCGGCGATTTTTGCTAATTCGATCGCGCCGTTTGGTGTGATGTGATTTGCGCCTGCGTAAATATCCATTTTGCCTTTTGCATATTGAACAGTAACCTCAAGGACGTGCCTATAAAATCCATTATCGAACGCGTAAAATTCTCCGGAAGTTCCAAACGGGAAAACGCCTTTAATTCCATTGTCAATAAAATACTGCAATAATTTTTTATAAGATTCTTCGGCAAAATTTCCATTTTCATCAACGGGAGTAACGACCGGGATAACTATTCCAGATGGTTTAAACATGTTCATAAATTCCTCCATCATAAAATATAAAATTTTTAACAAGTCCGCAAAATATAATATTTAAAAAATTTTTCGTCAATGTAAATATACGTGATATTTTGATTTTAATGAGTTATGTCGGGTTGATTTTGCAAGATAAATATTTTTAATATAGAATAACCGGAATTTAAGGCAGTTTTTGCAATTTTTAAAAGGAGGATTAAATTTCATGTCTAAAAAAATAATTCCGTCAGCAATTTTAATTTTGATCGTTTTATTTTCTGGTTTTTCATTTGCCGAAGATGCAGCACAGGAAAATATTAATATCCCCGAAACAGTAGCAGAAGCAGTTTCAGAAAAAGATGAATTAGCCGAACGTGAAGCAAATTTAAATTTACGCGAGAGAAAACTCGAAAAACGTGAAGCAGATTTGTCCAGACAGGAAACAGAATTTTCAGCGAGGATGTCAGCTTTATCCGCAAAAATCCGCGAAAATAACGGAACTTCCGCCGTTTTATTAGGTCGCGAAAATCAAATTAAAGACCGCGAAATGAATTTAATGGCCCGCGAAGCTGAACTCGCAAGAAGAGAAATGAATTTTGCCCAAAAGAGTCAGGAATTTACAACAGCTACCGAAGCATTAGCAGAACGCGAAAAATTATTAGCAGAACGCGAGGCCGATTTAGCTAAACGCGAAGCAGAATTATTAGACAAAACAGCCCTAAAAAATACTTCTGATCAACTTTCAGACCGCGAAGCAGAATTAGTGAAACGCGAAGCAGCTTTAACCGAACGCGAAGAAAAAGGCAACCGCTTCGAATTTTTAGCGGCGAAATTAGCAGAACTTGAAGCAGAATTAAAAACGCGGGAAGAAAAAGTTTTAAGCCGTGAAAATGCAGTTTCCGAAAACGAAAATAATTTAAGTTCAACAACTAAAGCACTCGATGACAAACAGGCAGAAATTTCAAGACGCGAAACAGATTTAAAAAAACTTGATGCCGACCTCGCTCAAAAAAATAAAGAACTTGACGAAAAAAATACCGCTCTGAATTCTCGCGAAGTAGCGATCGTAAATCGTGAAGCAGAATTTTCCAAAAAAGATGCAGAATTTCGCACAATGGAACAATTAATAAAAGAATTTCCAGCGTTTGACCCAAATAATTCAACTGAAGCCGCTGTAATCGTTACTTATCCTATTTCGGCAGCAGCCAGACGCGAATTAATAGCCATGCAGCGCAACGCATTTCAGAAATATAATTCAAAGCGCATAACTCAGGCATTTGAAGATTATGTAAAGGCTGTTCAATCTCAACCGAACGTAAATTATTTGGCGGCGTATTGGGCTGCACTTTCAGCGAGTAAATTAAATAATCATCGTGATGAGGCATTTGAATGGGTTGAAAAATCGCTCAGTATAAATCCGAATTATAAGCCCGCTCAAGAATTGAAAAAACAGCTTGAAGCTTCAGGCAGAGGCCGCAAACGTCCACGTTAAAATTTAAATTTAAATTAATAATAAAATTATAAAAATTACTCCTCGTTCAAATTAAATAAAATAAATTTTTGCGGGGAGTTTTAAAAATTTTTTCGGAGGTATTTTTTAGTTTTGGAAGATCTTTACGAGATTTTAGAAATTTCACACGACGCAACTCAGGACGAAATTAAGAAGAAATATCACAAATTAGTTTTGCAATATCACCCCGATAAACATCCCGGCGATAAAGACAACGAAGAAAAATTTAAGAAAATTAATGCTGCTTACACTGTTTTAAAAGACCCTGATAAACGCGCACAATATGACAGATTCGGAACGACCGGGAATAATGATTCATATGGAAATATGTCCGGCATGGATTTTGGTGATTTATTCGGGGATATTTTCTCGCAAGTTTTCGGAGGAGCTTCCAGAAATTCAAACCCAAACGCACGCAGACAGGGCAGCAGTTTGGAAATGATTTTAAAAATTTCACTGCTCGAAGCTTCAACCGGTTTAACTCGAAATATTGATGTTATGCGCTGGGAAAAATGCGAAGTCTGTAACGGCACTGGCGCAAAATCAGGAACTAAGGCCGAAACATGTTCAAGATGTCACGGCACTGGTCAGGTTAGACAAGCTCAGCAATCTGTTTTTGGTCAGTTTATAAGCGTCACGACCTGCCCGGACTGTCACGGAACTGGAAAAATTATTAAAGATAAATGCATAAATTGCGACGGCGAAGGACAAATACATAAAAAACATAATTTAGAAGTAAAAATCCCGGCTGGAGTCGATCGCGGAACTAGATTAAGAATACCAGGCGCAGGAGATGCAGGAATAAACGGAGGTTCAGCAGGAGATTTATTTTTAGTTATAGATGTCGAGCCTGATTTAAATTTTGAACGTCACGGAAAAGATTTGCACACAAAATTATTATTGACATATCCGCAAGCAGTTTTGGGGGCTGAAGTCGATATTATCACGCTGAACAACGGAACAGAAAAAATAAAAGTTCCAGCCGGTACACCTCAAGGAGAAATTTTAAAATTATCCGGACGCGGAATGCCGATTTTAAATAATCCAAATTCAAAAGGCGATTTATATGCACATGTATTTATTGATGTCCCGACAAAATTAACGGATAAACAGCGCGAATTAATTAAAAATTTAGCAGACGAAATGAAAGCGCCAGTAAACGAAGAAGGATTTTTTGACAAGTTTAAAAATTTATTTAAATAATAAATGATCGTTGGAATTGGTTTTGATTTATGCAGCATAAGCAGGATTAAAAGAGCGTTGGAATTTCCCGGATTTGTTGAGCGCGTTTTCTCAAAGGAAGAAATAAAATATTGTGAATCAAAAAAATTAAATAAATATGAAAGTTATGCAAGTTCATTTGCTGCACGTGAAGCATTTGCAAAGGCATCCGGAATAAATTTATTTAAATTATTTGGTGAAAAATTTTGTGTTAAGCGAGTTGGCGGTAAACCGGAAATAATAATTTCAAGTGAGATATTATGCGAAATTAAAATTAAAATTAAATTTAAAAAAATTCATGTATCTTTAACACATGACGGAGATTTTACAGGAGCATTTATAATTTTAGAGGAGTGGTAATTTAAAATGGTCGTAAGAATGTTTGATGCCGGCGATATTATTTCAGGACTTGGCAGCGCGATGGTTGCCATTTTTATTTTATTAATAATTTTATCGATGGCCGTGAGAATTGTCCCGGAATATCGAAGGGTTGTATTATTCAGGCTGGGGCGTTTAGTCGGAAGCAGAGGACCCGGAATAATTTTCATGATGCCCATAATCGATAAAGCCGTAACAGTTGATTTAAGAATTTTAACGCTTGATGTTCCGGTACAGGAAGTAATCACAAAAGATAACGTAGCAATAAAAGTTAATGCAGTCGTTTATTTTAGAGTTTTAGACCCTGCAAAAAGCGTCGTGGAAGTTGAAAATTATATTATTGCAACAAGCCAGCTCGCTCAAACAACTTTAAGGAGTGTAGTCGGTTCGGTTGAATTGGATGAAGTTTTATCATCGCGCGAAAAAATTAACCAGGAATTACAGAAAATAATTGATGAACGTACGGACCCATGGGGCATTAAAGTCAGTGCGGTTGAAGTTAAAGAACTCGAATTACCCGAAGGAATGAAACGCGCAATGGCCAGACAAGCTGAAGCAGAACGTGAACGCCGTGCAAAAATTATTTCAGCTGAAGGAGAATTACAAGCAGCGACAAAATTATCAGAGGCAGCCCGACAAATGGAAGTTTCGCCTATAACTTTGCAGTTAAGATATTTGCAGACGATCAGGGAAATTTCAGGCGAGAGAAATACAACGACATTTTTCCCGATTCCAATGGATTTAATTCAGCCGTTTTTGAATAATTTAAATTTAAATAAAATTCAGCTTGATAAAAATAAAAATAATTTGGGAGATTAATAAATAATGCAATATAGATCAGCTAAGGAAATACGCGAATTATTTATAAAATTTTGGGAGTCAAAAGGCAGCAAACATCTCCCAAGCTTTTCACTTGTTCCCGAAGACCCATCGTTATTATTTACGATCGCCGGAATGGTCCCGTTAAAGCCGTATTATTTGGGCATAAAAAATCCGGAATATCCGAGAGTCGTTACCAGTCAAAAATGCGTGCGCACAAATGATATTGAAAACGTCGGAAGAACTGCGAGGCATCACACGTTTTTTGAAATGCTCGGAAATTTTTCGTGGGGAAGTTATTTTAAACATGAAGCAATAAATTGGGCTTGGGAATTTTTGACGGAATATATAAAACTCGATCCAAATAGATTATATGCGACAATTTACAAGGACGATGAAGAAGCTTATAACGTTTGGTGCAATGAAGTGGGACTGCCGGAAAATAAAATTTATAGGTTCGGCCAGGATGAAAATTATTGGTTTATGGGTGAAACTGGACCGTGCGGACCATGCAGTGAAATTTATTACGATCGCGGTGAAAAATATTCATGCGGAAAATCTACGTGCGGAATCGGTTGTGACTGCGATCGATATATGGAAATTTGGAATTTAGTTTTTACTCAGTTTGACCGCCAAAAAAATGGTGATATGCCTTTACTGCCTCATAAAAATATTGATACTGGGATGGGGCTTGAACGTTTAGCTTCAGTTGTTCAAGAAGTTAATACGGATTATGAGACGGATTTATTTACTCCGCTGATAAAAAAAACTTGCGATCGAGCAGGAATAATTTACGGAAAAAATCCCCGCGATGACATGGCCGCGAGAGTTATAGCTGATCACGTCAGGTCAGTAGCTTTTATGTTGGCTGATGGTGTTCTGCCTTCGAACGATGGGCCGGGTTATGTGCTTAGAAGATTATTGCGCCGTGCTGTAAGATTTGGAAAATTATTAAACTTCGACGGTAATTTTATTTGCGAATATCTGCCGGTCTTAATAAATATTATGGGCGATCCTTATCAGGAATTAATTACGCAGCGTCCAGTGATAGAACAAATTATAAATATTGAAGAGGAAAAATTTAACAAGACGTTAAAGCAGGGCACGGAATTATTTGAGAGCGAAGTGAAAAATTTAAAATCTCAAGGGTTAAACAAAATTCCCGGAGAAATAATTTTTACTCTTTATGATACATACGGCTTCCCGCCTGAATTAACTCAAGAGATGGCCGGCGAACAGAATTTTACGTGTGATCTCGATGGATTTAAATCCGCAATGAACTCACAACGAGAGCGCGCAAGATCATCAAGCAAACATAAAAAAAGCGCATTGGCCGGAGATATTTACACCGAACTTGAAAACGAACTCGGCGCAACAAAATTCACGGGTTATGAAAAATATCAGGATTCCGGGAAAATTTTAGCGTTGATCAATTCTGAAGGCCGTCAGGAAAAAATTAAATCCGGTGAGTTTGAAATAATTTTAAATTCAACTCCGTTTTATGCAGAACGCGGCGGAGAAGTCGGCGACACCGGCATAATGAAAATAAATAATTTTGAGATAAAAATTTTAAATGTAATTCCTCACGGCAAATTAATCGTACATTCCGCAAAAATCGAAATTGATGGCGAACACGAAATTAAAACCGGCGATGAAGTATTTTGCGAAGTCGATAACGTCCGCAGAAGCGCAATCAGACGCAATCACACGGCGACACATTTATTACACGAGGCGTTAGGCAGGATTTTGGGCCGTCATGTTCGTCAAGCTGGTTCACTTGTCAGCGATGAATTTTTAAGATTTGATTTTACTCATCATTCTCAAATGTCGGAAAATGAAATAATCGAAGTTGAAAAAATTGTAAACCTCGAAATTTTAAAGAACACCGAATTAAATATTAACGAATATTCAAAGGACGAAGCTCAAAAATTGGGAGCAAAGGCATTATTTGAAGAGAAATACGGCGATGTTGTTCGGGTGGTGAACGTTCCGGAATTTTCGATGGAATTATGTGGCGGACTTCATGTTAAACGCACTGGTGATATTGGGAGCTTTAAAATTTTACGCGAGGAGAGCATTGGTTCAGGAGCGAGGAGAATTTTAGCAACGACCGGATTAAATGTTTTAAATATTTTGCAGAAATTATTTTTATTAAGAAATTCGATGACTGCGTTATTAAATACTGACGAGGAAAATTTAAATTCAAAGGCAAAAAATTTAATTGACGAATTAAAGAACATGAAAGCCCAAATACAGGCCGCAAAATTAAAAGAGTTATTATCAAATTCAGATAAATTTCTGGAGCATGAAAATATTAACGGGATTTTAATTCAGGTTGGAAGGTTTCCGAATATTTCGCCGGAAATGTTGCGCGACATTGGAGACAGAGCAAGAAACAAACCAGAACCCACGCTCGTAATATTAGCTTCGATTTCTGATGAGGATAACTCTTGCAAATTAATTTTAACTGCGAATGAAAAAGCTATTGAATTAGGGATCGACTGCGGAAAATTATTAAAAGATGCGTGCGGAATTTTAGGCGGTAAAGGTGGCGGGCGTAAAAATTTGGCTCAAGGCGGCGGACGTTTTGGAGAAAAATTAAATGAAGCGCTCGAAAATATAAAAAGCAATTTGAAATAAATTATAAGATCATAAAATATTAAATTAATTTCCGTCCTTTGAAACTTGAAAATATGAAAATAAAAATTTTTGGAGGGCGGATTTTTTTGCGCTTAAATTAAGTAGAATTACAGTTTACCCCCCCCTAAATATGTAAAAATACTGTTGATTTTTATTGTTTAGGAGGATTTTAAAAATATGTCTGAACAAAATCAAATAATTTTAAGTGAACGGGAAATTTTGTCAGTTGAAGCCGATCGAGTAAAAAATAATTTATTGTCGATTCTTGAGCCGGTGTTATCAGGAAAAAATATTTTATCGTTAAATTTGTCAGATTTACGGCGCGATGATTTAATGAACTCTTTTCAGCTTGTTACTGCTGTAATGCAGTCGATTGAGCAAAAATATACGCTCGTTAAGCAGAGTGAAGAAAATATCAAAACCTGCGAAAATAAAATTAATGAGGCGCTGCAACGTAAAGAAAAAGATAACGCTGGTCTAAAAACTGAAATTGATGCGATAAAAAAGCTGATCGAAAACAAAAAAAATTCAGCGGAATCAGAAAAAGCAAGGCTCACGACAGGTAAAAGAATTATTATATTTTTCCTTTCTCTTTGCTCGTTTAACACGTTTTTTATCTCGGCGGTAATAGCGGTAATTCTTTATAGACGCTGGCATAAATATTATATTACGAACCCTACGGAAGCAGGTTTAAAAAAATATTTAAAAATTATGGAGCAAGTTAAAATTTTTGAAGACGAGTTAAACTCAAAAACTCAAATTTTAAATAATAAATTGGCTGACGATGACGAAATTAAATCGCTCCAGCAGGAAAAATTAAACGCTGAACAATATGCCCAAAATTGCGCGGCTGCATTTCAAAATTATATTAATTCAGATGAAGTTCAATGGGCTTCTAATGCTTTGGCTGATGATTATTTAAATTATGATTCGCTGAGAATTTTCATGAAATATTTAAATACCGGCCGTGCCGATTCATTAAAGGAAGTAATTAATTTATATGAGACCGAACAGCATAGGGAAAGGCTTGAGAGTATGCAGCATGAAACACTTGAAACAACGCAGGCTCAGTTGGAAGTGAATAAAGCTCAGCAGGAGATGCTGAAGGCTGCGAATGATATAGCGGAAGATATAGCGCGGACATCTGCTGAAAATTCTGAGCATCTTAAGAACGTCGAAAAATTATTAAAGCAGGGTCAGAAAATAAACGTAAAAGTTAAGCCAAAATTTGTTTTTAAATCAATAAAACATTAAATTTTTATAGAGGTTTTAGACTTATGCGCAATTGTAAAATTATATTAATTTACTTAAGCATTTTTTTATTTTGTTTACCTGCTTTTGGAAATGTGAACGATGATTTATTTAAGGCCATTGAGGACGGAGATGCCAAGAAAGTCCAATCGCTTTTAAAATTTGGTGCGAGCCTTTACGCTGTTAATAAAGATGGAATGACGCCCATATTTTTCGCTGTTGATTGCCGTCACGCTAAACCGGATGTAATAAAAATTCTTGTAAAAGCCGGAGCAAATTTAAACGTCAGAAATAAAGACAATTATACGCCGTTAATTGAAGCATTTCATGAAAAGCCCGGATGGTTTTCAAATTATCAGCCTCAACCCGAAGTAATAAAAACCCTGATTGAATGCGGTGCGGATGTTGAAGCAAGAGAATCAAAAACCGGAATGACAGTAATAATGCATGCAGTTATTTCTACTTCGAATTTTAAAGCGTTAAAAATTTTGCTTGAAAAAGCTGATCTCAATGCAAAAGATGTTGATAATGAAAATATATTAATGTATGCTGCTTGTAATAGTCAGGCGAATCCGGAAACTATAAAATTTTTAGTAAAATCAGGACTGGATGTAAACGCAAAAAATAATAAAGGCATAACTGCTTTAATGTATTCTGCTCGCGGAAAATCTGCTGAGGCCGTGAAAGCTCTTATAAATTTAGGAGCGGATGTTTTTGCCATAGATAATTTGGGTTATACGGCTTTAGATTACGCGAGATTTGATGATATAAAACAGGTAATAATCAACGCCGCAAAATAAAATTTTTTAATTCCCCTTCGTTATTCGTTGAAATAAAAATAAATTTAAAATTTGAATTATTTGTAAAATTAAGACTTTCATTAAATTATTTTATAAACCAGATATTTAATATATACTTTTCGAACTCACTTAAAATTAAAACCAGAAAAAATTTTTTTACGAGGGGGATATTCGTATTATGAAAATGGGACTTGTTCCAAAATTAATAATTGCGATCATAATCGGTACATTGATCGGGTTATACTTGCCTTTATGGATTTGTCGGACGATCGTGACGGCTTCGGGAATTTTCAGCACGTTTTTAAAATTTGTAATTCCTTTGATGATTTTAGCATATGTAACGATGGGTATAGCTGATTTATCACAGGGAGCAGGAAAATTATTAATTTTAACCGTAATATTAGCTTATGGTTCTACGTTAATAGCCGGCAGTGCTTCGTTTGTAATTTCAAATTCGTTATTTCCGAGTTTTATGAGCGCTGATGCTCTGGAAAAAATTCAGGCTACTGCGGATAAATCTGTGGCGAGTTATTTCAGTTTGAATATTCCTCCGTTACTTGATACTTTATCGGCTGTAGTAATGGCTTTTATGTTGGGTTTATGTTTATCGGCCATGAAGGGCAAAGAGATAGGGATGTCACTTTATAACGGCATGAAAGATTTTTCAGGGATCATCGACAAAGTTTTAAATAAAGTTATTGTCCCGTTATTGCCTTTATATATTTGCGGGACGTTTGTCGACATGACTTACTCAGGAAAGACGTTCACGATTTTGGGAATTTTATGGAAAGTGTTTTTAGTCGTTATAGCGATGCATTTATGTTACATAGTAATTCAGTTTATAGTCGCCGGAACTTTAAGCGCTAAAAATCCATTTACGTTAATCAAAAATCAAATTGCAGGTTACGCGACGGCACTCGGTACACAATCATCAGCAGCAACGATCCCGGTAAATTTGCAATGTGCAGAAAAAGATGGAATAAGCGCGGAAATTAGAAATTTTGTTGTTCCGTTATGCGCAAATATTCACATGTGCGGTTCAATGATTACGATAACAGCATGTGCAACGGCAGTCTGTTTAATGAATCAATTGCCTATAAGTTTAAGCACAGTAATACCGTTTATAATGACGCTCGGCATTGCGATGGTTGCATCACCAGGTGCACCGGGCGGATCGATTATGACGGCACTGCCATTTTTATATATGATATTCGGAAAAGAAGCAGGAGACCCAAACGGATCAATTTGCGCGATAATGGTAGCGTTATATATTACTCAGGATTCATTTGGAACGGCCTGTAACGTTTCCGGCGATAACGCAATCGGAGTAATAGTAAATACGATTTATGAAAAATGGATCAAGGCATAAAAAATTATGAATGTATTTGACATAATCGGTCCAATAATGATCGGGCCATCAAGTTCTCATACGGCTGGGGCAGTACGTCTTGGCCGTGTCGCAAATAAAGTCATGGATAATAAAAAACCCGTTGAGCTTGAAATAATTTTGTCCGGCTCATTCGCTAGAACTTACAGAGGACACGGAACGGATCGCGCGTTATTAGCTGGGGTAATGGGTTATCACAGTTATTCCGAAGAGATTCGCGATGCTTTGGAAATTGCAAAAGATAACGGCATCAATTATAAATTTATCGAGCAGGATATTCCCGGAGCGCATCCGAACACAGCCAGAATAAAATTTAAACTTGAAGACGGAACAAACGGAACTGTTGAAGGTGCGAGCATCGGGGGCGGAAATATTCGTGTTGATTTGGTGAACGGTATGCGTGTAGATTTCACCGGTGAAAATAATACGATTCTGGTTTTACATTGGGATAAACCCGGAGTAATTGCGGATGTTACGAATTTAATGCGCTTAAAATATTCGCACGTAAATATTTCAAATTTTCATTTGTCACGAAAAGAACGCGGAGGAGAAGCTCTCATGACGATCGAAATTGACGGCCTCCCAGAAAACGGAATGACCGAAGATATTCGCGGTTTAAGTAATGTAATAAATGCGTTATTGATTCGTGCTATATGAGGTAAAAATTTTAAAATGTTAAATTATGATTCAATAAACGAGCTTGTTCAGGCCGCGAAAAACGAAAATAAAAAGATCAGCGAAATAGTTTTAAACGATCAAGCTAAAGAGATGGACACTCCTGCAGAAGAAATATTTTCACGAATGGAAAAAAGTTTTAACGTAATGTGCGAAGCTGTTAAGGCTGGTCAGGATGAGAATTTAAAATCTATGTCGGGTTTAACTGGCGGAGAAGGCTTCAAGATGAAAAATTATTCTGAAAGTGATAACACTCTGTCAGGAAAATTTATGAGTAAAGCGATGTCGATGGCTTTGGCTGTAGCTGGTTATAATGCTTCGATGGGCAAAATAGTTGCGACTCCGACGGCAGGAAGTTGCGGAATAATGCCGGGTTGTTTAGTCAGTTTATACGATGAGAAGCGAGCCGACAAAAAAAATATTATAATGTCAATGTTTACGGCTGGAGCTTTCGGAATAGTAATCGCTAAAAATGCTTCGATAGCTGGAGCGCAGGGAGGTTGTCAAGCTGAATGCGGTTCTGCATCTGGAATGGCTGCGGCTGCATTGGTTGAACTGATGGGCGGAAGTCCTGAACAATGTGCGGATGCCTGTGCGATTTCTATTGCGAATCAATTGGGTTTAGTATGTGATCCGGTTGCCGGGCTTGTTGAAATTCCCTGCATAAAACGAAATGTTTCGGGAGTAATGATAGCATTTTCTTCGGCTGACATGGCGTTATCTGGAATAAAAGCATATATCCCTGTTGATGAATGTATTACGGCAATGAAAAATGTCGGAGATGCTTTAATCCCTGCATTAAAAGAGACAGCGCTCGGCGGATTAGCTTCGACTCCGACGGGGAAATTTTTAAAACAAAAAGTTTTTGGCAAGGATAAAGAATAAAAATTTAAAATAAATAAATAAAAATGGCGCGTGTATTATGTTTAGATATTGGTACGGTCAGGGTCGGAGCTGCTATAACTGATCCTGGCTGTATTATTGCTCAAGGTTTAGGGGTTTGGAATGCTGAAAACTGGTTAAACGATTTTGATGAGTGTTTAAAAAAATATTCACCCGAAAAAATTATAATCGGTATGCCGAAGAGGACAGACGGGAAATTTAGTCAGGCGTGCGAGAACATCAGAAATATAATTAAATTATTGCGTGAAAAATATCCGGAAAAAATTTTTATAGAATGGGACGAAAGATTTACGACGGTGATAGCGCAACAGGTTTTAATTTCGGCTGATGTATCGCGCAAAAATCGTAAAAAGCACGTTGATAAATTGGCAGCAGTCTTAATTTTGGAGAGCTGGCTTGAATATAATAATTTAAAATAAATTTGCGAGGGGCATAAATAAAAATAAAAAATGTTTTACAAATCTGAAAGTATAAAAATTAACGCAGTCAATAAAATTTATAAAAATATAAATACGCCTGATGATTTATATAACGCATTATTACGAATTTGGTGCGAATATACTTGCGCGCCTCGAATGCGTCAAAATTGGAATTATGAAAATATTACGCTCGGTCAATGTTCGATCACGGCGTTTTTAGCTCAAGATATTTTTGGCGGAAAAGTTTACGGAGTGCCGTTAGATGACGGTGAAAATTATCATTGTTATAATGTCGCAAGTAATTTAATTTTTGATTTAACGAGCGAACAATTTAATTTTAAGCTGGATTATAAAAATAATATTGAGCAGTTTAGAGAAAAGCATTTTTTAAAGCAGGAAAAAAAATTACGTTACGAATATTTAAAAAATGAACTTGAAAAATTAACGAGGTGACAGCCATGAAAAAAATAATTTTGAGTTTTATATTATGTTTAAGTTTCACATCAAATTTATACGCAAAATCTTACGGAGGCCCGGAACTTGATAATTTAATGACGAGAGCTTACGCCGGTGATGTTAATGCTTATGTCGAAATAGGAACGAAATATTTTAACGCTCAGGATTACGATAACGCATATAAATGGTTTAGAGATGCTGCCGAACGCGGTAATACTGTGGCAATGGACAGACTTGGGTATTTATATCATCATAAATTGGGACGTTATACAGATATTCAGGAGGCTGTAAACTGGTATTACATGGCCGCAAATTTGGGAAATCTTCACGCTCAATATAATTTAGCATTTATGTATTACGAAGGTTTGGGGGTTGCGAAAAATATTAAAGAGGCTGAAAGATTATGGCGTGATGCTGCGTACAAAGGTGAGAAAAATTCTCAAAAGCGGTTAAATATCAAATTAATTGATCCTGCTGAAATTGGCCGCGAATTGTGCAATGATTATAATGCTGTTAAAAATAAATACAGAAATAAAAATATTATTTTGCGCGGAAGAATAAATAATTTAAACGGAAATATTATGATTTTCACGAACGATGAACCCCATAAAACTGAAATAAAGTGCGTTCTGAACAGTAAGCCCAAAATTTACGAAGGAGACATTATAACTTTAAGCGGAAATATTTCGGCAGTCGAGAGCAGAGCCATAACTCTAAACGATTGCAGAATTTTAGCTTCAGGAAATAATTAAATTAATTATCAATTTCAAAAGATTTTCATAATATACTCTTCGGGTGTGAGAGCCTGAATTTTACTGCCTTCAAAGTCTTTTGTGTTTCGCGTAATTATATAATCTGCTTTAATCCTTTCAGCTGTAACGGTTTGTATAGCATCTTCAAAATCTTTCCAGTTCATTTTTGTTGCAGATTTAAGATCGCTTTCCTTTAAATCTTCAAACCTAAAAATTTTAGATAATCTGTCAAAAACTTTTTCGATACGTTCAGGATTCAAATTCTTACGCATTATATAAACAATATCCGCAAACGAAAGCGCAGAAACATGTCCCTCAACTTCCTTCAGATGACATAATCTCCATATTGTAAAAGAATCCCCGTAATGCTTCTGTCTTTCCTGAAGCACATCCAATAAAATATTAGTGTCAATTAGCAAGACCATATTTTGCCCTCAATGCTTTAGTTCTTTCTTCGTCTATGTCGTACTCTTTGTTTAAAATTCCTGTAAGTTCATCAACTAAACTTCTGATTACTTCACTTTTTGGAATTAATCTGCCAACCTCCTCGCCGTCTCGCGTAATTATCACGTTAATATTTTCGTCCGAAAGCATATCAATATATTTGCCAGCATTATTTTTAAAATTTTCTTCCGTAACATATTCAAGAGCCATTATAAAAATTTCCTCCTGCAAAATAAAAATAAAAATAAAATTCTATGCGTCGATTATACAATAAAAAATCCCTCCTCCGAGCTTATAACCCAAAAGGAAGGGAATATATATAATATTTTTTTCTTACAAATTTCTAAGTTATCGGCGCAGGGTTAAAAATACACAAATAATTATGTAATTTATATTTTTCAGAATATGGCTGTTTAATTCCGCTCGCAACGTCAAGAATAAAATTAAATAATTCCGTCCCAACATCTGAAATATTTTTTTCACCAGTCACAACATCCCCCGCACTTATATCAATTATGTCCGGCCATTGTTCTTTCATTTCGTTGCGCGAACAAACTTTTATAACCGGAGCAGCCGCTAAACCGTACGGAGTTCCGCGTCCTGTCATGAAAACTTGTAAACCGATCCCGCTCGCTAATTGACACGGACCGCAAACTATATCGCTGGCAGGTGTCGCCGCATAAATTTCCCCGTGCTTAGTCGGACGTTCCGCAGGTGATAATACTTCAACAATTGGAGATGTTCCGCTCTTTGCAATCGACCCCATAGCTTTTTCAACGATGTTGCTTAAACCGCCTTTTTTATTTCCCGGCGTTGGGTTCGCACTGCGATCAACTTCGCCATCAAGTAAATATTTATCATACCAGCGCATCTCATCAGCTAATTTATTACGTACTTCTTCACTGACACATCTCTCAGCTATTAAATGCACCCCGTCACGAACTTCTGTAATTTCGCTAAATAAAACTGTCGCTCCTCCCTGCACTAACATATCCGCAGCATAACCCGCCGAAGGATTAGCAGAAACTCCTGAAAATGCATCACTTCCTCCGCATTGCATTCCGATTAATAAATCGCTTAACGGTAATTCTTCGCGACGACGTTCATTTAAAATTTTTAATTTCTTTTCGGCCATATCACAAATTGCGCTGATCATAGCGTCAAAACCTTTACAGTCTTGAAGCACTATAACATTTTCAGGCGTATTATTTTCTTCGCCAACTAACATATCAACCGTTAATTTTTCACAACCCAACGAGACGACCATTAATTGACCGCCAAAATTTGGATGCTTCGCTATATTCTGTAATGCCCTTATCGGAAATTTTGCGTTCGGGGCTTTTATCGCAACTCCGCAACCGTATGCATGTGTAACAGCCGTAACATCATCGACATTTTTATATTTCGGCAATAATTCACGCTTAATTTTTTCGACTGCTACATTTAAAACACCCTCAACACATTGCACAGTCGTCTGAATCCCCAAAATATTCCGAGTGCCTGCGTAAAATCCGGGATTCCTGTAACCTAAAAAAGTTTTTCGAGGAGCTTGTGGCAAATCTTTTTTTATATTCACACCCCAAGGCATGTTATCAACTGATGGCGATACAGGAAGCCTCAACATATATTCATTAATCCAAGCACCTTTTTTTATTTCATCAAGCGCATATCCCAAAACTACACCATAACGTATTACTTCGCCATCCTTCGGAATATCTACTAACGCAAATTTATGAGCTTGAGGTATTTCATCACGCGTAACAACTCCCGGTAATAATTCGACACCCTTCGGAGTATCATGCGTCACAACCGCGACATTATCACGATCAGTTAATTTGACATAATCCCGCAAAATTTTCCTGCCTCCCTCAAAAAAATTTACATAACGTTAAAATTTTTCTTGAAATATCAGTATTATGCGTTAAAATAACCTTAACACAAACTGGCAGTTATTTTTTCTGCCAGACACTAAAAAAATATCATAATGGAGGTACCTTATGAAAACTGTAAAATTGTATAGTGGGGGGGGAATTTAAACTAGTCCTTTTTCTTCTCTCAACTCTTTTACTTACTTTTTTTGTTGCCTGTGACAATGGCGATAAAGAAAACACACCAAGCGATTCTGTCACACCGACAGAAACTGTTTACACTTGGGTCGTAGATCCCGATATGGCTACAGCTCTGAACGTAGATGCCGGCACCTACACAATCAATGCAAAATCAGACAAAACATTCACCACCAGTCTCGGAACGACTGCTGTCGCAAGCGGAACATGGACACTCACAGATACAACCCTTTCCGCATTAATCTCAAAAGAGCTGAATGCTGGCGGAACTGCTCTTGAAGATGTAACTCCGTATACGCTCACATTCACCGTTGGCTCAAGCAATGTCCTTACGCTCGTTTCGGGCGAAAACATCACTCCAACCCCAGGTCCAGTCACGGACGCCACGACGACCTACACATGGGTTCTCGACGAGGAG
>ERZ842401.1485-NODE-1485-length-33447-cov-10.549922_pt1 | contig 33447 bp, 29 predicted proteins | sample MGYA00521270_ERZ842401 | MGnify/ENA primary metagenome ERZ842401 (study PRJEB31892, sample SAMEA3878208) | bioreactor metagenome | biome: Moose rumen | place: Sweden | collected 2011-10 | study: EMG produced TPA metagenomics assembly of the PRJEB12797 data set...
CGACCCCAACCTTGGCAAGGTTGTGCTCTACCAACTGAGCTATTTCCGCATTAAACGCTTGCAATTTTTCAATTGCGGATGCAAAAGTAATATTTTTTTTTTAATTATACAACTTTTTCTGATTTATTTTTGAAAAAAAGATGTAATTAGCACTTTTTTGCTTGATAAATATCAATACACATATACTACATCCTCAATCCATTTGCAAATGCTGCAGCATCCATCTTAGACTTTCCGACAGGTTGAAGAATCAAAAGCTCCAAAGGACCGTCACCACACATTATATATATATGCTTTTTATCCTTTATCAGTGTGCCTTGTGCCACATTGCCTGCAATCTCTTTTCCTCCGCACTTGGCAGCTTTGTATATCTTCATCTCTATAGCCGTTCCGTCTGGCAAAGACACGTTTCCCCAGGCTCCGGGTATTGGGCACAGTCCTCTAATGAAATCATACACCTGCTTTGCCGGCAACGACCAATCTATCTTGCAGTTGCTTTTCGTAAGCTTTGGAGCATTATGGAGTTCTAATGTCTCCGTCTGAGGTATGCTCTTTACCACTCCACCGCCTTCTATCAGGGCATCAACAGTCTCTATCGCTGTTTGTGCTCCAAGTTCCATGAGGCCATCATACACATATTCCACATCAGCATCATCCGGAATATCAAAAGGCTTCTGCATGATAATGCGACCAGTATCTATGTCATGATCCAAGAAGAATGTTGTCACTCCTGTCTGTGTCTCACCATTTATAATGGCCCAGTTGATAGGAGCAGCTCCCCTATATTGCGGCAGCAAGGCGGCATGAACATTAAACGTACCGAAACGCGGCATTGTCCATACCACTTCCGGTAGCATTCTGAATGCGACAACCACCTGCAGGTCGGCATTATATGAACGCAACTGCTCCAAGAAGTTCTCATCCTTCATCTTCTCAGGCTGTAATGTGGGGATTCCATGTTCCTGCGCATATACCTTTACGGCAGGTGCATGTAACACCGAAGCATGACGTCCGACAGGTTTGTCTGGCTGTGTTACGACAGCAACCACGTTATATCCGCCTTCAACGAGAGCCTGCAACGTACCGACAGCAAACTCCGGAGTACCCATGAAAACTATTCTCAAATCTTCTTTTACCATAGCTGTTCAGCATCAAATACAGGTCCTTCTGTACATACACAAACATTTCCCTTATCCTTCACTTTCTCAACACAACACAGGCAAGCCCCTACTCCACAAGCCATCTTGTTCTCAAGGCTCACCTCACATCTGATGCCTTTCTCTTTCGCTTTTCGTGCCACAGCCTTCATCATAGGAGCAGGACCACATGTTGAGATAAGTTCAAACATCTCTTTGTCCCATATGGTATGATCCGTAACGAAACCTTTTTCTCCCTCGCTGCCATCTTCCGTAGTAACGTATACCCGTCCTACCGCCTTAAAGTCATCTGTCATCAGCAAGTCCTTTGCCGAACGTGCTCCCAGCAGGAATGTTGGTTCTACACCCATCTCCTTCAATTTGCGTCCGAGATATAATAGTGGTGCCACTCCTACACCACCACCGACAAGGAGTTGTCTCTGCTTCTGCATAGTGAAGCCGTTTCCGAGTGGCAGGACAACATTCAGTATCTCTCCTTCTTTCAGCATCCCGAGACGTATGGTACCGTCACCAATACATGCTACGAGCAGATGCAGTTCGTTATGTTCCCTATCAACATTATTTATTGATATCGGACGGCGCAGGAAAGTTGTCGGAGAACCGTCTACTCGCACCTCCACAAACTGGCCTGGAAGCATTTCCGGTAATGTATCTTTGTGTGTCAGTTTCAGCAGGACATATTTCTCATTAATATGCACCACCTCCCTGACTATCATATCTAAACAATACTTCTTCATCAGATTTCCTTTAATATTTCCAGCACCAGTTTCCACACCTTTTCGACTGACGGTATATGCAGTCTCTCGTCAGGAGAATGAACACCACACATCGTTGGACCCATTGAGAGCATATCAAGATTAGGATATCTCTCAGCAAAGAGTCCACACTCCAGACCGGCATGAATACCAATTATCTTCGGGTCCTTGTTATACAGCTTTCTGTAGCATTTCTGCGCCACATCCCTGATATGGCTGTCTGGTCTCATCTTCCAGGCAGGATATCCGTCATTATGTACTATCTCGTCGGCTCCTGCCAGTTCATATACGGCACGAACGGTATTCACCATATTCTTCAGGTTGCTCATTACCGAACTTCTCTGAGAAGAAACCACTGTACATTTTCCTTCCTCTGTCTGCACAGAAGCGAGGTTTGATGAAGTCTCTGTTATCTCTCCCAGCATAGTGTCCTGCACCACAGAGAAGACTCCCGTATGAACAGCCTGAAGGGCATGAATCAGTCGTACATCGAGATTCTCGGGAAGCACCTTCACAGGTTCCGTACTCTCCATATGCCATTCTATTGTGGGTTCTGTCACATGGAATTCCTCTTCCACCTCAGCACAATACACATTCCAGTCAGCCCTTACCGTCTCCTTCTCCATGAAGGGAACAGCAATGATAGCCTTACCGTCTCTCGGTATTGCATTATGCAATTTTCCGGCATTGAAATCTGCTATGAGGACTGGCATCTTTTGCTGCTCCATATATATAAAGCGGGTCAGCAGTTTTATGGAATTTGCACGTTTTTTATTTATATCATCGCCGCTATGGCCGCCCGTCAAGCCCTTCACACTTATCTCCATGAAGAACCAGCGCTTTGTTTTGTCAGCATCTTCACGCTCAAAATTAAACGTTGCCGTCGTTGTTTTTCCTCCGGCACAAGATACATAGAACAGTCCTTCATCCTCTGAATCCAGATTCAAGAGGTAATCACTACGCAACATGTCTGATTTAAGGTTGTTGGCGCCAGTCAATCCCGTTTCCTCATCACGTGTGAAAAGACACTCTATCGGACCATGTTCTATGGTTTTTGAATCAAGGATAGCCAGTTCCATTGCACAACCTATACCGTCGTCACCACCCAGTGTAGTACCGTCGGCAGTGAGCCATTCACCGTTAGGATTAGGCTTGCCGTCAGCATCAGAGACATAGGCTATGATAGGGTCGTTCATAAAGTCGATATCCTTATCCACCAACTTGTCACACACCATATCCATATGGCTCTGTATCGTCAGCACGGGCTTATCCTCCATTCCCGGAGTAGCTGCCTTTCTTATCAGGACATTGCCAGTTTCGTCAACAATTGTTTCAAGACCTCTCTTCTTGCCAAACTCCTGCAAAAAAGATATCATCTTTTCCTCGTGCTTCGATGGACGAGGAATCTTATTTATCTCACCAAAAAACAGAAATACGTCCTTTGGGTTTAATAATTCATAATTCACAATTATATTTTCTTAATTAAACTAAAAAACGACAACCTTTAATCATTCTCTCTTCTTAACTCTTAAACTTTTTTCGTACATTTGCATGCAAAATTAGTAAAAATGACGCAATTAACAAAATCTTTTAATATAAAAATGACAAAAGCATCTACTTTTAGCGCTATTGCTGTAGCAGCTGTAGCCCTTTTCTCTCTCGCTTCCTGCGACAATTCTCCAAAAGCTGACAGTTCCACAGAAGAGAAGACAGCAGCTCCCTCAACCATTAAGATTGCATATGTTGAGGTTGACTCTATCATGTCCCAGTATGAGTTCTGTAAGGAGTACTCACTGATTCTCGAAAAGAAGAGCCAGAATATCCAAAGCACTCTTCAGCAGAAGGGACAAGCGCTGCAGGCTGCCGCTACCAATTTCCAGCAGAAACTGCAACAGAATGCCTACACCCGTGAGCAGGCAGAGCAGATTCAGGCAGGCTTACAGAAGCAGAATGCTGACCTCGAGGCTTTGCAGGCTCGTCTCACAGCAGAATTCCAGAACGAGACCGCAAAGTTCAATGAAGCGCTGCACGATTCTATCCAGCATTTTATCACCAAATATAATAAGGATAAGAAATATACTATGATTCTCTCCAAGAGTGGTGACAATATTCTTTATGCCAACAAGGGTATTGACATTACTGACGAAATAGTAAAGGGCCTTAACAAAGCTTACAAGAAGGGGGCCGCTAAAAAAGAAGAGAAGAAATCGTGAAGGAAATCCGATGGGGAGTAATCGGTTGTGGTGAAGTAACCGAGAAGAAGAGCGGACCAGCCTTCAATGAAGTGGAAGGTTCGAGGGTTGTGGCTGTCATGAGCCGCAATGCCGATAAAGCATGCTCCTATGCCGAGAGACACGGCATCTCTACTTGGTACACCGACCCGCAGGCCCTTGTTGACGACCCCAACGTTAATGCCGTCTATATTGCCACCCCACCCTCCTCTCATGCCACCTATGCCATTATGGCTATGAGAGCAGGAAAACCCGTTTACGTAGAAAAGCCTTTGGCTGCTTCCTATGACGACTGCGCACGCATAAACCGTGTGTCTGCAGAGACACATGTACCATGTTTCGTAGCATATTATCGCCGCTATCTTCCATATTTCCAAAAAGTGAAACAGCTACTCGATGATGGTCGCATCGGTAAGGTACTCAACGTACAGATACGTTTTGCGTGTCCCCCACGTCAGGTAGATTATAATGCTCCTGACCAACGCCCCTGGCGCATACAGCCCGACATTGCAGGAGGCGGATATTTCTACGACCTCGCCCCCCATCAGTTTGACATCCTCCAGCAGTTCTTCGGCGTAATAGTTTATGCGCGTGGATATTCCTGCAACAGAGGAGGACTTTATCAGGCAGAGGATACCGTCAGTGCCTGCTATCAGTTCGAGAGCGGCCTGCCTGGTAGCGGCTCATGGTGTTTTGCCGGACACGAGTCAGGACGTGAGGACAGAATAGAGTTGATAGGTTCAGAGGGTATCCTGTCATTCTCCGTGTTCGACTATACTCCCATATCCCTCCATACCTCGGATGGCGTGGAAGAGATAGTTATAGAGAATCCACGATATGTGCAACAGCCTATGATACAGGATGTTGTATCAACTCTGCAAGGAAAGAGCGACTGCCAATGCACCTCGCTTAGTGCTACGCCTACTAACTGGGTATTAGATAAAATATTAAAGAAGTTTTGAGAAGATTATTTTCTTCATTCCTCTTGTTACTCTTCGCAATATGTGCATCGGCACATATTGATACCCTCGAGTTCGTCACCCCACAAGACTCTCTCGCCATCTCTGCACACCAGGATTCTCTCACTCTGACATCCCAAGCGCCCAAGAAGGATAACATCTTCAAACGCGCCTATCGCTTCTTAGATAGGATATTCTCTCCACCCCGAGACACTACATACATCGAGATTCAGGACTTCTACAACTGGTGTGCAGAGGTACAGCTGACAAATCGCTTTGAGATGTATGAAATTGATAACGGCTCCGATTTCTTCCTTCGTGTAGCACCCAAAATCCGCACTCGTGTCGGACCGTTCTTCGGATGGCGTTTTGCCTTCTTCGGGTATAACATCGACATCAAGTCTATCTTCAATCATGATGACATCGACCTGGCAGGTTCCATTTATTCATCTGCCTTCGGTCTTGATCTCTTCTACCGGCGTGTAGGGGGAAACTATAATATCAAGCGACTCATCATGAATGATGTCAACTATTCCGCTGACCTCCACGATTTACCCTTCGATGGTATCAATGTCGGAATGACACGCATTAATTTTTATTACGTCACCAACTACAAGAAGTATAGCCATCAGGCGGCCTTCTCACAGACAAACCGTCAGTTGAAATCTGCCGGCTCTCTGCTTCTCGGAGCCGCCTATGCCCATAACCGCATAACAGTAGATTGGGACCGACTGACAAACATCATCAACTCCACCCACGGCACCAATCTGCCCACCAATGCTGTAACAGGCACCCAGAAAAACGACGAGATAACCCTTACGGCAGGCTATGGCTACAACTGGGTCTTCTCACGCAACTGGCTGGCAGCAGGAGAGCTGACAGGAGGCATCGGTGCACTTTTCCATAAGGCAGACAGCCAGAAACCCGAATCATCCTCCGACATCTTTAAGTCCATCAACAACTTTGCTAACAGCTATTTGGCATTCAATGCCAATGCCCGCATCGCAATACTATGGAACAATGGCCCTTGGTTCAGCGGAGTGCAAGGTGTCTTCTTCTATTATCAGTCAGGAAACGGCAAAGTCGTCAACCGCAACATCCTAGGCACCACATACGTCTTCTTAGGATTCAACTTTTAGAAGAGATTAGAGAATAAAAAAGACATCGCTTTTCCAGCGATGTCTTCGTTTTGGGGTGCCCGGTCGGGCTCGAACCGACGACATTCAGAACCACAATCTGACGCTCTAACCAACTGAACTACGGGCACCATGTTGGTTTTGCGGGTGCAAAGGTAAACAAAATCTTTGAGACTACCAAATATTTGAGGGGATTTTTTTTACTCACTTGATTTTTTATTTACAACTTACGGCTTTGTTATCGTTTTCAGAATTGTTCTTCGTGGTCGTAGCGGGGCATGTAGCGTATGAGCTTATGAATGGCGGCTTGGGCCATTGCTTCGTAGGCACGTTCGCTGGGGTGCAGGTGATCACCGCTGTCATAGCCATCAGCGAAGGCTTTGGGATTGGTAACACTACGCACAGCAGCATCAAAATCTATGCAACCGTCGAAGAGTGGTGAGGTACGCAACCATTCATTAAACTTCTGACGCATCTGCTCGCGTTCTTCGTTGTATGTACGCCAGCCGAAGATTGGCAGCAGAGTACCGCTCCACACCTTCAATCCCATTGCTTTGGCAGGCTTGACATAGATATTCTCCACTCCCTGCTCCATCTCTTCCACAGTAGGAAGGTCGCTCCACGGACGGAAGGGATTGACATCGGTACCAACGGGATGGATGATATCGTTGATACCGTGCTGGATAATGACATCTGAGGCTCCTGCCACATTCATCTCGATAGGGAAACGTGTAGCGCCCTTCAAGCCATAGGCCTGATAGGTGATGCAGTCATACTGTCGGAGTATTCGGGTTCCGCTGACAGCACGGCGTATGATGGAGGAATTGGTGCCGAAAGCCTGCTGTGCCATATAGTCGGGCCACGCCTGCGCCGTAATGGAGTCGCCATAGCATACTATAGCATGATTGTCTGCCGACGTGAGGATATCGATGGTATTGAGGAAATAGAACCAGCTGGTATGACGCGTGAGGTCGAGGGGCAACTCATCAGCCTCAGCATAGTCACCATAGGCATAGTAGCCCTTGGAGAGCGGACCAGTGACGAGCGTACCGCTATTCATCTGAGTATATCCTGCCAGATAGAAACTGACATCTACGACATCGCCACGACTGACGGCAATGCTGACAGCATCACTTTCCGTTTCCTTACCCGGAAGAAGAGTGACAGCAGTATCGCCACCAAAGGTGACAGGGGTATGGTTGACAAAAACCTTTGTCAGCGTAACTGGTTCCGTTCCCGTGAGATTTGAGAAACGGAAACGTAGCATACTGCCGCTGAAGCACATCCTGATAGGATAGCGCAGAGTGAGGTCTTTGGCATAAACGGCTTCACGACGATCGGTAATAGAGGTGGCATTGCCCCAGCAGGCAACCCACTTGTTGTTTACAGATTTCTGATTTTCCATTCTTGGGGATACAGGTTATTGGCACGGGTGCCGATGTTTTTGACAAAGCCGAGGGGGAGATTCTGGTATGTAACGATGACATATCCGCGTGGTGTATCCTCTGGCAGAACGAGCGCCTCGCGATGGAGGTATTTCAGAGCTTCTTCACGACTTAACTCCACACGCGGATACTTATCCTGCGGAGTAGCTATTGACAAGGCCTCAGCGTGGGCAGGGGCCCCACCCCGGCCCTCCCCAGTTAGGGAGGGAAAAATTATGCGGAGGGCTTGCAGATTCTGGCGTTTGATAGTGACGTCTGTTGACATCTTGCGAAGGACGGCCATAAACAGGCCCTCTCCCCTATCCACACCAGGAATGAAACGTTTCTCGGGAAGAACGAGCTCCGCCTCGAAATTGTCCATAATCCACTGTATATTCTCTTCGTCTTCATGACGGTTGAAAGTACACGTAGAATAGATGAGTATGCCACCAGGACGCAGGCAATCCCATATATCGCTCACGATGGTGCGTTGCAACTGCTGACACTTCATTACATTCTGCACACTCCATTCCCTAATAGTGGCAGGGTCCTTACGGAACATCCCCTCTCCGGAACAAGGCACATCGGTGAGGATGAGGTCGAAGAGAAGGCCGGACCTCTTATAGTCACATGGATAACTGTTGGTAACGACGACATTAGGATGTCCCTGTTTCTGAATATTCTCCATCAGGATATTTGCACGCTTGCGGTCGGGCTCGTTGGAGAACAGCTTCACATCATCGGGAAGAGCAGCACGCAACAAAGTGGACTTACCACCTGGAGCGGCACAAAGGTCTAAGACTGTTGAGAGTTGAAAGTTGAAAGTTGAGAGTTCCTCGCGTATGACTTTATCAAGATACATTGATGATGCCTCCTGAACATAGTATGCTCCGGCATGCAGCAAGGGATCGAGGGTGAAGTTAGGACGTTCGGTGAGATAATAGCCATTCTTACAATGTGGTACAGGGGAGTGAAGAGTGAAAAGTGAAAAGTGAAGAATCTCCTCCGGAACGGGCTTGAAGGGGTTGAGCCTCACTGAAACGGGAGCAGGCTCATCAAAGGAATGAAGGTATTGCTGCCATACCTCTTCACCAAACAATTCGCGAGTGTAGGTTATGAAATCTTCTGGAAGATGATTCATAATTCAAAATTCATAATTCATAATTCAAAATTAGTGGGGCTAGAACTCAAAGAAGAGTTCGTCTTCAGAGGTTGACTCTTCCACTTTTGGTTTGCGTGGTTTTGGTATATTCTTCAGGTTACCGTTTTCGTCAAACATATTATACGTAGTGCGGAGGACTTTGAATTCCGTGCGTCTGTTGAGCGCATTAGCGGTCTCCTGCTCATCGGGTTTCAGTCTGTTGATAAACTCTTCTGTCAGCACGTCACCTTCATTCAGCCAGGGATAGTGGTCGGCAACCTTCTTACGGATGCGTTTAGGATTTGCTTCACCATATCCCACAGGTGTCAGACGGTCAGCAGCAATGCCCTTGGAAATGAGGTAGTTGACAACCGATTCGGCACGCTGTTGTGAGAGCTTCTGGTTGAACTCGTTAGAGCCTCTGTAATCAGTATGGGCCGACAGTTCGATAGTGATATTAGGGTTATCATTGAGCATCGTCACGAGGGAATCGAGAGCGTGTGCGCTGGATGGTAACAGACGAGCTTTACCATACTCATAGAATATATTATCGATGAGGACAGGAACGGAGATATTAGCCAACGGGAACATCAGGTCGTATGTCTCAGATTCCTTCGCTTCTGTCGGAATGGTTATCTCTTCCTTATGGTTCAGGAAACCGCTACAGGTGCCCAGAATGATATAATCCGTACCAGGCTTTGCAACATACTCGAAAGAGCCATCACTCTTGACGAGAGAATGCTGATTCGTGCCGTCGCTTCCCACGATATATGCTTCCGCATCCTGCAACCCATATCCGTCAATCTCATAAATCCAACCTCTGATAAGCTGTACTACTTCAGGATTCTCAAACCACCATATATGGTCATTACCTCTGCCGTCATTACGTGAAGTAGAGAAATATCCGCGATTAAAGACGCCTTCAAAGGTCATACCAAAGTCATCTGCCTGACTATTGAGGGGATAACCCGGATGGATTATCTTTCCATCCTTATATATATATATATCCAAACCTCCCATTCCGGGGTGTCCGTCAGAAGAGAAATACAGGTCGCCATTAGGTCGGAAGGTCGGAAACATCTCATCACCCGGAGTATTTATTGGTTCGCCAACATTTTCCACACCCATTGCCACACCTCCCATAAGGCGTGTGCGCCATATGTCCAAGCCCCCTACTCCGCCCGGCATATCGGAAACGAAATAGAGCCACTCGCCATCAGGTGAAATAGCCGGATGGGCAAAAGCAGAAAGGGTGTCACGAGTCAAATGGAACGGCTCAGCCTTTCCCCATGAGGCATCGGAGCGGTTGGACTTCATTATCTTTGCATAGCGGGGAGCAGCATCCTCAAAGGTGCATTGCGTGAGATACATCTCCCTGCCGTCAGACGAGATACAACATGCACCTTCATCATAGGCGGTATTCAGGCCGGAGGCAACCGGTTCGGGTTTACTCCACTTTCCTTTGTCATCTTTCTCAGATACGAAGATGTCTGCTGCCTTCATACCGGTAACACCACTCAACTCATCGCCCTCTGCATCATTGCGGGTGGAGGTGAAATAGAGTTTATCGTTATCCTCACCTCCCAAACAAGGCGAGTAGTCATCGCGACGGGAGTTGAAGAAATCCATACGCTTTACGGAATATGCAGAACCCTCCTGCTTCCACCCAGGAGCATTAGTGGCAGAGATGATACCGTTATTAACCAATACAGTTGCCTGTTCCGGAGTATAGCGAGAATGCTTTTCGTGGAATGAAGAAGTATCGTTTTCCAATGAGTCCTGCAATAACTGGAACTCCGCCAATGCCGTCTTATAGTCACCATTCTTCAGCAGAGCCCGTGCAAAATCCAAGCGGTCAGCAGCAGTAATTGTACCATAGCGTACAGCATTGCGGTAGCCACCCAGAGCCTTCGTAGTATTATTGATATGGTCGAAACAGCGCGCCATCTTCAGGGCACGTCTGCCACGATGCAGTTTCTCCTTTGCTGGTGTCTTGGAATATGCACGACGATAGTACTCACCTGCAACGTAATATTCACCGAGAGCAAGGGCCCTATCGCCTTTTTTCTCTATGCTCGCCTCATCACAGGATGATGCAAACATAAAGAATGCCAGCAGGATGAACAACGGAGAACGGAGTATCAATAGGCTATATCGAAAAAACGGTTTTCGCATTTTGTGTTGTTACGTCAGCGATGTTTTCAGCAGAAGCGGAATAAACTTCTGCAAGGGTATTTATAATATAAGGAATAAACGACGACTCATTACGCTTTCCCCTGAAAGGCACAGGAGCCATATATGGTGCATCAGTCTCCAATACTATGCGTGACAAAGGAACAGCATTACGGAGCGTCTCAGGAAGCTTACTCTTCTTGAATGTCAGCACGCCGCCTATTCCCAGCATCCAATTGTCATATTCCAGAAAACGCTTTGCCTCCTGCTCATTGCCTGTAAAACAATGGAACACACCGCGCAAAGAAGGTTCTGAGACGTATTTCTTCAGGACAGCGAGCAACTCATTCTGTGCTGTACGACAGTGAATCATCAGGGGGAGGTTGTACTTTATTGCCCATTGTACCTGACGTTCGAAAGCCAGCAACTGCTCCTTTTCAAATTCACGGCTCCAGTAGAAATCAAGTCCCACTTCACCGATTGCTATCCAGGGATATCCGGGGATATATTTTTCCATCTCATCCAGCACCTGTTCCCAATCGTCCTTGACATCCTCGGGATGCAGGCCTATCATAGGGAAGCATATGTCTGGAAACTTCTCACACACAGCCTTCACACTCTTTATGGAGTCGAGATTTATTCCCGGTACGAACAACTTACCGGCACCAGCCTCTGTTGCACGCTCCACAACCTGATTGAGGTCTTCAAGGAATTCCTCTCCGTCAAGATGTATGTGGGTATCGATGAACATTTCTTACTTCTTTCGCATCACCATCTTTGAGGCATATTCTCTCAACTTTGCCTTACGCTTTTCCGGCAAATTGATGCTATTGAGAATCTCAAGAGCCTCAGCATAATAGGCATCAATCTTAGCAGTCGCAAGTTTGTCAATGCCAAGAGCATTGTATATGCCTGTTATGGTTGCTATCTTTTCCTCCGGAGTAGCATAATCGGCATAAAGCCAGTCGTGGTTCTCTGACAGGCGCATAGCATTGATGAGCATATAGGTCTTCTTGTTACAGAGAATATCGCCACCTATTTTCTTGCCGAAGGTCTTCGGGTCGCCATAGACATCGAGATAATCATCCTGCAGCTGGAACGCCAAACCCAGGGAGATGCCGAAATTGTATATCTTTTCCACATCTTCCTTCGGAGCACCAGCCTTCAGAGCACCAATCTTCAAAGCACAGGCAATGAGGACAGCAGTCTTCAAGCGTATCATTTCTATATATTCCTCTTCGGTGACGTCATCACGCTTCTCGAAATCAACATCATATTGCTGCCCGTGGTTTATCTGTATCGTAGTATTGATAAATGTTGTAAGCACCTCAGGGTTGGTACCCATCATCTTCACAGACAGGCACAGCATATTATCTCCGGAAAGGATGGCTGCATTCACATCCCACTTTACGTGAACAGTAGGTCTGCCGCGTCGCATCTCTGCATTATCCATCACATCATCGTGAAGAAGGGTGCAGTTATGATACATCTCCAATGCTGCTGCCTGTGGAAGAATGTCTTCACCGGAATCTTTCCACAACTCATAAGCCAACATCATAAGAGCCGGACGCAGACGTTTGCCGCCCAAGGACATTGTATAACGAATAGGAGCATATAACCCATCAGGCTCAATGTTAATGGGTAAGTTCTCGATATATTTGTTTATTTTCTCTTCCATCAGAAATTGAATGCTGCATTAAACATTAAACTAGAAGAATTAACATGATATTTTCCGTAGGAGAAATTCAACTTGAAGCGCTCAAGCAGAAGTCCTGCTCCGATATTCCATCCTGCACCGTGTGCCGATTCTGTATTATCGCTGAGATTTGTCGTCTTCAAGGAATATGCGCGGCGAGCGTTATATCCTGCAGCGATATAGAACTGCGGAATAAGAATAACATCAAGGCCTATGCAGGCATGGCGCAAGAAGGCATAGTCCCAATGGTTGAGATCGCAGAAGGTCAGCGATACGCGTAATGGTGAATTCTTGATGCGATAGGATGCTCCCAAGAGAACGTCGATGGGCAATGACTCATATTCTTCATCGTATGCCGAAAGCTGTCCGCCCAGATTCTTTACCGCGAAGGAAAGCGACAAGTCGAGATTGGGGTCGTAGTAATTAAGTCCCAAATCGATGGCAGCGGCTGTTGACTTGTAGTATCCTATCTTGGAATATATGAACTTCGCACCGATACCGCCTGCAAGACGCTTGGTAAGGGTATATCCCAGCAGGGCCTCGAAAGTGATGTCCGAGGGATTGAAGGTTCCCAACTCTTGGTCATTGGCACTATACTCTTTCAGGGTGCCATAGTTGAGGTAGTGTATCGTTCCACCGACGGTTGCCTTATCATTAATGACGTGGGTATATCCTGCCGTGTACATGCCGACTCCCGACATATAGTTCATGTATCCGAGGGTAACGGTACGTGACGACACGCACGTCAGCAGCGCAGGATTGGATAATGCCAAAGAAGCATCATCCTCTATGATGGATATATTGTCTCCTCCCAATGCCGCAGCGTGTGCACTTTCTGGTATTCGCAAAAAGTTGTACACCGTTTGCGACTCCTGGGCCAAAGCAGAATTCACAAGGCCCACAGAGAGGAGAAAAAGTAGTATGGTCAATTTACGTAACATCTCTAATTTATAAAACGTTTTGCACCCTATTTTTATTGCATCTAAAGGGCAAAAATAAGATAGTATACTAAGTTAGGTAAAGAAAGTATACTAAGTTAGGGTAAGATAGTATACTAAGCTGGGGTAAGATAGTATACTAACTTTTTATATCTCAAAAACTATTGGTATTGATATCATTGTACGGCATGGGTGTCCGCCTTCCAGACCCGGTTTCCACTTCGGCATCAGGCGAACCACACGCAAGGCCTCATCATCGAGAAGTTTGTGAGCACCCTTGACAAGTTTTATGTCGGAGATAGAGCCATCGGCATTGACGATGAAGCTGACCATCACCTTACCCTCAATCTTATGACTCAGGGCAGCATCAGGATATTTCAGCATAGTGGTGAGCCACTTCATGAACTCCACCATACCGCCCGGATATTCCGGCAGTTGTTCTACAATCTTCAACGTCTCCTCATCATTGAGATTGATAGGCTCTTGCTTCTCTTCCTCCTGTTGTTCCTCCTGCTTCTCCTCTTCCTGATTTACAGTGGGGGCAATCTCTTCCGGAGCCAGCTCCTGGGTTTCGTCAACCTTGTTCAGCTGATTAGATTCCTTTTCAACTTTCTCCTCTTTGGGAAGGGCTGCCGAAATCATATCATCCTGATTGTTTGCCTTGAAGTCAAGGTCCATAGAATAGTCATCAAACGAGTCCTCCAACATCTCACCAATAGTCTTGTATGGGAAGAACAACACCAATGCAAATAATGCTATCACCCCAACAAGGGCAATGGCAAAAAACATCGGGCGGCGATGTTCCAAATCCGCTTTATGACTTTTCTTTATTTCCAATTATTTTGCGGTCTGTTTACTGGAGCGTTTGTCCCTATGATAAGAGCGATACTCATCAAGTTCTATCTCTATCTCCGGCTCGTTGAGTACTCCATCATGCGGAAGGCGGAAGCACATATATTTTATGGATATTCCACGCGATTTCCACATTGATTCGTAATATGTCTGAATAGCTTTTGGCAACTGCAAGCCCTCTTTTTCCGGCTCGCCATACAAATCTGTTGTCCTCTCAAGCAACGGCAGGCCGTTCAGGTCAACCATATATGAAGTGTATGTAAAGAGGAAATTGGAGTCTGTCTTCAGATGTACTATTCCCCCATCGACAAGGAACCGCCTGTATCGCTCCATAAAGTATGTACTCGAAAGACGTTTGCGGGGATTCTTCATCTGCGGGTCAGAGAAAGTGAGCCATATCTCCTGTACCTCGTCAGGCGCAAAGAAGCGGTCGATTATCTCAATATTTGTACGCAGGAAAGCAACATTCTTCAAACCTTTCTCCAAGGCCTCAGTTGCGCCTGTCCACATACGGGCACCTTTGATGTCAACTCCTATGAAGTTAATATCAGGATAACGCTCCGCCAGACCTACGGTATACTCGCCTTTTCCGCATCCCAACTCCAACACGATGGGATTATCATTATGAAAATACTGTTGTCTCCAACATCCCTTCATATCAAAAGGAACATCGGAGACAACGGAATATGGATACTGGAACACATTCTCATAGCGTTCCATATCAGCAAACTTAGCTAATTTTCCTTTTCCCACTACCCTATTACGACTCTCGTCCAGTTGTGGATATCAGGCTCTATACCGTACTGGATATTACGAAGTTTGTTGAACAGTTTCTCTGAGATCGGACCTGGCTTGTCACCAAAGACATAGCTCTTGCCAGTCTCAAGGTCGTCAATTTTTGAGATAGGAGAAATAACTGCCGCAGTACCGCAAGCACCTGCCTCCTCAAAGGTTTCAAGCTCTTCCTCCGGTATCTGACGACGCTCCACCCTCATACCGAGATCTTCAGCAAGCTGCATAAGAGACTTATTGGTAATAGAAGGCAGAATAGATGTTGACTTCGGAGTAACGTAGGTGTTATTCTTTATTCCGAAGAAGTTTGCGGCACCGCACTCATCTATATATTTCTTTTCCTTTGCATCAAGATAGAACTCGCAGGCATATCCCAACTCATGAGCTTTATTATTGGCCTGCAGGGAAGCCGCATAGTTACCACCAACCTTGTAGATACCTGTTCCGAGAGGAGCAGAACGGTCGTGGTCACGGATTATCACGTAAGGATTGGTAGAGAAACCACCCTTGAAATATGGTCCTACTGGAGTTACGAAAATCAGGAACAGATATTCTGAAGCAGGATGAACACCAACCTGTGCAGATGTGCCTATGAGCAATGGACGGATATAAAGAGTTGCACCGCTTTCGTATGGTGGAATAAACTCCTCATTCAGCCTTACAACCTTCTCTACCATCTCGATGAACTTTTCTGTAGGAAGCTCTGGCATCAGGATGCCACGACATGTTGACTGCAGACGGGCAGCATTCTCATCAGGACGGAAAACGCGTACCTTTCCGTCAGGACAGCGATAAGCCTTAAGTCCCTCAAATGCTTCCTGACCATAATGGAGACAGGTAGCAGCCATGTGCATAGGAATAGTCTCCTCTGAACATGTCTCGATTTCGCCCCACTTGCCGTCGCGATAATAGCAACGAACATTGTAATTTGTTTTACGGTAACCAAAGCCAAGGTTACCCCAATCTAAATTTGCCATAGTCGTTATATTTTTCTAATGATTAAATTCTTGCGCACAAAATTAGAAAAAAAATATCAAACTCCACCCGTTTATGGCTTTTATTTATAATTTTTTTATACTTCGGGTACAAAAAAAAGCCCCGCAAGCCGAAACTTGCAGGTCTGTATTTGTTCTAAAGCAACTCTGTACTTGTTCTAAATTAGAAACATTTTTAGAAGTTGTAGTAAACAGCGAAGTTGATCTTGTTGTCCAAACCGATACCGAACTTAGAACCGTCACCGTGCTTCTCACTGTTCTTCTGATAGCCAATGCCACCTACACGAGCAACGAGGGAAACCTTCTCTGTTGGAGTGTATGCGATACCAGGATTGATACCTACGTTGATCTGATTGCCACGGTCATGGCTGAATACCTTGAAACCTACGCCACCATCAGCGAATACAGAAACATTACCCCACTTAGCGAATGTGAAACGAGCATAAGGAGCAATCTTGAAATAATTCATAGACTCACCAGTCTTCTGACCTGCAACTGTAAGTTCGCTGCCAGTAGCAATAGCAGCCTCATCCCATCTGTTAACAACGCTGTTGTTAGATGTACCGAAGCCCAGAGCAACTGCAACAGCCCACTTGTCAGTTAGGTTGTATCCAACTTCAGGAGCGATTTCGAAAGTTGTCATGTGTCATTTCCATTGCTTGAAAAATCAAGAGCAAAAGAACCACCAACCCAAACTTGAGCGTTTGCAGAAAGAGCTGCTACAGCCATAACTGCCATCATAAAAATCTTTTTCATAATAATCTTCTTTTTAAATTTATTATAATGTTCTACTTTTAATGATTACTAACTGCCATAAACAGTTTTCATCTGATTTCGAGTGCAAAATTATGTCTTTTTCACATTTCCGCCAAGGGAAAACTTCCCTGTGTGCGCAAACAGTAAGATTTTCTTGATTTTTATCAATCGCGAAATGTTAAAAATTGCACACTCCGATATCAGAGTGTGCATATGAGTCTAAACTTTTTACCCTAAAGATAGTTTTCTGTTTGAATTATCGGCTAAAACCTGGTTTACAATTTGCGTTATCTGGTCCTTTAATTCCTGAATAAAAGTGCCTGCATCATACTTCTGGGCCTCTATATCACGAAGCTTCTTCTCCCATATACCTGTCAACTCTGGCGACTTCAGAAGCTCCTCATGGATAATATCCACGAGTGCTATTCCTGTTGGTGTTGCTACGATGCGTTTCTTCTGACGTTTAATATAGTGGCGTTTGAAAAGTGTTTCTATGATATTTGCTCGGGAAGACGGGCGTCCGATACCGTTTTCCTTCATGGCAGCACGCAGTTCTTCGTTATCTACGAACTTACCAGCTGTTTCCATTGCACGAAGAAGAGTCGCTTCAGTATAATAAGGTGGAGGAGTTGTCTCCTTCTCCGTAAAAGTTGGTTCATGAGGACCGGACTCTCCCTTTACAAATGTAGGCAATGTCTTTTCTTCATCTTTATTTTCCTTTGTATCGTCAAGTTCTTCTTCAGATTTTTTCTCTTTCACAAAGCAAACTCTAAATCCTGGCTCAAGAATTTCTTTTCCTGTAACCTTAAAATCCACTTCTCCTGCTTTTCCTTCTACAGTAGTAGTGGAGAATTTGCAATCAGGATAGAACACAGCAATAAAACGCCTACAGATAAGGTCATATACCTTTTGCTCCATATCCGTAAGTCCCACAGGCGTCACGCCGGTAGGAATTATTGCATGGTGGTCAGTAACCTTGCTATTATCAAAAACCTTCTTATCCTTTCGGAGTGGTTTGCCTCCAATGCTACGAATCAGTTCCGCATAAGGAGCCACACCATTTACCTTATATTTAAATACCCCGTTCAACTTCTGTGGACACTTGCTATAGATATCATCAGTAAGATATTGGGTATCTACTCTCGGATAAGTGGTAACCTTCTTCTCATAAAGCCCCTGAATAAGGTTTAGTGTTTGTTCAGCTGAATATCCGAATTTCTTGTTACATTCCACCTGTAGCGTTGTCAGGTCAAACAACTGTGGAGGTTTTTCTGTACCATTCTTCTTTGAAACACTTGTCACCTCGAAAGATTTGTCTTTTATTTCCTCAAAGGCTTTTTCGCCTTCTTCTTTGGAATTATATTTTCCCTTCGTAGAAGTAAACAAGGTATCTCTATACAATGTTGACAGAACCCAATATGGAGTAGGCTTGAAATTCTCAATCTCCTTCTGTCTGTTTACTATCATAGCAAGAGTCGGAGTCTGTACACGTCCTATAGACAGCGGCTGTCTGTCGTTTGCCGTTCTCTCCTTATATTTAATAGTATAAAGACGTGTGGCATTCATTCCGAGCAACCAATCTCCGATGGCACGAGACAATCCCGCCATATACAAAGGCTCGTAATCCTTTTGGTCTTTTAAGTTCTCAAAGCCCTCTTTTATCGCTTCCTCCGTAAGTGAGGATATCCACAAACGCTTTACAGGGCATTTCACTCCTGCCTTCTGCATCACCCATCGCTGTATCAGTTCTCCTTCCTGGCCAGCATCACCACAGTTGATAATCTCATCCGCTTTAGAATATAATTTCTCTATAACAGCAAACTGTTTCTTTACATGTTCGCTATCTATCAGCTTTATTCCAAAACGTTGAGGTATCATCGGCAACGAACCAAGGTTCCAATGCTGCCACAATTCCTGATAGTCATTCGGTTCTTTCAGAGTACACAGATGACCATAGGTCCATGTTACCTGATATCCGTTACCCTCCAGATATCCTTCATGCGAGGTATTTGCACCAAGCACTTTGGCAATATCCCTTGCCACACTTGGTTTCTCTGCTATACAAACTATCATTCTGCAGCCTTCTTGAATTGTTCCATCAGCCATTCTTTCTGCTCAGGAATAGTCATCAGGCTGTTATCAAGCAGTATTGCATCAGGAGCCTGACGCAATGGGCTTACTTCTCTATGGGAATCTATATAGTCCCTCTCTTGAACATTCTTCAGGATATCCTCATAGTCAGCAGGCATTCCCTTCGCCTGAAGTTCATCATAGCGTCTTTTAGCACGAACCTCAGCACTTGCTGTTACGAACACCTTCAGTTCTGCATCTGGGAAAACTGTTGTTCCTATATCTCTACCATCCATCACAACACCTTTATCCTTACCCATAAGGCGCTGTCTCTCTACCATTTCTTCTCTTACAAATGGAATAGCTGCTACGAGGCTAACATTATTGCTCACCTCAATAGAACGTATCTGCGGATCGAGGTTTCTCAAGTCTATCTCTATGTCACGAATGACTTTTCTGAGTCCTTCCTCATCAACTTTACCATCTTCTATCAGGTTGTTTTGCATACAATACAATGTTACAGTACGATACATCGCGCCTGTATCAACATAAATATATCCCACTTCTTTGGCAAGATCCTTTGCCATTGTACTCTTACCACATGATGAGTGGCCATCAATTGCTATTGTTATCTTTTTCATATTTCTCTATTTTTTCTTTACATTGTTCCATAAGCCATTTGGGAGTAGACGTAGCTCCACATATTCCTACTGATTCCACGCCTTTCAGCCATTCCGGATTTATCTCCTCCGGACCTTCGATAAGATATGTGTTATGGTTCTTCTCCTTACAAGCACTATAGAGCACTTTTCCATTACTGCTCTTTCGTCCTGAGACAAAGAGGATTAAGTCATGTTTTGTTGCAAACTGACAGATGTTTGGCATTCTGTTGGCAACCTGCCTGCAGATGGTATCAAAACTTTGGAATGTAGCACCTGGAGCCATGTGGGCTTGACAATAATCTATGATGCGATGAAATTCCTCCAACGATTTTGTTGTCTGGGAATACAGATATATATCGTGTGTAAAGTCCAGTTTCTCTACATCGTCAAAATGCTCTATGACGATTGCTTCTCCATCAGTTTGTCCCACAAGGCCTAACACTTCCGCATGTCCGTTCTTGCCAAATATAACGATATCTGCCTTGTTTTCGTTATCGTTTTCGTTCTTCAACTCTTCATACCTTTTCTTGATACGCTTCTGAAGGGCAAGCACCACAGGACATGTAGCATCTACTATAGTTATATTGTTTTGCCTGGCACTTTCGTATGTTGATGGGGGTTCCCCATGAGCACGCAACAGAACAGCCTTATCGTGTAATTCCTGGAACTCCTGCTGGTCAATAGTCTTCAGGCCCATCTTACGAAGGCGTTCACATTCCATACCATTATGCACGATATCTCCTAGGCAACTTAATTGCTGCCCGTTCTTCAGCATTTCCTCAGCTTTCTCTATTGCTGTTGTCACGCCAAAGCAGAACCCAGAACCTTCATCTATCTCAATTATCATTTCTCTTATATATTTCAAGCAATCTTCCTGCAGCCATAAATGGGGTCAACTCTCCTCTCTGGACAGCATTCTCCATATCTCTTATCTGCTTCTTCACCTCAGCATTGTTGTAGAAACGATTGCGAAGAGTATTCTCTATCGTTTCATACATCCAGTATTTGTTCTGATAGTGGCGACGCAAATCAAAGTATCCATTCTCCTTAACGAAGTCGATATATTCGTATATCATATCCCAAACTTCTTTGATTCCATATCCATAGAAGCCAGAATATGTGAGCACCTTACGTTGCCAACCGCTTTCTGATGGTGGGAAGAAATGTAGGGCATTCCTAAATCCTTGTGCTGCCATCTCACAACGCTTTACATTATCCCCATCGCATTTGTTGATGACAATACCATCGGATATCTCCATGATACCACGCTTTATGCCTTGCAACTCGTCACCTGTTCCTGCTACTTGTATGAGGAGAAAGAAGTCTACCATCGAGTGGCATGCTGTCTCACTCTGCCCTACTCCAACTGTCTCTATAAATATCTTGTCATATCCAGCTGCTTCGCAAAGTATTACTGTCTCACGAGTCTTACGTGCCACACCTCCTAACGAACCAGCAGAGGGGCTAGGGCGTATAAATGCCTCAGGACGCTGTGACAACTTCTCCATACGTGTCTTATCACCCAGAATAGAACCCTTACTTCTTTCCGAAGATGGGTCGATAGCGAGGACAGCAAGTTTTCCTCCAAACCTATCCAACACATGAATGCCGAACTCATCTATTGAGGTCGATTTTCCTGCTCCTGGAACACCGCTTATGCCTATCCTGACAGATTTACCAGCATAAGGTAGGCAACGTTCTATTACCTGCTGTGCCTTCTCCTGATGCTCAGGGATAACACTCTCTATCAATGTTACGGCTTGCGACAGCATCGTGACATTGCCAGACAGAATACCATCAACTATCTCATCAACAGTATAAACTTTTCTGACGAAACGCTTGCGGTTGAGATATGGATTTACGCTGGATGGCTGTGCCACACCATCATTTACTACCAATCCTTTGTATTCTTCACTATTTTCCGGATGAATCATTTTCGCCTATTATTTTTCATTATTTACTTATTGACATCTTGCTACCTTCACATGAGCCCCTATATTCAGGAGCATAGGTGCAGACAGCAATAGCGGAACCAGAGGTGTATTCTCCTGTTCTGGTGACATAATATTCCGTTTCGATAACATGTGTTCCCTTCGACAGCTGATTGAAAAAGTATTCGGACTTATTATCCTTCATCTGCTGATAGCAACCATATCTGTATCCTGACAACTGATGAACAGGTTCCAGACAAGCGGCCCTGTTGTCTATTACAGATACGAAATCATAATCACGATCTGCTTCTATCGTTATGCGAACTTTTATTTTATCTCCCACAGAGAGGTTGGATTTTCCTGTTATTATCTCACGCTTTACCTTTATTATGTCTTCCAGTTCTTCTGCACTTGGTTGTCTGTACATCTTCGCTATCTCTTCTTCACATGGCTTTGTCTTCAGATAGAAGGCGCTGACAGCATTAACGGTATTCACAGGATTATCCCAACTTTGTGTACGCTTGGAAGACACCAGCCATCTTTGCATCTGGGTAATGGTACAGTTGTCTTCTGGGGTAATAGTATATAGTGCTTCTATTGCCATCACTTGTGAAGGAATGCGATAGTCACACCATGAATAATGAGTTCTGTAGGAATCAAAATATCTTCCCATATCCTCACGATATACAGTATGCTGCTTTATCGACTCTGCATACGTTTTAGCCTCATCTCCTTTACGTGAATTATCCATCACGATAGCAGCAACAGCCTTTGTCGCCATATCGGCTTTATTAGTAGCATCTTCCAACAGACGAAGGAAGTATTTATATGTAGCAGATTTGTGGCTGTTCCTTTCTTTGTTTATGGCGAGTGCATACATCCAATCGAGGGCAGTATTGCTGAGCCATGTGGTCTTATATTTCTTCATGTCTGCAACCTCCTTGTCCATAGCCTTCTGCATGTAGTCATAGGCTTTATCTACTGCTGACGCCAATGCTGTATGTATTCCCTTTCCGTCTGTCATCTTCTGCATGCGGGCAAGGGTCTTCAATACTGCCATCGTCATATACTTGTTTCCCTCCATACCTGGATACCACGCAAAAGAACCGTCACTACGCTGCAGATTAAGAAGCTGCATCATGACATTATCATTTGCAGGCGATACCAAGGTATCACGAAGATGTGCTGTCATCACATTGGCATACATAGCATTTGAGAGACATATAGCACATCTGCTCTTAGGAACACATAGGTCTGGCAGAGCTGCCATCATGATATCGTCTGGCGATTTGTATATAGTAATGGCTGGCTCAAGTGTTTGTTTTATTCCCAACACAGGAATCTCATGCTGTTCGCCATCATTATATTTTCCATTCGACGCAACAATCTTGCATGTCAGAGTGGCAGTATCTGTTCCTGCCTCTATAGGGAATGTCACAGGGGCTGTTTCTCCAGCCTTAAGCTTTATGCGTTGGGTCTTTACAATCTCTTTTTTAGAAGAATTCTTCCTTCCCACATAACACTTCACAGTAATCTGCGACTCATCAGTAGAGTTATTCGTAACATTTGTCGTTATCGTTGCGTTGTCTCCTATTCTCAAGAATCGTGGCATATTAGGTTGTACCATCAATTGCTTTTGGGCTATTACTGTGGTATCAATAGTTCCGACACACATTTTCTTATCGTGAGCCAAGCCCATAAAACGCCATGATGTCAGACTTTCCGGAAGGGTGAATTCCAACGTTGCTTCTCCCTTGTCGTCTGTCTCCACCTTTGGATAGAAGAATGCCGTCTCTCCGAAATTGCTTCGCATAGGTATCACCTCTTCTGTCATATCTGCCACCTCGGATGCTTTCATCACTATACCATCTGCAGTAGCGCCAGTTACTGACAACGAGCCAATTCGCATAGCCTTGCTATTTGAAATACCACTCGCCATCAAGAGTCTTGGGGCAGATTCTACGCAGTCAAATATCCCATAATTGGGATCTATTATACATTTCCTATTGATACGTGTAAAGTCGAAATTACGCCACTTCACCCAATCTTTCGCTCTTCCAGACAGAAAGACATGGCCGATGTATGGCGTGTACCACGATGATGTCGGAATAGCAAGACGCCTTCTGTCATGAGTATTCCACGAATGTTTCCTGATACCATCTAATGAAGCATCGTAGAGAACGGAAGTTAATTGAGCATTGAACATTGAACATTGAACATTATTCTCTTCCGGACGGACTTTGAGGGTCCATACTTCCTTGGCACCTGGTGCTACCTTGTCTCTGAAGGTACCCCACTCTACTACGAGTTTGTTTGACGGCAGCGGGCGCTTGATAACTTTTTGTGCAGATTGTATCACATCATCCTTACACCATGCATAGCAAATCATTGCACCATCTCCATACTCTGATTTGTAGGTATAGGCATTTGCGAATGTAGCGGTATCGGTATATATCTTGCTGCTCTCCAACACCTTATTGCCTGCAAAGACCGTATAGTAGATATGATATTTCGTAGTATCTTTCTTAGCTTCCGCTTTTGGTTCCTCTGGTGTTTCCGGCTGATTTGTATGCTTCACATACAGATGACATTCTGCACTTTGCGTTTCACCCTTTCCGTCTGTTACATCTGCCGCCACTTTTACATGACGCCACCAGGGATAGTATATTCTTCTGCCATTCGATATTGACGATACTTTAAATGGGTCTTTTATCACCACCTTTACATCAAACATGCCGTCATTGTCTGTGAATAAGGTATCTTTCTTATCGTAATAGCTTACAACGACCTTGCTATTTTGCTGAGGTATGCCGTTATATGTCTTTGCGATACCACTTACTATTGCTGTATCGCCAACTATATATTCATCCTTATTCTTTTTCAGTTTTACCTCAAAGGTCGGACGCTTATATTCCTCTACTCTGAATGACGCACTTGCTCCATCTGTCATCAGTTGCCAATAACCGCTTCGGATGTCGCCTTCCGGAAGGGTAAAGTCAACTGCTGCTGTTCCGTAAGCATCTGTAACAGCATATTTCTCTGCCTTCTTCTCTCCCTTGCTGTCGAGCAGTCGTATGTGCATTTTTTCTCCAGCAACGACACTTGTCTCGATGCCATTCGTAACAGAACTTCTTATTATGGCAGCTTCTATCTTTTGTCCTGGGCGGTAGATGGCTCTGTCGGTATAGATGTCGGTATATTGCTTATATCCCTTGTTGCTGTTATAAGTATAATCGTTCCAACGACGTTTGTCTATCAGCGAACTGTCGGGAGTAGCCTCTTCTCCCGTTATGGCATTAACAAAAACATATCTTTTCTGTTTATTGGGCAACGAGAGTTGTATCAATCTTGTATCTGATACGGTAATAGTATCCGACATCGGTTCTACTTTCTTTTCCGAATCCCTTAGGGTTATCACCCATCTGCCTTCCTGCAAGGGACCTATATCCAAAGTATCATTAAAGTAATCTTCCTCCGAATGTTGCGGAAAAGCTTTTGTTATCTGACGTTTTTCCTTTGTACCTACACGATGTATGGTACATTCTATGCCTTTCAGATTCCTAACCCTATCAAAGTATATCTTTATATCTTTTGCACTCGAAACCTTCTTTTCTACATTTGCATGAAGCACAGGTTCCGTCTTCACCTGTTTTTTATTGGTATAATAATAGCTGACATATTCATTACCTTTGCCGTAGATGCTGTCGAGTTTCTCATCTCTTTTGAATGGATACCCATCCAATATTATCACGTGCAGCAGGTCGTTGTTGAATACCTTGCTATCCTTGCCTTTTTCCAAAAACGGCACCCATTGCAGGGACGCATCCTGCCTGCGGTATATGGCAGAGTCTGGTGACTTCAGCAGCGAATCAACATCCACCCTGTCGCCCTTTGCCATGCGGTAGAGGGTCTTCATCACGCCGTCGTCAGATGCTGCTATGCGTTTGTCGAGACGCTCACGATACACCTTTCCAGAGTCGTTGCTAATTTCCCGCTGATGCCTCACCTCTCGCATCAATGCTGCCAGCAGGTTTCCATAACTTTTTTCTTTCTCTGCCTTTGTCTTTATCTTTTCCAGAATGACAAGGGCTGATTTCGGCTGGTCCTTATCAGCAAATCCCTTATACTGCTTCCATAAGGCATCATAACTTTGTGCAAGCATATACATGCTCACACTTATTGTCATGATAGCTATCGTAAATAACTTTTTCAATTTGTATGAACTCTTTCTGTTTTTTTCTGTTCGGCATTACGCCTGTTTGTTACTGTTACTACAGACTGCGCCAGCGCTATAAAAGCCTGTCCTGTCGGTGATGCCACATCAAGGGCAGCTGGCGTACCATTGTCGCCATTTTCGCAGATGCTCTGTACTATCGGTATCTGTGCCAAAAGGGGCACATTCATTTCGTTTGCCAGATTCTTGCATCCTTCCTTGCCAAAGATGTAGTACTTGTTCTCAGGCAATTCTGCCGGAGTGAAGTATGCCATATTCTCCACCAGTCCCAGGATGGGCACGTTCACCTTGTCGTTGGTGTACATATCTATGCCCTTACGAGCGTCGGCCAGTGCCACCTGCTGCGGTGTGCTGACAATAACAGCTCCCGTAATGGCGAGGGTCTGCAGGAGCGACAAGTGTATGTCGCTTGTGCCTGGAGGGGTGTCGAGAATGAGATAGTCCAGCTCTCCCCAGTCAGCATCAGCAATGAGTTGTTTCAGGGCGCTGCATGCCATACCTCCGCGCCACAGCGTTGCTGTCTGCGGATTAACAAAAAAACCTATACTCAGCAGCTTCACTCCATACTGCTCTACGGGAACTATGAGTTGCCTGCCGTCTTTCTCTATAGCATAGGGGCGCACGTCCTCCACATTGAACATCTTAGGCATTGAAGGACCAAAGATATCTGTATCCAAGAGTCCCACGCGATATCCCAGTCGTGCCAGCGAGATAGCGAGGTTGGCAGAAACAGTACTCTTACCTACTCCACCCTTGCCGCTGCTGACAGCTATGATATTCTTCACCTCTGGCAGCAGGTGGTCGTCATCAGGACGCGGTGCCTGCTTGTATTCCGTCTTTATCGTCACCTCCACATCTTTCGATACATGATAGTGTATGGCAGCCTCGGCAGCCTTCACGGTAGATGCCATAAAAGGGTCTGTCTCCTTTGGAAAGACAAGTATCACCTCTACCTTCATGCCGTCAATCTTGGGCTGGTCGGCAAGCATCTCGCTCTCTATCAGATTCTTCTTCGTGCCGGCATATATCACAGTAGCCAGCGCATCGGTAATAAGTTTAGGATATAATTGCATTGATTTCCTCCTCTGTTTTTGTCAATTTGTCTTTACACACTTTTATCAGTTCCTGGGCTTTCTTTATCTCCTTGCCCATATCATCGAGGTTCATCTCCCCGCGCTCCATTCTCTCTACCGTTTCCTCCAACTGCTTCAAGGCAGCCTCGTATTTCAATTCATTGAACATTGAAAATTGAAAATTATTAATTGTTAATTGTGAATTACTTCTACCGAAGTTTGTCCTTTCGCCGCGATAAGGGTGAGTCTGTCGCCTTCCTTTAATGCTTCGGCATCCATCACGGCCTTACCGTTGTGGAGGGCTATGCTGTAGCCGCGTCTGAGGATGTTTATCGGATTAACCGCCTGCACTCGCTGCTCCATCATCTGCAGCAGGTGTTTCTGCTTCATTAAGTACATCGCCACGCTGCTCTCTATCCGCCGTCCCATGCCTTCCATCTTCAGTTTCTCCTTCTCCAGACGCTGCTGCACGGCCCTCTGTATGCGCAGGGCAGCATTGGCCAGCGTCTCCATGGTTGCCGCGAGGTTGTCTATGAGGAATGCCGCCACGGCGGTCGGGGTCTTCACACTCACACGGGCAATGGTGTCTATCACCGTCTCATCGCGTTCGTGACCTATGCCAGTAATAATGGGCAGGGGGAAATTGGCCACGTTCTCTGCCAGTTCCAGGGTGTCGAAGCCTGCCAAATCTGCCGTGCTGCCGCCGCCTCTTATTATCACCACCACGTCGTAGCGGTCTTCTTCGGCATTTATGGCATCCAGTGCCGCAATGATGCTCTGGCTGGTCTGCTCACCCTGCATCGTGGCAGGAAACAGCGTCGTCTCAAAGGCAAAGCCATAGTCATTCTCCGCCAGCTGGTTGCAGAAGTCGCCATAGCCTGCTGCCGAGGCGCTGCTGATGACGGCAATCCTCGTAGCAAAAGGCGATATAGTGAGTTCCCTCTGCATGTCGAAGATACCCTCTTCCTTCAGGCGGCGTATTATCTCCGCCCTCCTGCGTGCCATCTCGCCGATGGTGTATGTAGGGTCTATGTCCTCCACTATCCATGAGAAACCGTATGCCTCGTGAAAATTCGCCCTGAGCAGAAACAGCATCTTTAAGCCACGCCAAGCGCTGACATCGTTGCCGCAAGTTTCTTCGCACTTTTCCTTCACTTCGCGCCACGTATTGTTCCAGCAGCATGCCCGAGCCTGTGCTATGGGTGTGTTGCGCACCTCATCCTTCTCCACCAGCTCCATGTAGCAGTGGCCCTTCTCGCGGATGTCCAGTACCTCCGCCTGCACCCATATGGCATCAGGCAGAGCCATCTCCACCGCATCCCTCACGAGGCCGTTCGCCTCCGAGAGTGTCAGCTGCGCACCATTCCTGTTATCGTCGTCGAATATCAGCATACGTGCGACAAAGTTACTATTAAGTTATGAGAAATGCAAGAAAAAAAACAAAAAAATCACTCCCCTGCAGAAAAAAAACTGCCAGGGAGTGTTATTTTATTCGCTTGTGCTATAGGTATGTACGCTCGAACCTTGGGCGGAAGGGAGATAGTTGATGCCCCACCAGCACATCTGCAGAAGGACGAAGGAGGTTATGAGCATCCAGAAGGCCAGACGTTTGGCTCCTGGCTGTTGGCTCTTAGCCCTTGACATCAGGCGATAGTGGATATAGACGAGATAGGCAATCCAGGTGATGGCAGCCCACGTTTCCTTGGGATCCCACGACCAATAATGGCCCCACGCTTCCTTGGCCCAAAGTGCTCCGAAGAGCATGCCGATGGTGAGGAAAGCAAGACTTATATACACGAGATCGTCGGCCAGTTTCCACCAGGCTATGACGACAGCTACGCCAAGCAGGGCGTAGGCAAATATATAGACAAAGACATGGGGCGCGAACCACGGACTCTGTAGGGCTGGCACCAGCGTCTTTGTGTTGTAGCTGTCAAAGAAGAAATAGGCAAAGAGGGATGCGAAGACAGCGAGACCGAAGTATGCCCACAGGGCCTTTCTTGTAGCCGTTCTCAACCTGCGCCACAACACCTCCAGCGCCATGATAACAGCTCCTGCCAGCATCATATAGAAACCTGTGTAGACGAGTGGCAGCCACGGGTCGCGTACCAGTTCAAGTATCGTTATCTGACTCTTGGCACCCATCTGAGTATCGTAGCCATACTGATATATTTTCCAGCCGTCCACCTCGTAGGGTTTGTTTACGTCGATGGTGGTCCCGATACTCTTGCCCGTCTTCGTCAGTATCTGTATCTTTGATGCGAAGCGCTTGGGAGCCCCGTTATCATAGGTCTCCATGATGAACTTCTTCAGTTCGATGCCTATCGGCATTTCCTTGACTCCCCCACCCTGTTCCATTGCTCTCCACTCTGGTTGACCTACGCTGCAAATCATCTTCACTCTTTGCATATCGGCATTACCGAGCGTAGCCGTAGTAAGGGCGATAAATAGTCCCAGATGGTTCAGCAGAAAAGCGATATTAGAGGTGAGAGGTGAGAGGTGAGAGGTGAGAGAATGGATTCGCTTCAGCGTAACCACGCCCAGAATCACCGTAAGATATACATATATGAGCACGAACGGCCAGAACGACAGCATGTTGTTCAGCCACGTGCCGTTTACCTGCTGCCGCGTCAGTCCCATGATAACGGTCAGTACCACGGCATACACCATTGCCGGTATCGCTGCATGATATGTGCCTATAAACTGGAATGCATATACTTTCTTTCTTAGCAGGAAAAGATAATCTATGATGGCCAGAAAAACTGCCAATACGATACCGTTAGCAGGCCACGCAAATGCATCCCACTTCACAGGGCCCACACTCAGTTCCAGCATCAGTCCTGCAAAAATAAGACCCCCTCCAATGAGGAAGCCCTCTTTCATATTCCAGGGTTTAGTCCACATTTGACACCATCCTTTATTCAATGCTTTAATTCCATTATCTTCGTAGGACAGGCCAGTGTACACTTGCCGCACTTCAGGCAGTCGGGATGCAGATAGCCGATGGCCTCGCCACGAGAGTCATATGGCGTGAGTTGCATGGGGCAGACACGGGCACATTGTTTACACTTCATCTGGCAGGCACTCGATACGTGGATATTGGTGAATGCCGCAGGCAAAGGAGCCTTCTTAGGTGCTACCCAGTTGGAGATGGTTCCCATAGGGCAGAACGAGCACCAGGTGCGAGGGGCATAGATGAACGAGAGTGTGACGCCAACAACGGTGGTCATGACGATAATGGTCCAGAATACTTTTCCGATGCCAGCCCACATGGGCAGACCGCCCTCGCTCCAAGGCACAAGACTCAGCTGGAAACCGAACATGCCGAAGATGAAGAACACCATAAACAGACGGAAGCCGAAGGAGCGTACGAACTTTGGAATCGGACGATGGGGTGAGTACCTCGACAGCAGACGGTCGTACATATTGCCACGAGGACAGACGTGTCCGCACCACCAGCGCCCTTTATAGATGCTCGTCACTACAGGACCTATCATGCAGATGATTGCCAGCAACCCAATCACAGGGTAGAACCATCCGAGGATGATGTAGGCGATGATAATCCAATAGAGAGGCACACCCGGTGCCTCAAAATGACGGTGGAAGCGCTTTGTTGTTTTTATTTTGTTCTCCTCTTGCGCCATAATGTTGCTACATGCTCAATCCGTATAGATGTGGGCATTCTATTTGTCAATACTCACCAGCGTGTATTTCTTTGAGCCGAGGCCTATTTTTTCAGCCCAGTCGATGGTGTGCGTGCCGTGCTGCTTATCGATGCGTTTCAGCAGGTCTGTAGGGTCGTTCTTGGCTGTCACCTTCTGCTGATTTATGATGTCGATGCAGGCTTGATCGAGAGCCACCGGGTCGGTAGATGCGAGGATGCCGTAGTCCTCCAGTTTCACGGGTTCGGGATGGTCCACGCAGTCGCAGTCTATCGACATATTGTTCATCACGCTGATGTAAATGATGCCCTGTTTCCTGTTGAAATAGTTCACCACGGCCTGTGCCGCTGCCGCCATTGATTCGAGGAAGCCGTCCTGATTTCCGATATATTCCGGTGTCCACAGCTTGCCCATGTCGAGTTTCTCCATCTTGCCTGCCGAATGGATATAAGCCTTACCGTTCTGGCTGGCACAGCCGATGGAAAGGTTCTTCAGCGCACCACCATAGCCGCCCATGGGGTGACCTTTGAAGTGGTTCAGCGTAACCATAAAGTCATAGTTTGCCATGTGTCCGCCTACGATGTCGTACTTTATGTTTTTCTGGTCTTTCACGGGTATGCGTATCTCGTCGTATTCATCCATGATGTCGACGGGGAAATACTTCAGGAATCCGTGACGTTCTATCACCTTCCAGTGGTTTGCCGAGTTGTTGCGGTCATCTTTACGGTCTTCAGGACCATTGCCGTAGGCCGTGTTACACTCCACGATAGTGCCGTCCACCTCCAGTATCAGGTCTTTTATCAACTCAGGCTTCAGGTAATTGGGGTTACTACCCTCTCCCGTACTCATCTTCACTGCTACGCGCCCCTTGGCCGGAACGCCCAGTGTCTTGTATATCTTTACCAATGACTCCGGTGATATTTCTCTGGTGAGATACACCTTTGCCTGTGCCGCTGCCGTCATCGCTGTTACGACAAGCATCATAGAAATAAAAATCTTCTTCATATTTGTAATAGTTTTGTGAAATACCGCTGCGAAGATACGAAAAAAAAATTACAACACAAAAATATGCTCCGTAATTTATGATTTATTAGGAATAAACCGCTAACCGCTAAAGATAAAACATAACGAGTGAAAAATGTCTTTTTCAGGTGAAAATGTGATTATTTTGTATAAAAATGTCTGAAAATGTGATTTTTTATTGAAAAACATGTCCGAAAATGTGATTTTTTACTTATATTTGCAGCCGAAAATGTGATTTTGTAGATATGAGACTGCTTAAAAGAAAAATTGAAAAGTATCTTCTGGACTGGAAAAACAACCCAGAAAGAAAGCCGCTTATTGTGAAAGGCGCTCGACAAATTGGGAAAACGGAGTCTATCAGAGCCTTCGGTAAAGCCAACTATGAGTCGGTAATCGAAATCAACTTTGTGCTTCAGAAAAAGTTCAGAGCCATCTTTGACACAGGCTACGAGGTAGATACGATTATTAAGAACATCTCATTGCTTGAGCCTTCATGGGAATTTATTCCGAACAAGACGCTGATTTTTTTCGATGAGTTGCAGAAATGTCCGGACTGCGCCACGTCGCTGAAATCATTCTGTCAGGATGGTCGATATGATGTCATCTGCTCAGGTTCAATGATGGGCATTTATTATGAGGAAATAGAATCCAATGCCGTCGGTTTTAAAGATGACTATGAAATGCATTCTATGGACTTTGAGGAGTTTCTGTGGGCTAAAGGTTACTCTGCGAAACAGATAGAAGACCTCTATCAGCACATGATATCCCTGCAACCTTTCTCCCAACTTGAGCTTGACACAATGACCGACATTTTCCGCGACTATATGAGCCTGGGTGGAATGCCTGAGGTGGTGAAAATGTTTATTGATAATGGTCATTACGGTGGAACCCTGAAATTGCAGCGACAGTTGTTGAAAGACTACGAGGAGGATATCACAAAATATGCGAAGGAGACCGACAAAGCGAAAGTCCTTGCCGTTTACAGTCATATATCCACATTCCTGGCAAAGGAGAATAAGAAATACCAGATTACGAAGATTGCCAAGGGCGCCAGGAGCAGAGAATACATCGGTGCCGTGGAATGGTTGAAGGAGGCAGGCGTCATCAATGTGTGCTATTGCCTGAGTAATGTGGAGTTGCCGTTGAAAGGCAATTACGATACCGACTACTATAAGATTTATTATCATGATACAGGCCTGCTCATTGCCTCGCTCGATGAAGAAGCACAAGAGGACCTGCGCGCCAACAAGAACTTCGGAACCTACAAAGGTGCAATATATGAGAACGTTGTTGGAGAGATGCTTCGTAAGTCTGGCTATGAACAGCTGTATTTCTACAAGCACGAGAGCCCTTCCCTTGAGATGGATTTCTTTGTTCGCGATGCCGATTCTCTGATACCGGTAGAGGTAAAAGCTAAGGATGGGGCTACGGCTTCGTTGAATAACCTTATCAAATGGGACTCTTATCCGGAAGTAAAATACGGAGTGAAATTTGGGTACAAGAATATCGGATGGAATGGTCAGTTCTATACGTTTCCCTACTTCCTTGCCTTCTTGTTGAAACGCTTCTTGAGAGAACGTGTGTAACACACAATAGTAAGAGGTAAGAAGGCTGATGTAAGAGGTAATAAAAGCAGGGATTGCACATAATTGCAGTCCCTGCTTACTCTTTACCCCATAACCGCTAAACCTTAAAGAAGGGAGGAGCCCCGAAGGGCTCATCCCGACTATCCTTCTTCAACTCCGCCGTTGTCAGAGCCGCCACCGGTGTTGTCACCACCTCCGGTGT
>ERZ842401.1486-NODE-1486-length-33440-cov-19.470511_pt1 | contig 33440 bp, 28 predicted proteins | sample MGYA00521270_ERZ842401 | MGnify/ENA primary metagenome ERZ842401 (study PRJEB31892, sample SAMEA3878208) | bioreactor metagenome | biome: Moose rumen | place: Sweden | collected 2011-10 | study: EMG produced TPA metagenomics assembly of the PRJEB12797 data set...
CAGGCCTCCCCCTGCCCCCTCCAACTGGAGGGGGTTCTTTGTTTCCGTTCATACTTGCGCTCGACAATGAAAACAAAAACTTCGTATTTTATTTTGCATTGTTCTCGCTTAATCGTACTTTGACCTTCGGTCGAAGGTACTTGCGCTTGACAATGAGAACAAAAACTTCGTATTTTGTTTTGCATTGTTCTCGCTTATTCGTACCTTTGACCTTCGGTCGAAGGTAGGCTGCACCTCGGAAATGAAAATAAAAACGCGTTTTTATTTTGCATTTCGCTCGGTTTGCACTACCTTTGCAAGCGGAATAATACTGACGCCACCTCTGCTTCTCCCCTACAAGGGAGGGGAGTTCCTACGGGCAACGGAAGCGGAAGCAGCTCCCTTCCCTTGGGGAAGGGCGGGGGGATGGGCTTCTAAAAAAAATTACTATGGTTATGGAAAAGAACGTGAATGAAGTACTGTTGAAGAGTGTGGCAATACTCTCCAGGCACTCGGAGAAGGAAGACGGAATGATGCCCGAGGGGTCGGCACCGATGCCTCATGTTGACAGTGTGGAACGGGTGGTGACGCTGGTGCGCAACATCATCTTCAGCGACTATTTTAACAAACGGCAGCCCGAAGAGCAGATACGTGCCTACTACATTGGCGTGAACATGGAGGAGCTCTACAAGCTGCTCAACGCGCAGATTGCCCGCGGACTGCTGTTCTGCAGTTGCATGAGCGAGGCGGAGGCTGCCGACAAGGCGCGCTGCCTGGCCCTCGACTTCATTGAACAGCTGCCCGAGGTGAAGCGCCTGCTATATACCGACGTGGAGGCGATGTTTAACAACGACCCGGCGGCCACCAACTATGGTGAGGTCATCTACTCGTACCCGTCGATCATCGCCATGACGCACTACCGCATTGCCCACGTGCTGCAGCTGATGAAGGTGCCCGTCATTCCGCGCATCATCACCGAACAGGCGCATGCCGTGACGGGTATCGACATTCACCCGGGGGCGCAGATAGGCGAATACTTCTCCATTGACCACGGCACGGGCGTGGTGATTGGCGAGACCACCATCATTGGCAACCATGTGGCACTCTATCAGGGTGTTACGCTGGGTGCCAAGAGCTTTAAGTACGATGCTGAGGGCAACATGCTGAACGTGCCGCGCCACCCCATTATCGAGGATAACGTGACGGTCTATTCCAACGCCTCTATCCTTGGCCGCATCACCATTGGCCACGACTCCGTCATTGGTGGTAACATCTGGTTGACGCACGACGTGCCGCCTCACTCCCGCATCCTGCAGAGCAAGGCCGTAGATGCCAGCTTCAGCGGCGGCTTGGGCATTTAACGCGTTTCTTCTTCTTTTAGCAACGGACGACAGGACTTGAAAGACTGTTTTGCTCACGATGTCTTGATTCCCCTCTTGACCCCCTCTTGACCCCCTCTGACTCCCCCTGTAGGGGGAGAACAGATAGCTTGCACGCCCTTGCGTGGTATTCGTCCCCCTCCTACAGGAGGGGTTAGGGGAGGTCACTAATGGCATTTACAATATGTAATAGGAATGAGTTTATGCATATCGGTGCCCCCCTCTGACTTCGGACCCCCTCTGACTCCCCCTGTAGGGGGAGGACAGTATGCGTGCATGCCCTTGTGTGGTAATTGTCCCCCTCCTACAGGAGGGGTTCTTGCTCTGGCAAGCGTCCCTGCGGGCCGAGCGAGGGGAGGTCACTAAATATAATTATGAAAGAGTTTATGCATGACGGCGCCCCCCCTCTAACTCTTGACCCCCTCTAACTCCCCCTGTAGGGGGAGGACAGTATGCGTGCATGCCCTTGTGTGGTATTCGTCCCCCTCCTACAGGAGGGGTAAGGGGAGGTCACTAAATATAATTATGAAAGAGTTTATGCATATCGGTGACCCCCTCTAACTCCCCCTGTAGGGGGAGGACAGAATGTGTGCACGCCCTTGTGTGGTATTGTATAAAATATAAATAGTAAAGAGTAATGAATGAAAAGACATCTAAGTATGGTGATAAAGAAAAAGCTCGCCAGTTGCGTCGTGAAATGACAACCGCGGAAGTTGTCCTGTGGAAATATCTTAGACGCGGTGGAGTGGGGTATCGTTTCCGTCGTCAGCATCCGATAGGCCCTTATGTCTTGGATTTTTATTGTTATAAATTAAATCTATGCATAGAGTTAGATGGGGAAGCTCATCAGAAACCGATGGCTGATGTTTATGATAAAATACGTACGGATTACATTAACAAAGAAGGAATAACGGTGCTAAGGTTTTCTAATGATGTGGTGTTTAATAATGTAGATGCCATATTAGATTGTATAAAGCATTATGCTGAAAACCCTGTCCTTATGGAGGGTTGGCATAAAGATGAGCTTTTGTAATATGCATGGTGGTGCCCCCCTCTAACTCTTGACCCCCTCTAACTCATGACCCCCTCTGACTCCCCCTGTAGGGGGAGAACAGATAGCGTGCACGCCGTTCGGTCACTCATAATGTGAAGTCACAAAAAATGAGAGAGAATGCGGTTTGCGCATCCTCTCTCATTCCTCATTTCTCATTTCTCATTTCTCATTCCTCATTCCTCATTCCTCATTTCTCATTTAGTAATGACGATGCTGTCATTCTTCATGGCTGCGGGCTGCTGCGACCATTCGTAGTAGTAGTCCCAGTCGAAGTTGGTGGTCTTGCGGAAGTCGAAGTCGGCCACGCTGAGCTCGCGGCTCCAGCGGTCGTAGTACTTCATGGTCCCACGGAAGTAGCGCCCGTTGATGTTGTAGTTGTAGATGCGCACCTGCTCACCGTTGTCGTAGTTGATGTAGATGGTTCCCCAATCCACTTCCCACGTGAAGTAGCGGTAGTAGGGACGGTAGTTGCTGCCGTTGACGTAGTCTATCTGCTCACCCTCGCCGGTGGAGGCACCGTAGCGGTAGCTGCTGCGCCCGTCGCGGTAGAAGCGTATGACGGTGTAGTACTCGGCGTAGTTCTCATAGCCCCAGTAGTCATAGAAACTCTCGCCCATATATCCCTCCCATTCGCCAGAGAGGTCGTAGGCAATCTGCTCGTCGCTTTCGCAACTGGTGAATGCTGTCATCGAGAGCACTGCCATGAGTGCAACTGCGATATTGTAGTAAAACTTCTTCATAGCGGTATGTATTTTATTAGTTTATTACTTTTTACGCTGCAAAGATAAGGAGAAATACCCGACCGGGCAAATGATTTCTCCTATTTCGCGGTAGGGATTTTCCTATTCTTGCTTTTTCTTGCCGAATTCGGGGTCAATGTGTATGAACGCTGCTACGAGGAAGGTGATGACGCACAGGCCCATGACGACGATGAAGAATGTCTGGTAGCCCATGCTGTCCTTCATCCAGCCTGACACCATGCCGGGCAGCATCAGTCCGAGGTAGGAGATGCCGGTGCAGATGGCGTAGTGGGAGGTCTTGAACTGGCCCTGGCTGAAGTAGAGCATGTAGAGCGTCAGGGCGGTGAAGCCCAGTCCGTAGCCGAACTGCTCGAAGAAGAGGCAGGTGCTGATGAGTGCCAGGTTGTCGGGCATGGCGTAGCTCATGTAGATATAGACGGCGTCGGGCAGGGTGATGGCGCACACCATGGGCCACAGCCAGCGTTTCAGTCCGTCGCGGCTGGCGAGCCATCCGCCCACGATGCCGCCCAGCATGAGTCCGATGAGTCCCACGGTGCCGTTAGCCAGTCCGAACTCCTGTGGCGACAGTCCCAGTCCGCCTTCGGAGTTGGGGCGCTGCAGGAAGGTGAGGCTCATCTTCGTCAGCAGGGCCTCTGGGAAACGGTAGAACAGCAGGAAGAGCATGGCGAAGAACGTCTCGCGGGCGGGGAACTTCCGGAAGTAGGAGGTGAACATGGGGAGTATGCCTGAGGCTACTTCCCTGAACGATGCGTCGTGCCGTTGGTCGGCCTCTGGCCGGGGCATGATGTAGGCATGGTAGAGCCAGATGCCGATGAACAGGGCTGCCAGTCCGTAGAACACGAGGCTCCAGGTGAAGGCCGTCTGGTCCTTGAAATAGACCTGCAGGATGCCTGCCACGGGGATGAGTACGCCGTTGCCGAAGATGACGGCCAGGCGGTAGAACAGGTTACGAATGCCCACGAACCACGTCTGCTGGTGGTCGTCGAGTTCCAGCATGTAGTAGCCGTCGGCGGCAATGTCGTGGGTGGCACTGCTGAAGGCCATGAGGAAGAAGCAGGCCATGGTGCCCTGGAACCACAGGGGGGTGTTGAGGGTGAAGGCGACGCCGGCGAGCGACGAGCCTAACAGGGCTTGCATGGTGAGCACCCACCAGCGCTTGGTCTTGTATAAATCGACGAAGGGGCTCCAGAAGGGCTTGATGACCCACGGCAGTCCTAACCAGCTGGTGTATAGGGCTATCTCGGTGTCGCTCAAGCCCATTTGCATGTACATGACCACTGCCACGGTCATCACCACAACATTAGGAAGACCTTCGGCAATATAGAGAGTTGGAATCCAACTCCAGGGATTTCTAATAAATCTTTTTGATATCTGCTCCACGATAGTAATGTAATAAAATTTGGTCGTAATTATATCCTTGTGTACTCATGACGGCGGCGCCTATCTGACAAAGGCCCACGCCGTGACCCCAGCCGGCACCCGTCAGAATGAAGCGGCCGTCCTGCTTGTCAACCACGAAGGCCGAGCTGTACAGATGGCTCTCGCTGAGCGTGCGGCGAATCTCCAGTTCCTTGCCGATGGTGAACGACTTCTTGGTGCCCACAATCTTCAGCTTCCAGATGCGGCCGCTCTTGCCACGCTCCAAGGGGACGAGGTCAGTAATGGTGCCCAGGTCGTCCTTCAGCTTCTCGTTGACGAGTGCCGTCAGCTCCTCGGTGGTGTATTCCACCCGCCAGCGGTAGAACTCGGTGGTTTCCTGGTCGTAGTCGTTGAGCACCTGCGACAGAATTTCCTTGTCCTTCGTGTTACAGAAAGCCTCGGGCGCGGTGCGAATCCACTGCCGGGCATGCTCCTCGTTCGACAGGTCAGCAATGCGGTTGCCGATGCGGTTGTCAGGAATGGCCATCAGGTAAGGCTTGCGAATGTTCTCCCAGCAGTACTGGAACTCCTCGGTCATGCCGCCGCAGCACTTGCCGTAGCGGGCATCGCATATCTCGTCCTCGTACATCAGAATCTGACCCTTCGTGGCCTTCACGGCAGCATCCACACTGCGGTTGCTGGCCTTGGTGATGCCCTGGTAGCGCTGGCAGTGGTCGTCGGCGCAGACGTCGAAGATCTGGTGGTCCTCGCGGTCGTACCAGCGAATGAGCTCATCGTCCTTCTTAATGAACGAGAAGAAGCTGTTCTGCCCGTTGTTCAGCTGCTTACGCTTCTCCATCTGTGCCAGCAGCCACGACCGGCTGATGACGGCATGGGCCTTCAGCAGCTCGATGCTGCTGGTGGCCTTCATCTCGCTGGAGATGACGCTGACCAGGTATTTCTCGACGGGCAGCAGGTTGATGGCCGTTATCTTGTCGGCCTCCACCACCAGTCTGAGTGTGCCGTTGAACACCTGCGTCTCCTTGCGCTCCCAGTGGAAGTTGACACCGATGGTGACGTCGTAGAGTGAGAACGAAGCGTCGCCCTGCTGCGGGGTGAAAGTCAGCTCGCGGTACTGGTTGCCATTCCACAGGATGCCGCCCTCGCTGAACTCCACGGTCTGGTCGCCTATGATGGTTTCGCCCTTGGCCGTGTAGGGTGAGTTAAGGGCAAAGTGAATCTTCTGGCCGCTGACTATGCCGACGCTGACCTCGGGTTGGCTTGAGATTTGAGATTTGAGGTTTGAGGTTTGAGATTTGAGATTTGCGGCCTGGCGTAGCTTCAGCTGGCTGATGATTTGCTGCAGCTCGTCAGGCGTGACCGTCACTTCGCGCAGAATGCTGAAGGCCGTCTCGGGGGTGATGCGCTCAAAGTCCTCTTTCCGCGGGGTGATGATGAGGCCCGCCATGTCAAGCGCCCCGGGTGAGACGATGTACTGGCCGTCGCCCTCGGCCGTGTAGCAGTCAGGACGGTGCTTGCAGCGGGGGAAGACCACGCTCATGTATGTGTTGCCGCTGCGCCAGCTGACGATGTTCATCATGGGCTCCGGCTCCTGGTTAAGGCACTTCATGGCCTTGTAGAGCTTCTTGAACAGCCGCACGTCGGTCTCCTCAGAGCGGCTGCGAATGAGCAGGGCGGGGCAGGGGTAGTCATTGATGATATAGATGTCCTCGTCGTTGGGCGTTGAGGGTTGAGCGTTGAGGGGTGTCAGGTTACGGCTCAGCCGCTGCCATGACATCTGCAGAGGCAGAATGCCGCTTGTGCCGGCCTGCAGGTGGGCATGGTCGGGCGCAGAGGCACCACACTGCGGTCCGTTATAGAACACCATGAGCTCCGGGTAGCTGTCGAGCAAGCGGTGCATCTCTACATAGAGCTTTTCTATGCGTTGCGGCTGGTGGCTCGTGGTGGGAATGGTGTAGTGCGCAGGCAGAATGGGGAAGGGATTGACCAGAAGCTCCAGGTGGTCGTCGAGCTGCTTCTTGATCTGTTCCTTCGGACGGTTCTGCTCGCAGAGGAAACAGGGCCTTTCGGCTATCACCTTGCGGTCGATGCTGGCTCCGGTAGAGACCATGCGCGCTGGGTTCCACTGCACCTGCAGGGTGAAGTTCTCATCGCTCAGCTCGCGTGTCTCCACATTTCTGAGGTCGCGGTAGCGCAGCCGTGCGTCGTCCCATTTCTCCAACTGACGGTTGAAGAAACGCTGCAGGCTGGAGTCGTTCATGGTGTCGTGCTTGCCCTGGCGGAGCTGCTGGCGTGCCAGCACTTCGAGGGTGCGCAGCCGGTCCTTATACAGGTTATTGGCGTTTACTTTCTCTATGCTCAGGGCAGCATCGCTGTTGCCGCCCCATCGGCGGCAGAGGTACAGCTCGGTGTAGATGCGCCCTATGCGGTAATGGCGTGAGAAGATAAGCCCCAAGGCGTAGTCCTCGCCGTAGGAGGTGTTGGGGAACTGTATCTGTCGCAGCAGCGGGGTGAAGAAGGCGCGGGGAGCCCCCAGTCCGTTGATGCGCAGGGCATTGTTGGGGCCGTTCTCGTCAGTCCACTCGCGGTGGTCAATGAGCCCTGGCGGCAGGGTGTTCAGGTCGAAGTCGCACATGCGGTAGCTGCCCACCACCATGGCGGCATGCTGACGGCGGAAGGCATCGACGATGGTCTGCAGCGTCTTGGGGCTGGAGTAGAGGTCGTCAGAATCCAGCTGAACGGCGAAGCGTCCGCAGTGGTCGTCGTTGATGGCCATGTTCCAGCAGCCGCCAATGCCGAGGTCCGTTCGTTCTGGTTCCAAAACGATGAGTGGAGAGTGGCACTCCATTTCCGCCAGTATTTCACCCGTTCGGTCGGTCGAGTGGTTATTCACCACGATGACGTTATAGGGAAAGGTAGTCTGCTGTGAGAGGGCACTCTCTACGGCATCGCGAATGGTCTTCTCGCGGTTGAAGACAGGAATGATGACCGAGGCCTCCACGGGAAACTCCTGTTCCTGGAAGTCGGGCTCGCGGTACGACAGCGGGTCAATCTTGGCCCCTATCAGGTCGAGGTGGGCCGTAACGGCCTGTTCCATCTCTATCTGTACGTCGCGGTTCTTCGGGTTGACATAGTCAAACTGCTTCTCGCCGCTGGTGCGCAGGTCGGTTTCCTGCTCGGTGTAGAGCGGCTCGTTCAGGTGCAGCAGCGTGCCCTCACGGCTCAGGAAAAGGCGCAGGGCGTAGAGTCCGGCGTATTTGTAGTCGCGCTCCGTGTCGGTGGTAGCAAACTTATGTATGAGCGACGTCTTGATGAGCAGCACAGAACCGAAGTCGAAGTCATCGCGAAGTGCCCCTAACTGATAGTCAATGACGGGGTGCTTCTCGGTGTTGGGTGTTGGGTGTTGGGTGCTGGGTGTTGGGTGTTGGGTGTTGGGTGTTGGGTGTTCCACCAGCCTGTCCGAATAGACCATGGCGGCATTCGAGTCGCTGGCCACCTGGTACAGGCGCTCCAGTGCCGAAGGACCGAGCAGCAGGGGCAGTGCCTTCGTGCAGAGCAGTACGTAGTCGGCAGCAGCATTCTCGGCAATGCGCATCATGGTCTGCGTGCTGGTCAGGTTCTGCACGCTGAGCAGTCGGCAGTCCTTGGGAGCCTCTTGGGTAAGGTCCCTGTTGGTCAGCAGATAAATGTTGTGTATGGTCTTATTGTCGCGCAGCTGACTGACGGTCATCTCCGCGTCTTCCAGCCTTTCGCATGCTAAAAAGCAGTCAATTTTCTGTCGCATTTCTCCTTAATAATATTAATAATAGGCGCGAAGGTAACGTTTTTTTTCCATACCGCCAAAAAGTTCATAGTTTTTTTGTTATTCTTATAGCGGTGTCAACGGATAAATAACGTTGACGATGAAGATGTTGGCAGCCAGTATGATGAGGTTCATCAGCAGACCAATGCGCATAAAGTCGCTGAAACGGTAGCCGCCTGGACCATACACCAGCATGTGGGTAGGCGAACCGATAGGTGTGGCGAAGCTGCTGCTGACGCTGATCATGAGTGCTATGAGGAAGGGGTAGGGCTCGTAGCCCAACTTTTCTGCTGCCTGGTACATAATGGGGAAGAACATGGCACCGGCAGCGGTATTACTGATAAACTCGGTGATGAAGGTGCCGACGAAGCAGATGGCCGTCATGACGACCAGCGGATTTGTGCCGCAGACGTCAAGGATGCCGAAGGCCAGTCGTTCGGCTATACCTGTCTTCTGGATGGCAAGTCCCAGCACCACGGAGCCAGCAAAGACCATGAGAATGTCCCAGTTAATAGACTTCATGGCCTGCTCCATGCTGCAGCAGCGGGTAATGAGCATGGCAAAGGCTGCAATACAGGCGCACTGTAGCAGGGGCATGATGCCCAAGGCCGAGACAACCACCATGGCCAGCATGATGAAGGTTGAAACAATGGTGCCACGGCCAATGTTTGGAATCTGATTGGAGTCGAAGAAGTGCAGCTGTGAATTCAGATTGTCGGTGTCTAAATTCAGACGGGGCGGACATTCCCACAACAGCGTGTCGCCTGGCTGAAGCACTACATCGCGCGGCGACTCTTCAATGCGTTTGCCGCGGCGAGCCACGGCCACCAGCGTCATGTTGTGGTCGTGTTCGAAGCTGCTCTTGCCTATGGCTGTGCCTGCCAGAGAACTGCCAAAGTTAACGTATGCAGTACGGAGTTTGCGACTTTTGTCAAGTTCCGACATGGTAAATACAGGATGGTCAGCTATGACGAATTGATGGCTTTGGCGCAGGCCAAGCAGCTCGTCTATTTGTCCGGCAAATACAAGACGGTCGCCTCCCATCAGCACGTCGTTGGGAGTGACGGGCGACGAAACCTCGCCGTCGAAGTGGATTTGCTCAATCAGACTGCCGCCTTGCACCTCGGTAAGGCCTGCCTCGCTGATGGTTTTGCCAATATAGGGGTTGTCAGAAGGAACCATGAACTCGACGGTGAAGTCGGAAGCGTTCTCAAAGGCTGATTCAGGAGCCTGGCGCTCAGGTAACAGCCGTCGCAGGGCAATGATGGAAAGCACGCCTACCAAGAGACAGAATATGCCCGGCAATGTCGTTGCCAGCACGTTCATGGCTTTGCCGGTATTGTCAGCATAGAGACCGGAGATAATCAGGTTAGGGGGAGTTCCGATGAGCGTACAGACACCACCCATTCCTGAAGCGTAGCTAAGCGGAATGAGCAGCTTGGAAGGGCTGATGCCCAGCTTCTTCGACCACATCTTGACAATGCCGACGAAGAGCGCCACCACCGTCGTGTTGCTGAGGAAAGAACTCAGCGCAGCCACTGGCAGCATGAGGCGTACCACTGCCTTGACGTAAGTTTTCGGCTGGCCCAAAAGGTGTTTGACAATCCATTGTAATACGCCAGTGTAAGTAAGACCGGCCACAACCACAAACAGCACGCCGATGACGACGACCGAAGTGGAACTGAAGCCGGAGAATGCCTCTTTGGCATCGAGCACGCCAGTGACATGAAGTACTCCTACGGCACCGAGGAAAGTGATGTCAGCACGAATTTTGGTGAAGAGCAAAAGACTGAACAAGGTCAGTACTGTTGCGATGGTAATCCATGCATAGAGATTGAAACCCAAAAATGTAATAGTTTCCATGATGTGTGTTTATATTTTATTCTTTGTTGTAATGATATCCTGTAGAAGCTTGTTGCGGTCTATCTCGTTGTCTGGTTTGGGCGAGAAACTGAGAATGACTACCACCAGCTGTTCAGACGGTATGATGTAGATGAACTGTCCGTCATGTCCGTCGCACCAGAAGATGTCCTCGGGGCAGTCGGGCAGTCGCTTGCCCTTGTTGAGCCAGAAGAAAGCACCGTAGTTGCCTTTACTGTCGCTGGCTGGTGTGCGGGTGTAATCGACCCAGCCTTCAGGAAGTATGCGTTCGCTGCCTATGCAACCGTCGTCGAGGTAGAACTGTCCGAAACGGGCATAGTCAGAGGCTGTTGCATAAAGATATGAAGACCCCACGGGCGTACCGCTCATGTCTGGCTCGAAGACGGCATTACGTATGCCCAACGGGGCAAAGAGCCGCTGGCGCATGTAGGCGAGGAAGTCTGAGTCTGAAGGAAAGAGACTCCGCAGGTGGCGCACCACGATGTTGGTGCTGCCGCTGGAGTAGTACCAGTGTGTGCCGGGTTTGTACTCCAGGGGTTTCATGAGGGCATAGAGTCCCATGTCCTGCTGGCAGTGCAGCATGATGTTCACGTCGGAGCGGGCACCGTAGTCCTCGTTCCACTCCAGTCCGCTCTGCATCTGCATGAGGTCGTTGAGGGTGATGGTCTTGCGGTCATCGCCCTGCCATTCAGGGATACTTATTGGGGCATGAATGTCTAACAAGCTGTCTTTAACCATGATGCCGACGAGCGCATTGACAAAACTCTTGGTCACGCTCCAGCAGAGCAGTTTGGTGTCAGGGCCGATGCCCTTGTCGTACCGCTCGCTCACCACACCACCATTATGCAACACCATGAAGGCAAAGGGGTGGCCGCCGTATGTGCGGTCGTCAACAAATGCCTTGGCGATGGGCTCCAGTCTTGCGCTAAAAGCCGAATCACCACGCGGCAGCGGCTTCGTGGCTGCGGTGTCAGGCGGCAATGGGAAGGCTTGCTGTTGCCATGTGCTGGCATTGACACCCCTCAGCAGCGTCACGCCGTACCCTTCGCGGTAGGCGGCTGTTGACTCGCCCCAAAGGAAACGGCTGGTGACGGTCTTGTGCTCATCATCGACCGTATTACTAACGTAACGGATGAGGGAGAAGTTCAAGTCAAGAGCTTCCACCTCAGCAGCTTGTCTGCCCGATACGAATACCGCCGAAGCCAGATTCTTCGCGGCATAGCCGGTGATGATAGGCAACAGGCTATTAAGATAGATGCCGCCGCCAATGAAAGCCATCAGCAGCAAGGCACCGGCAATTGTGAATAACTTCTTCTTCATTGTTTAATACGGTGCAAAGATACAAAGTTTTTTGAAATAATTGCTGTTAACTGAAAAAGTTTTTGTAATTTCGCGGCCAGAATGAAAAAGACATTTGCTGTGTTGGGTATGATGTGCGCGGGCTGTTCGGCTCGCGTGGAGAAGACACTCGCCGGAGTAGAAGGCGTCCGTGAAGTCAGTGTGAGCCTGCCTGGACGTACGGCACTTATTGATTTCGACGAGCATGTGGTGACGGCAGAACAGCTGAAAGAGGCTGTTGGCAAGGCTGGCTACGACATGGTCATAGAGGAAGACCGAAACGTGGAAGCCCTGGAACGCCGGAGTTACGAACAATTGCGGCGCAGGGTGGTGCTGTCGTGGCTGTTTGCTGCCTTCTGCATGGCTGTCAGCATGAAGTGGCTGGAGGTCAGACCCCAGAGCGCAGCCAACCAGACCATGCTCCTCATCGCTTTGTGTAACCTTATTTACTGCGGACGTCAGTTTTATATGACGGCTTGGAAACAACTGACACACTGGTCGGCCAATATGGATACGCTGGTGGCCCTTTCTACAGGCATCTCGTTCCTGTATAGTGCCTTTGTTACTTTCTGGGGTGACGGCTATACCTACTTCGACGCGTCGATAATGATTATTACCTTTGTACTGACGGGGCGGCTCATTGAGGAACGGGCCAAGAACAGCACGGCTTCAGCCATACGGTCGCTGATGGGGCTGCAGCCGAAGACGGCGAGGGTGATAGACCCTCTGTTGTCCCCCGGGGGGGACACGAATGTGTCAGACTTGGGAGAGACTGAGGTGCCTATCTCTGCCTTGCAGAAAGGTGATGTCATAGAGGTGCGTGTGGGCGAGAAGATACCCGTTGACGGTGTCGTGGTCAGCGGTGAGGCCCACGTTGACGAGAGTGCCATGACGGGTGAATCAGAATTGGTGCTGAAGACGACGGGCGACAAGGTGCTTTCAGGTACCATTGTGAAAGATGCGGTAATCAGGTTCAAGGCTACTCAAGTGGGCAAGGACACCGTGCTTTCGAACATGATACGAATGGTGCAGGAGGCGCAGGGTTCCAAGGCTCCCGTCCAGCGGGTCGTTGACAAGGTGGCACTTGTCTTTGTGCCGGTGGTTGGCGGCATTGCGCTGCTGACGTTTTTGTTGTGGTATTTTTTGGGGGGAGACTTCTCGCAGGCCATCCTTTCGGCTGTCAGTGTGCTGGTCATTGCCTGTCCTTGTGCAATGGGACTGGCTACGCCCACGGCGCTGATGGTGGGACTTGGCAAGGCGGCACAAAAGAACATCCTCATCAAGGATGCCACGGCACTGGAACTGATTCACCGTGTAAATGCCATGGTGGTGGATAAGACGGGGACGATAACGGAAGCCTTGTCTGGTCAGGAGGGGCTGCGGCCTCATGCCCGTGAGGTCATATCAGAGTTGAAGCAGATGGGCATAGACATTTATATGATGAGTGGCGACAAGGAGGAAAAAGTGAGCTACTGGGCCCATGAGGCTGGTATCGACCACTGGCAGAGCGGGGTGTTGCCTCAGGATAAGGAGAATCTGGTGCGCCGTTTGCGGCAGGAAGGCAAGGTGGTGGCCATGGTAGGCGACGGTATTAACGATTCGCAGGCGCTGGCCGTAGCTGACGTCAGCTGTGCCATGGGTGGTGGCACGGATGTAGCCATGGACGTGGCTCAGCTTACGTTGATGGGTAACGACTTGCGTCGTCTTCCGGAAGCCATCCGCCTGTCAAAACGTACGGTAGGCATGATACGTCAAAACCTGTTTTGGGCATTCATCTATAATATAATATGTATTCCCTTGGCAGCCGGAGCATTGCGCAGCGTGTGCGACTTCCAAATTACACCGATGTGGGCGGCAGCCCTCATGGCAATGAGCTCTGTCAGTGTGGTTCTTAATAGTTTAAGGCTCAAACTGACGTGAAATCATAAAAATTTTTGTCGGAAAAAGCAATTAATTGCAAATATTTACTATCTTTGCAGCCAAATGACAAGTAAATGCGTTTTAGGGAAATATAGTTGAAGTTATACAAAAAGGAGATACAAGCATGAAGAATTGGTGTTGGGTATTATTGACTGTTGGCTGTTGGCTGATGTTTGCCGGCTGTTCAAAACTGCCAGAGGCAGCGACAATGGACTTGGAACACTATCAGCCAGTGGGAAAGTTTGTGCCTGCATACGAGGCGTTGACCAATAGAACTGATTTGGCGACGAACCAAGATTATGACATTGAACAAACAGTCAGGGTGCTGAATGCATTGGAGATAGCACAGGCTAATTCTAAGAATTTTAATGAGTTCCTGGAATACATGGCCAAGCAGGATTATACCGGTGTTGCTCCCGATGTGATGGAGGCCAAGCAGAAACTGCTGCCCATTCTGCAATACATGTATAAGTTGCAGAGTCAGGACAAGGAACTGAATGACTTGTGGATGCTGGCACGCTCAGCCGCTAAGGGCGTATCGGCTTCTGACGACCCCTTGCGACTGGCTAATGCCGTGATGGGAAACCCGTTGGCTATCTTGGACATCATGCACTCTGACGATGCTTCGAAAGCTACTGATGCTGCTTTCTCACAATACGAGAAAGACAAGGAGCTGAAAGCCTCAATGAAGCGGGACATTGAAATGCTGCGTGGCTCGTATCTGCAGTATCTGACAGATTATGCTCCTATTTACCATAAGTATATGAAGGAATACGACGCTCTCTGCGTTCAGAAGGACAAAGCATACCTTGACCTGTATGACGGAAGAGTGAACGATGCCATGGGACACACACAGCAGATACTGAGCAAATATCCACATAACTCAGAGGCCATGCTACTACAGAGTATGGCACTGATTATGAAGGGCGTGCCTGCCCCCGCCAATCTCCCCCAGCTGGGGGAGACTGCCGACAGTGTGGTAACACCTATTGAAAATGCTCCTGTTAGTATGGCTACTCCATCTGTGGATGAAGGGGGAGTGGGCACCCTTGCTGAGGCTGCCGCCACCCTTAACTACTATATGCAGGAGTTCCCTGGACGCACGGCTCCGGCTTTGGTGTTAAAAGGACTGATGGAACAGAAACTTGGTAATGAGAAGGCGGCGCTGAGCTACTTTGACCAGGCTTCCATAGAATATCCGCGACAGGCCGCACAACTGACGGACATGCTTGACTCCTACCGTACACGTACCTACTTGAACAAGACTCCGGAAGGGCAATTCCTGCAGCGGCTCTATTCCTCAACAATGGAGGGCTACGGACTCTTCAGCCCTAACCTGCTGAAGGCCAAGTACTATGCCGACCAGGGACATCAGGATAAGGCCCGACAGGAAATATTCAACCACTTCTTCCGTCGTGGAAACCAAGGCATCTATTCGGCTTTGCTTAGTGATATGCAGTTCTGTGAAGAATACCTCTACGGACCCTTCAAGCAACTGCTCATAGAGCATTCTTACATAGACGTGGAGGTGAACCCTGAAAGCAAATGGCTCTTCTGGAAGGATGACCAATTGCTGAACGTGAAGATTAATAATCGTAGCGACATGGATTTGGAGAATGTGCGGGTGTTCCTTTGCATTCACTATACTGATATGTATAAGGATGAATATGACGTGGTGAAGGTGCCACGCACGATGAACATTATTCCGAAACACTCTACGGCTGACTTGGACACGGTACGCATTAACTATGCTGATAAGAAATATGACGATATAACGCGCATCAGAGCCATTGCCGTGACTGACGACCGCATTTGCTGGGTGGATGACGTTGATTACAAGCAGAACCATGTGCTTGAGTTCCTGAGAAACAAACGAAATGGAAATCAGCAGCTATTGAATGAAGTGAAGGAGGAATACCTGAGCAACTACTCCCTGAAACCGGAAAAGCTGCAAAAGACGTTGCAGGATGGTGTAACTGTACTGCCGCCTGAGGAAGACCCGGCTGAAGAGCAGGGATTCTGGGACAAGGTGAGCGGCTGGTTTACGTTCCCCGACAACGACCTGAAGATAGAACTGCCGCGCGTGCTAACCATGCTTGACCCTGTGTTCTCTCTGCATGCCATTGACGATGAGAAGGCACTTAGTCCGAAGGAAAACTACCTTTCTGGCACATCTATTCATTTGCAGTTTGACTATGTGCCTGAATATGAAGAGCGCCTGCCACTTTATATATACAGCGACTTCGTCAGTTTCCGGGTCACTATATTATATAAAGGAAAGGACTCTGTTGTAGAGCAGGTGGAGATATTGTGAGGGTAGAGCGTTGAAAGTTGAGGGTTGAGTGATATTGATAAGTCACTCAACCCTCAAAAATACTACAGAGGATAGTCTTCGAAGGCGTAGAGTACCGTGGAGAGGTAACGCTCGCCTGTGTCAGGAAGCAATACTACAATCTTTTTACCTTTATTCTCTGGGCGTTTGGCCACTTCGGCTGCCGCGTAGGCTGCTGCACCAGCTGAGATACCTACCAAAAGACCTTCCTGCTGAGCCAACTGGCGGCCGGTACGGATAGCGTCATCATTCTCCACATCGAACACCTCGTCAATGACTGCTGAGTTATAGGTGTCAGGAACAAATCCCGCACCAATGCCCTGAATCTTGTGGGGACCGCTCTTGCCACCGTTCAGCACGGGTGACGACTTGGGTTCTACAGCGATGATCTTTATGTTGGGGTTCTTCTCCTTCAGGAATTTGCCGACACCAGAAACTGTGCCACCAGTGCCTACGCCGCCAATGAAGATATCTACCTCTCCGTCAGTCTGTTCCCATACCTCTGGACCTGTCGTGGCATAATGCTTGGCAGGGTTGGCCGGATTCTCAAACTGCTGCAGGATGATGCTGCCGGGAATGCTGTCGCGAAGCTCTTCGGCAGCACGGATGGCTCCAGGCATGCCGTCCTTGCCAGAAGTAAGACGGACTTCGGCTCCATAAGCTTTTACCAGGTTACGACGCTCAACGCTCATTGTTTCGGGCATGGTGAGAATGAGCTTGTAGCCTTTAACGGCAGATACGAAAGCCAGTCCAACGCCGGTGTTGCCGCTGGTGGGCTCAATGATGGTAGCACCAGGTTTAAGCAGCCCTTTCTTTTCTGCGTCTTCAATCATTGCAAGTGCAATACGATCCTTGACGCTGCCGCCGGGGTTGAAGTACTCGACTTTGGCAATGACGGGTGTTTCAAGTCCCTTTGCCTGTGAATATTTGTTGAGCTCAAGAAGCGGAGTGTTGCCGATAAGCTCTGTCAGTTGTTTAGCTATCTGTGCCATAATTATTTTTTACTATTTTACTAAATGATTATTACCTTAAATTGTCAAATTGTTTAATTGTCTAATTGTCCTATGACTCAGATTTTATCGAACGCCTGTGCAAGGTCGTCAATAATGTCGTCAATGTGCTCTGTACCAATGCTGAGACGGACGGTGGCTGGCGTAATGTGCTGCTGCTCCAGTTCCTCGGGGGTCATCTGCGAGTGGGTGGTGGTGTAGGGGTGGATCACCAAACTCTTCACGTCGGCAACATTAGCCAGAAGTGAGAAAATCTGGAGTGCATCAATGAAAGCCCAAGCCTCTTTCTCGCCACCCTTAATCTCGAAAGTAAAGATGCTACCTGCTCCGTTTGGATAGAGCTTCTTATAGAGCTCGTGGTCGGGATGAGAAGGTACTGCCGGATGGTTGACCTTGGCTACTTTAGGATGATTCTCGAGGAACTCAACGACCTTCAGTGCATTGGCTACATGACGTTCCACGCGGAGACTGAGCGTCTCAAGTCCCTGAAGCAGAATCCACGCGTTAAAGGGAGAGATGGCTGCACCTGTATCACGCAGGATGACGGCACGTATGCGGGTGACGAAGGCTGCCGGACCTGCTACGTCAGCAAAAACGGCACCATGGTACGAAGGGTCTGGCTTAGCCAGTGAGGGGAACTTGTCGGCATTGGCTTTCCAGTCGAACTTTCCACCATCAACGATAACACCGCCCAGACTCGAACCGTGACCGCCAAGGAACTTCGTAGCGGAATGCACAACCACATCGGCTCCGTGCTCAATAGGACGAATGAGGTATGGTGTGCCGAATGTGTTGTCGATAATGAGCGGAATGTTGTGCTTATGAGCAACTTCTGCTAACGCATCGATGTCGGTCACGTCCGAGTTGGGGTTGCCGAAGGTTTCGGCATATATTACTTTTGTGTTGGGTCGGATGGCAGCCTCTACAGCGGCAAGGTCATTTACGTTGACAATGGTGTTGGTGATACCCTGAGTGGCTAATGTATGGGTTATCAGATTAAAAGAGCCGCCGTAGAGGTTATCGGCTGCCACGATGTGGTCACCGTTCTGTACAATGTTCTGGAGGGCGTAGGTGACAGCAGCTGCACCGCTGCCGACTGCCAGTCCGGCTACACCGCCTTCAAGCGCAGCTACACGGTCTTCAAATACGCCTTGTGTGGAATTGGTCAGACGACCGTAGATGTTACCGGCGTCACGCAGTGCAAAGCGATCGGCGGCATGTTGTGAGTTACGGAACACGTAAGAGGTGGTCTGATAAATAGGAACGGCGCGGGCATCAGTTGCAGGGTCCGGCTGTTCTTGTCCTACGTGTAGTTGAAGTGTCTCGAAATGTAATTTTTTGTTGTTGCTCATAATTCAAATGTTTTAATTGTTAAACTTTCTGGGTGCAAAGGTACAAAGTTTGGAAATATTCTCCAAATTTCTTTGCGTTTTCGGAAAATATAGCTAATTTTGCGCCGATAAAAGAAAATACTTCTTGTAGTGTTTATAAAATGCCGATTCGGCAGAAAATTTTTCTAAAAACAATGACAAATACGCTGGACGAGACAGATTTGCAGATACTCAGAACGCTGCAAAAGAACGCGAAACTAACCACCAAAGAGCTGGCAGATGCTGTGCATCTGACCCCGACGCCCGTCTTTGAGCGTCAGAAACGGTTGGAACGGAAGGGCTATATAAAGAAGTATATAGCTGTATTAGACCCGGAAAAGTTGAATTACGGATTATTAGTATTCTGCAAGGTGAAGCTGAAGCAGATTAACCATGAGATTGCCGATGCCTTTACCCGACGGATAGCCCGTATTCCTGAAGTGACGGAATGTTACAATACCTCTGGCGCATACGACTATCTGTTGAAAGTCAGAGCAACGGATATGAAACAATATCAAGAGTTTGTGCTCAACAAGCTGGGGGATATAGAATACCTCAGCTCAATAGAGAGCACATTTGTCATGAGTGAAGTGAAGCAAAGCTATGGCATTAACATCTGAACGGCTTATTTGCTGACCTCGAGCGAGCTGCGCTTGTCACGGTGATATGAACGGTAGTCGTCGAGTGGTATCTCAACGTCAGGCTCTGCAAGTTCTCCGTCGCGTGGCAGTTGGAACTGTTGGTATCGGATGTTAAGTCCACGGTCCATCCACATCTGTTCGTAATAGGTCTGAATTGATGCTGCTTCTGAGAACTCTGGGTTCTTCGAAACTTCTGAGTATAAATCTTCTGTCCTTAATAACAAAGGCAGCTGATTACGGTTAACCACGTAGCTGGTATAGGTGAAGAGGAAATTGGAGTCGGTCTTCAGATGAACGATACCCCGGTCTATGAGGAAATGACGGTAGCGCTCAAGGAAGTATATAGAAGTGAGCCGTTTACGTGGATTCTTCATCTGAGGGTCGCTGAAGGTCAGCCAGATTTCCTGTACTTCATCTTCAGCAAAGAATTTATCGATAATCTCAATGTTGGTGCGCAGGAAAGCGACGTTCTTCATGTTGTCGCGAACAGCCTCTGTGGCACCTGTCCACATGCGGGCTCCTTTGATATCGACACCAATGAAGTTACGGTTGGGGAACTTGCGGGCCAGTCCGACAGTGTATTCTCCCTTGCCACAGCCCAGTTCGAGCACTATGGGATTAGAGTTGTGGAAATAGTTTTCGTGCCAACGGCCACGAAGAGGAAATGATGCGTGTTCCAGCGCCCCAAAAGGGTACTGGAACACGCAGTCGTATGTCGCCATGTCGGCAAACTTAGCTAATTTTCCTTTGCTCATTAGTTGTCAATTATCATTCAATAACAACGGTTGTCCAACCGTGCTTGTCCTCAATTTCGCCATACTGAATGCCACGGAGTGTGTCATAGAGCTTTTTAGAAATAGGACCGGGCTTGTCACCAAACGAATAACGCTTGCCAGTGTCAAGGTCGTCAATGTATGAGATAGGTGAGATAACGGCTGCTGTTCCGCAAGCTCCAGCCTCCTCGAAAGTTTCCAGTTCCTCTTCGGGGATTTGTCGGCGTTCCACCTTCATTCCAAGGTCCTCGGCAACCTGCATGAGGCTCTTATTTGTAATGGAGGGAAGAATAGACGTTGACTTCGGCGTAATATAGGTGTTGTTCTTGATGCCGAAGAAGTTGGCTGCCCCACATTCGTCCATGTACTTCTTTTCCTTCGCGTCGAGATAGAACTCGCAGGCATAGCCCTTCTCATGAGCCAGATTGTTGGCAAAGAGCGATGCAGCATAGTTACCACCCACCTTGTAGCAACCGGTGCCAAGAGGAGCAGAACGGTCGTAATCACGGATAATAACGTACGGGTTGGTAGAGAAACCTCCCTTGAAATAGGGACCTACGGGAGTAACGAAGATAAGGAAGCAATATTCCTTGGCAGGATGTACACCTACCTGGGCGCTGGTGCCGATAAGCAGAGGACGGATATAAAGCGTGGCACCGCTCTCATAAGTGGGGATATACTCCTGATTAAGGCGTACCACTTTCTTCACCATCTCAACAAACTTTTCTGTGGGTACCTCGGGCATGAGAATGCCGCGGCATGTTGACTGCAGGCGCTCTGCATTGTCCTTTACGCGGAAAACACGTACCTTACCGTCCTTGCAACGGTAGGCCTTCAGCCCTTCGAATGCCTCTTGGCCGTAGTGCAGACAGGTGGCCGCCATGTGCAATTTAAGATACTCGTCGGAGCATACTTCTATTTCGCCCCACTTGCCGTCACGATAGTAACAGCGAACGTTGTAATCGGTTTTCATGTAACCGAAAGAAAGGTTTGACCAATCTAAGTTCTTCATATTCTTTGATGTTAATTGATTTCTGCGCACAAAAGTACACAAAAATATGCGGTTATGCAACAAAATGAAGTAAAAATTTGGATTTTTGCTTACTTGTTTCTACCTTTGCACCCCGAAAAGGTAACAAAAATTGTTTGAAGTATGAGAAATGTTTTTCTATTATTGGTATTAACTGTTTGCTGCTTAACAGTCAGTGCTACCGAAGTAAATGACACAATTATTATGGCAAATGCTCAGGACACTACAGTTATCAATAATAATGATAAGGTCGTGATAGTGACTGGCGATGAACCGTACAAAGTCAAAGTAATTAGAAAGGAGAATGACGATGAATGCAAGGTTCATGATTTTTCTGCACATTTTAGTATAGGTGTGAATATGGGTCTTGGTACTCCCGAAGGGATGAGCATCAAGCCTTTTAAGTCTTGGGATATTGCTTTGACAGTTTTTCAGTATGACTATTCGCCTAAGAAGAAACTGCAGACTTATTCTGCAGGTGTTGGTATAGGCTGGCATAACTATGGAATTGGCAGTAGTAAGATGTTTACGAAGGATGCTAATGGTGTGGTCGGCTTGACTGATTACCCGGCCAATGCTGACTCAAAGTATTCACGTATCAACATCTTCAACATCTTTGTTCCTTTGCTGTTTACACAGAAGTTCGACCGTAAGGGTAAATACTCGTTGAGCGTGGGCCCTGTGGTGAACTTCAATGTGGCAGGTCATTTGACTGCCGGCTACGAGACAAATGACATTGAGTATGACTTGACGACGAGGAAAATAGACTATCGTCCTGTTACGGTAGATATCATGGGTGTATTTAACATTAATGATATAGGAATTTATGCCCGTTATTCACCCATGACTGTGATGAAGAAAGACCGTGGTCCGGAGTTCAGGTCACTCACGCTCGGACTGTATTTTTAATAGTTCCTCTTCAGTCTTTGTCAGTTTATCTTTGCAGAACTTAATGAGTCGCTGTGCAGCCTTGAGCTGCACGGCGATTTCGTCTATATTATACTCATTGTTTTCCATCTTGGTAACGATGGCTTCAAGCTGTGTAAGAGCTTCTTCGTATTTCTGTTCTTCTTTCATTTGACGATTGATTTAAATGTTCCTTTTTCAATGTGGGTCTCTATTTCGTCACCTGGACGAAGTTGGGCGGGGTCGTGAATAGCATGACCATTCAGCAGTGTGATGCTATAGCCGCGTGCCAGAAGCAGTTGTGGGTCATGTGACCTGAGTTGGAGACTGAAGTTTTCCAATTGGTGACGTTGGGTTGTGAGGTAGCGGTCGATGGCTATAGGAAGTCGTGCTTCCAGCATCTCTATTCTATGACGTGCATCGGTTACGCGGCGAAGCGCAAGGGTAGGGATGAGTGTTGATAGATTTGAGATTTGAGATTTAAGATTTGAGATTTTGGTATTAACCGATAATGTGAGACGTGTTTGGGCATCGTCAATACGCCGGAGAGTTTGGACGAGCTGTTCAATGAGCAGGGTTGCTGCTGCCGTGGGGGTCTTTACGTGGGTGTGAGCTACCATGTCAAGAATGCTCTCGTCGCGTTCATGACCGATACCGGTGATAATTGGGATAGGGAACTGAGCAACATTTTCAGCCAGGGCAAGTGTGTCAAAGCCGCTAAGGTCAGCCGTTGCTCCTCCTCCGCGAATGATGACAATGACATCTGCGGGGAATTCCGATGTGCTATCATAAATGGCATTAAGGGCGGCAATGAGGCTTTGTTCTACCTGTTCGCCCTGCATAATGGCAGGGAAAAGACGTGTAGAAAACCGGAATCCATAGGAATTCTCTTCAAGTTGACGACAAAAATCACCATATCCGGCAGCTGTTGCACTGGAGATAATAGCAATGCGTTGCGGGAATAGGGGCATGGACAGTTCACGGTTCATGTCGAATACTCCTTCAGCCTTGAGTTGTGCAATGATTTCCTGTCGGCGACGGGCCAAGTCACCAACGGTGTAAGTCGGGTCAATATCAGTGACTATCCATGAGAAACCGAATGTCTCATGAAACTGTGCATAAACGCGCAGCATGACCTTCAGACCGGCGCGAAGAGGCTGGCCTGTAATATGCTCAAAGTTAGGGCGAATAAGGTTCCATGAAGTTTTCCAACATTTGGCTGATGCTCGTGCTATAGGCGTATTGTTAAGTTCATCTTTTTCTATGAGTTCCATGTAGCAATGCCCACGGTTCTCACGACACTCCGCCAACTCAGCTTGTACCCAATATTCGTCATTGAGACTGGTCTCAATGGCATCACGGACGAGCAGGTTGAGCTGGCGGAGTGAGAATGCTTGCTGTTGCACTTATCTTGTCAGGTTTTTGGTATAAGCATGCCAGAAGTTTGGCAGTCCATATCCATAGATGTTGTCGGGATGTTCATAATTGTCGCTGCAGCGGCGTACCACGTCGATGAGCTCACGAGCGGTAAGGTATGGCAGTGCCTGCCACAGACAGGCCACCATGCCGCAAGCAGTGGGTGATGAGAACGAAGTTCCGTTGGCACGGATGATTTCGCCTTCACCGTACATGAGGTATGAAGGATTGCCTATAGCCATGATGTCGGGTTTTACACGTCCGTCTTGTGAAGGACCGATGCTGCTGAAATTTGCATTGACGAGCTGACGGTTGAGTGCACCAACAGTGAGCACGTTGTCAGCATCGCCTGGCGGGGTGATTTTCTTCCAGGGCTCGTCACCAGAATTCCCTGCACTGCAAACGAGTACAACACCCTTGTCGGCAAGCATTGATGCTGCCCGACTGATAAAAGCTGTATGGCCGTCCAGTTCGCGGTATTTGTGACTGGTTGCCTTGTCATCGAAGTTGTTGTAGCCGAGCGAGGTGTTGATGACATCAACGCCTACGCTGTCTGCAAACTCGGCAGCCATAACCCAGTAGTCCTCCTCAACTTCTTGCTCGGTGCGTCCGTCCTCACTGCGTAGCAGCCAAAAACTGGCCTCAGGAGCTGTGCCAATGAAGACGTTTGGTTCATTCAGCCCCATACAAGACAGGACGCCAGTGCCGTGACTGGTATCAATATATATGTCAGGTTTGGGTTCGCAAACGAAATCGTGAGTACCTATAATGTTAATTTTCTTGATGCTTGGTATAACATCGGCATTACAAAAACCACCATCAATGATGGCAATGGTCATGCCCTGTCCGCGGAATCCCTCGGCATGCAGGCTGTCGCCCCCCATCACACTAATTTGACGGAAGCCCTTTCCGTATGGGTTATCGGCAACGCTGTCATTGGCAGTGAAGGTGGTTGCATATTTCTTGCGTTCTCGTAGAGGTGCTTCTTCATCGGGCTGTGTCCACACACGACGGGTGCCAGTGACAAACTTTAGATTGCTGATTCGGTCAATAACTGTCGTGTCGGTAACACGTACCAGTACGGTATTGAGCCATCGGCTACCACCGATAACGGGTGCAAGTTTCTTAATTTTCTTGACATACTTGGGACTGACGGGACGGTCGGTTTCGTCAAGGCTAAGCATTTGCTTCTGACGGCGTTCCAAAGCTTTCTTTGAAAGTAGTCTCTCTGGTTTGGAGAGGCCTTCTGCACCATCTTTATCATTCAGGTAAATTCGATAGATGTAAGCTTTTTCTGCCGGTAGAGTGCCGTTGTCGGTGTTTTCTTGTGCGTTGGCCGTCTGCATGGTGAATGCCATGAGCAGAGCCATAAAGATGTTTCGTTTCATATTATGTTTTTTAGTTTTGCCTGCAAACTTACTGCAATTTCTTCAGAAAACCAAATTTCAGGCAAGCAAATATTCTTTGCTGCAGTTTTTTTCGTCTTTTCGTTCCCTAATTCATAAATTTATGCCACCTTTGACTCCGTCTAAGGCACTTCCGTTCGACAATGAAAAGCAAAAAACTTCGTGTTTTGTTTTGCATTGTTCTCACTTATTCGTACCTTTGCACACATTATTATATATATAAGGTAATGGACAACAAACAAGCGACACTTGAATTGGGTCAGAAGCCCGTTGGACAGTTGCTCACGCAGTACGCACTGCCCGCCATTGTGGCCATGACTGCTTCGAGCCTCTATAATATTATTGACAGGGCGGTTATCGGGCAGGTTGTAGGAGCCGACGCTATTGCCGGTCTTGGCATTACTTTCCCTTTTATGAATCTTTCGGGTGCCTTTGGTGCTGCAGTTGGTGTGGGTGCTTCAACTTGCATCAGTGTCAAGCTGGGACAGCGCGACTACGAGACTGCCGAGCATCTGCTGGGTAACACTGTTACGCTGAATCTCATCATCGGTTTCCTTTTTATGGTTGTCTGCCTGGTATTTCTCGACCCTATTTTGTATTTCTTTGGGGCCTCTGACGTTACATTGCCCTATGCTCGTGAGTTCATGATTGTTATCTTGTTGGGCAACATGATTACTCATATGTATTTTGGCATGAATGCCGTACTCAGGGCAGCAGGCAAACCGCGACAAGCCATGTATGCTACTCTCTTTACCGTGGCATGTAATATTGTACTCGTCATTGCTTTTGTCTGGTGGTTTCACTGGGGAATTCGCGGTGCTGCTCTTGCGACTATTACCAGTCAGACACTGGCACTTTGCTGGCAGATGTATCTTTTCAGCAATAAGCGGGAACTACTTCATTTGAAACGTGGCATATATAAACTCAAGGCTGTCCTCGTACGTAACATTATCGCGATTGGTATCTCCCCTTTCTTGATGAATGTTACATCGTGTGTCATCGTTATTTTCATGAATAACCAGTTTGTCCGTTATGGTGGTGACATGGCGGTAGGAGCCTATTCCATCGCCAACTCTGTAGTCATGGTTTTCTTCATGTTTGTAATGGGTATGAATCAGGGTATGCAACCTATCGTGGGATATAATTATGGTGCAGAGAAGTATGACCGCATGCTGCGTTGCCTGTGGCTCACTATTACAGCTGCCACAGTCATCCTACTTGTTGGCTGGGCACTCTCCATGCTCTTCTCGCGTGAGATAGCCCGTATTTTCACTACTGACGAGCATCTGCTCGAACTTTCTGCCCGTGGTATTAAACTTGACATGCTTGTTTTCTTTGTCGTTGGATCGCAGGCTGTAACCACTAATTTCTTCCAATGTATAGGTAAGGTCAAGATCAGTATATTCTTGTCGCTATCACGGCAACTTTTTATGCTCTTGCCTCTGGCTTACCTGTTGCCGCTTGTTTGGAATCTCGATGGCGTCTGGTATTCCATGCCAGCCAGCGACTTCGCCTCTTTTTCCATGACAATACCCCTGCTACTTTGGTACATAAAAAAATTCAAAACAAATGGGAAATAATAATATTCAAATCTGTATCGGCCGTCAACTCGGTAGCGGCGGTCATGACATCGGTCGTATGCTCGCTCTTGACTTTGGTGCCAAGTACTACGATAGGGAATTGCTTAATCTGGCCGCAAAGGAAAGCGGATTCAGTGAGCGAATCTTCGAACAAAACGATGAACGTAAGGGCTTTTTTAAGTCGCTGCTCAACGTGCAGGCTCCGCACATCGGTGGAAATGTCATTTATCGTCAGAATTTCTCGCAGGAAAGCCTCTTTCAATTTCAGAGCGATGCCATAAGAAAGGCCGCTCAGCAGGAGTCATGTGTTTTTGTAGGGCGATGTGCCGACTACGTGCTGCGTGACCATACGCGTTTGGTCACTATCTTTATTACCGCACCACTCGAATATCGCATAAAAAAAGTTATGGAACGCGATGGCATTGAGAAAAACGCAGCCCATAAGAAAATTGAGCAAGGTGAAAACCAGCGTGCCTCCTATTATAATTATTATACTGGTAAGAAGTGGGGTCATTCCTCCAGTTATGACCTTTGTATAGATTCGTCAGTTCTGGGTCTTCCTCAGACAGAGAAGTTCATAGCTGACTTCATTCGTAAAAAGTTCAATCTGTTGTAGCTATAACTTTCAATAATACTTCAAAGATGAAGAAGATAGGAATCATTAGCGATACCCATTCATTTTGGGATGACAAATATCTCCACTATTTCGAACCGTGCGATGAGATATGGCATGCTGGCGACATTTGCTCTACTGAGCTCATCGAACGGTTGGCAGAATTCCGTCCTGTCCGGGCAGTTTGTGGCAACTGCGATGGCGGTGACCTTCGCCTGATGTACCCGGAAGTTCTCCGCTTCAAGTGTGAGGACGTTGACGTGCTCATGAAGCATATTGGCGGCTATCCCGGTCGTTATGATCCTTCTGTCGCCAGTCAGATTTATGCTCGTCCTCCGCAGCTTTTCATTAGCGGTCATTCCCATATACTGAAAGTCAAGTACGACCGTACGCTCGGACTGCTCCATATTAATCCCGGAGCAGCTGGACTTCAAGGATGGCATAAGGAACGAACATTAATAAGATTAACCATTGAAGGCAATAAATTTGCCGATTGTGAAGTTATTACATTAGGAAACAATCAAAACAGAATATAAGCTTATGAAGACAATTGTCATTACTGGTGGCGCAGGTTTCATTGGGAGCCATGTGGTGCGCCTCTTCGTGAACAAGTATCCCGAGTATCACATCATCAACCTCGATAAGCTGACGTATGCTGGAAATCTGGCAAATCTGAAAGATATTGAGGATCGTCCCAACTACGAGTTTGTGAAGATGGACATCTGTGACTTTGATGCCTTTTACCAGCTCATGCAGGAAAAGAAAGTGGATGGTATCATTCATCTTGCTGCAGAGAGTCATGTGGACCGAAGCATTAAAGACCCCTTTACGTTTGCCCGTACTAATGTCATGGGTACGCTCTCCCTCCTTCAGGCCGCCAAGCTCTATTGGGAGTCACTGCCTGAGAAGTATGAGGGTAAACGCTTCCACCACATCTCTACTGACGAGGTGTATGGCGCTTTGGAACTGACTCACCCGGAAGGCATTGAGCCGCCGTTTACCACCACTGCCAGCAGTGCAGAGCACCATCTGGCATACGGAGACAAATTTTTTCTGGAAACTACGAAGTATAATCCACACTCTCCCTATAGCGCCGCCAAGGCATCGAGTGACCACTTCGTACGAGCTTTCCACGACACATATGGCATGCCTGTTGTCGTGACCAACTGCTCAAACAACTACGGTCCCTACCAGTTCCCGGAGAAGCTGATACCGTTGTTTATCAATAATATCCGTCATCGCAAGCCGCTTCCAGTCTATGGTAAGGGGGAAAATGTACGTGACTGGCTGTTCGTCGAAGACCATGCCCGTGCCATTGATCTTATATTCCATGAGGGTAAGATTGCCGACACATACAACATCGGTGGTTTTAACGAGTGGAAGAACATTGACATCATCAAGGTGCTCATTAATACTGTTGACCGTCTGCTCGGCCGTAAGGAGGGTGAAGACATGGACCTTATCACTTTCGTAACTGACCGTGCAGGCCATGACTTGCGTTATGCCATTGACAGTACCAAGCTCCAGCGTGAGCTCGGATGGGAACCCAGCCTTCAGTTCGAGGAAGGTATTGAGAAGACCGTTCGTTGGTATCTCGATAATCAGGAGTGGCTTGACAATGTTACCAGCGGTGATTATCAGAAGTATTACGATAATATGTATAAGAATAGGTGATTAATCAATCAATTCACACAGATGAAGAAAATATTGCTTTTAGGAAGTGGTGAACTGGGCAAGGAGTTCGTGATTGCCGCCATGCGTGCCGGCCAGTATGTCATTGCTTGTGACCGTTATGATAATGCTCCAGCCATGCAGGTGGCCGATGAACGTGAAGTGTTCTCTATGCTCGATGGCGATGCTTTGGAAACTGTTGTTAACAAACACAAACCAGACATCATCGTGCCAGAGATTGAAGCCATCCGTACGGAGCGCCTATTTAAGTTTGAGGAACAGGGCATTCAGGTGGTCCCGTCGGCCCGTGCCGTTAACTACACGATGAACCGTCGTGCCATTCGTGACTTGGCTGCCAAGGAACTTGGGTTGCGTACGGCTAAATATTTCTATGCTAAGACATACGATGAGTTTAAACGTGCTGCTGACGAAATCGGTTTCCCCTGTGTGGTCAAGCCGTTGATGTCATCCTCTGGGCATGGCCAGAGCTATGTTCACAACGACGATGAGTTGGAGCAGGCTTTCCGTGAGGCCATGGAAGGCAGCCGGGGTGACGTGAAGGAAGTTATCATCGAAGAGTTCATCGACTTTGAATCAGAGTTCACCCTGCTCACAGTGACTCAGAAGAATGGTTGGCCTACGCTGTTCTGTCCGCCCATAGGCCATGTCCAAAAGGGTGGTGACTATCGTGAGTCGTGGCAGCCATACCAGATTTCCGAAGAAGCGCTTAAACAGGCACAACATATGGCAGACCAGGTAACGAAGTCTCTTACTGGTGCTGGTATATGGGGCGTGGAGTTCTTCCTCACCAAGCAGGGGGAGGTCATCTTCTCAGAATTGTCGCCTCGTCCCCACGATACGGGCATGGTCACACTTGCTCACACTACCAACCTCAGTGAGTTCGAACTGCATTTCCGTGCCGTCATGGGTTTACCTATTCCTGCGATTCACTTGGAGCATGCAGGAGCTTCGGCTGTTATCTTGTCGCCTGTTGAGGCTAATACACCCGTTGACCGTTCATTGCTGCCATACAACTTGGACGAAGCCTTGAAGGAAGACCGTACCCGTATCCGTATCTTCGGAAAACCCGAAGCTCACAAAGGCCGTCGCATGGGTGTCGTCCTTTGCTATGGTGAGGTGGGCGATGATGTTGATGCTCTGCGCGATAAGGCCAAGCGGCTTGCAAAGACAGTATTGGGAACTGAGCCCTATATGAAGAAATAGTCATGATAGGAAAAATACTTGATTTACCGAAAATCGTTGATCCGCGTGGTAACCTGACGGTAGCGGAACAATTGAAGAACGTGCCGTTTGATATCGCTCGCGTCTATTGGACGTATGATATTCCTGCTGGTGAACGGCGGGGTGGTCATGCCCACCGCACTTGCGAGGAAATTATCATTGCTGTCAGTGGCTCCTTTGATGTGGAGCTGTTTGATGGGTATGAACGTCAGACATTTCATTTGAACCATCCCTATCAAGGACTTTATGTCGGTACGAACGTATGGCGTACGCTTGAGGACTTCTCCAGTGGAGCCGTTTGTCTGGTTTTGGCCTCTGAGCTGTTTAACGAAGAGGAGTATATATATGAATACGATGAGTTCCTGCAAATCGTAAATCGAAAATAAGTAAATTGTAAACATTCATAGTGTTTGATATTGTAAGATACACGGGCGAAAGAGCTGACGAATGGAATGCGTTTGTGGCACAGTCAAAGAACGGGACGTTTCTCTTTGACCGTAGTTATATGGACTACCATAGTGATCGTTTCGAAGACTATTCCCTTATGTTCTTTCTGCATGGGCGGCTTTATGCTTTGCTCCCTGCCAACAAGAAAGATGACTGTTTGCAGTCGCACATGGGGTTGACCTACGGTGGGCTGGTTATGGATGCAAAGACCACGGCAGCACTGACGGTGGCATTGTTTGATGAGCTGAATCAGTATCTGCGGCAACATGGTTTCCGGCGGGTACTTTATAAATGTGTGCCTTGGATTTATCATCAGATGGCGGCAGAGGAAGACCTCTATGCTATGTCAAGAACCTGTCGGCCACAGCTCGTCAGTCGCGATTTGGGCACGGTAATCATTCAGCGTAACACCATTCGGTGGGAAAGGGTGCGTCGTCGTGCGCTGAAACGTGCAGAAGAAGCTGGCCTCGTTGTGGAGAAGACAAATGACTTTGCCGGTTTCTGGCATGTACTTGAGAATAATCTCGAGACGAAATACGGGTCCAAACCTGTCCATACATTGCAGGAAATGGAATTGTTGCATTCCCGTTTTCCTGATAACATAGTGCTTTATGTGTCGAAGAGAGGTGAGGAGATACTTGCGGGCATAGTCATTTACGTATCGTCACAGGTTGTCCGGGCACAGTATAGTTCAGCCACTTCATTGGGTAAGCAGCTTGGGGCTATTGATGTTATATACGACCGCATTATTAACCACGACTACAGCAGTTATCCCTATTTTGAGTTTGGTACCTCAGTACTTGACCATACGAACGCTATCAACGAATCGTTGGTCTTTCAGAAAGAAGGCTTTGGGGGACGCTGTGTCTGCTTTGACCGTTACGAATGGGAATTATGAAGTATTTGGAACTTAAGCAGATAAATGCTCCTTATGAAAAGGAGATACGCCAGGCCATCGGCAGTGTCATTGACAGTGGATGGTATCTGCAGGGTAGGGCAGTGGCTGCCTTTGAACAAGCTTATGCTGAGTATATTGGAACCCGCTATTGTGTGTCCTGCGCCAATGGCCTTGATGCTTTGACACTCATGTTGCGGGCATATATGGAGATGGGAGTACTTCACGAAGGTGACGAGGTAATCGTTCCTGCTAATACCTATATCGCTACTATTCTTTCAATTACAGAGAATCGGCTTACTCCTGTTCTTGTTGAACCGTCTATAGATAATCTTCAGATAGACGGACGGCTGGTGGAAAAAGCCATTACCCCCCATACTAAGGCTGTCATGTTAGTTCATCTATATGGGCAGTGTGCCTATACTGAGCAAATAGCTGAGGTCTGCCAAAAGCATCAGTTGCTCTTGTTGGAAGACAACGCACAGGCTCATGGCTGTAATTACCAATTGGCCATTCCCAATTCTCCAAAGAAAAAGACTGGTTCTCTGGGTCAGGCTGCAGGCCATAGTTTCTATCCTGGGAAGAACCTTGGAGCCTTGGGCGATGCTGGGGCTGTCACCACCGACGATGCTCAATTAGCTGAAACCATTAGAGCCATAGCTAATTACGGGGCACCACGTAAGTATGTTCACGATTATTTGGGTCGTAATAGCCGCATGGACGAATTACAGGCTGCTGTCCTTTCGGTGAAGCTGCGCCATCTTGACGAAATCAATCGTCGTCGGAAAGAGATTGCCGCCATATATATAAATAAGGTAAGGAATCCTCTTCTACGTCTTCCACAGATGGATAATAGTGTGTGGCACATCTTCCCCATATTCTCTCCACATCGAGATTTTCTCCAGCATTATCTGAAAGAAAAGGGTATAGAGACGCAGATTCATTATCCCATACCGCCCCATCAGCAGCACTGTTATGCGTCGTGGCATGACAGGTCGTATCCTCTTTCTGAACAGATTAGTCACGAAGAACTTAGTCTGCCATGCAACGAAGCCATGACAGACCAGGATGCATTTTTAGTCGTTGAGGCATTGAATGCCTTTTCTGTATAAGTAAAAAGAGGTAACAGACTCTGCCTGTCACCTCTTTCTTCATTATACCTTATTATAAATAGTACTCCATCATGGCAGGCAACTCCTTTGCCTGATCAATCATAGCCTGAACTTCGCTCTCTACGGGTACACGACGGACCAGCTTCTTCTGCTCGTTAACCTCAGCCAGTTTAGCGGCCAAGTTAGCTGCTACACGATGCTTCAGTTCTTTTACGGTATCAACACCCGATGCTTCCAGAAGTTCTGCAAACTGGGGACCTACACCGTTAATGCGATACAGGTCGCAGTGGTTCGCCCATTTCAGAATCAGTTTCGGGCTGATCTCCGTTTCTTCTGCCAGTGCCTTGCGGCCAGCGGGTTTTGCACACTTCTCCAGCAAATCGGCATCAGTCTTAATGCCGGCTGCATTCAATTTCTCAGCGTAAACTTCACCTACGCCTTCAATGTCAACTACTTTGTAAGTCATAATCTTTTGTTTTTAGTTATTGATGAACTGTTAATTCGTTGAATTGCTTGTTAAGCAATGGCAAATATACTTAATATTTTTGTTTAAAACAACTTTTTTATTGTTTTTTATGAAAACAATTCTTGTTCGTAGTAAAAATAATGATTATCTTTGCGCTCTGAAATCAAAAAACAAAGAGAAATGAACTATAACGATTATGAAATGGACGTAGCGTTACGTGAACGCGAACTTGAAGCTTCAGCTGCTCTGCCGGCTTTGATGCGGAAAGTGTATGTGTGGATGACTTTGGCACTGGCCATTACTGGCTTTACGGCCTATGCCGTTGCCACTATTCCTAATTTGCAGCAGTTAGTGTTGTTTAACTCATGGGTAATGTGGGGACTCATTATTGCAGAATTTGGTCTGGTCATGGCCATTAGCTGGGGCATTAATAAGCTTTCACTGACCACAGCCACTCTCCTGTTTGTACTCTATTCAGTTATTAACGGAGCAACTTTATCCCTTATTTTTGTGGCCTATTCCATTGGTACCATCTCAACAGTATTCTTTATTACTGCAGGAACGTTTGCCGTGATGGCCTTTATTGGATATGTTACAAAAACCGACCTTACTAAATTGGGCAAGATTTTGTTTATGGCCTTAATAGGTTTGGTGATCGCTACCATCGTCAATATCTTCGTTAAGAGTAGTGGTCTCGACCTGATATTGAGTTATGTAGGCGTTCTGGTGTTTGTCGGCCTTACTGCATATGATACCCAGAAGATTAAGCAAATGCTGTGGCAGGCAGGAAATTTGAGTGAAGGTGCCCAAAAGATAGCATTGCTTGGAGCTCTGTCGCTCTATCTTGATTTCATCAACTTGTTCTTGTATCTGCTCCGTATTTTTGGTCGTCGCGACTAATTCGTTGGCAAAAAGCAAACAAAAAGTCTTCAGTTTTTCGGAAATTGAAGACTTTTTTGTTTTTTCTGCAAAAAAAGTTGCGAAAATATTTGTCAGTTCAAAAAAAGTTCTTACCTTTGCATCCGCTTTCGCTCAA
>ERZ842401.1487-NODE-1487-length-33438-cov-8.365665_pt1 | contig 33438 bp, 35 predicted proteins | sample MGYA00521270_ERZ842401 | MGnify/ENA primary metagenome ERZ842401 (study PRJEB31892, sample SAMEA3878208) | bioreactor metagenome | biome: Moose rumen | place: Sweden | collected 2011-10 | study: EMG produced TPA metagenomics assembly of the PRJEB12797 data set...
TTGGAGTTACCGGAAGCGTTTACGATGAAATGTGGGAGCCTGCGAAAAAATTACTTGCTGAACAGGGAATTACTCTTGAAGTCATCCAGTTCACCGATTACGTTACGCCTAACAGGGCATTAGCTGACGGAGATATTGACTTGAACGGTTTCCAGCACAGAATTTATTTCGCCGATGAACTCGAAAGCAGGAATTACAAGCTCACGAATATTGCTAACACTTTCGTAGTCCCGTTAAATCTTTACTCAATCAAGATTAAGAGTTTGGACGAGATTAAAGACGGCGATGTTATTGCAATTCCGAACGATCCGACTAACGGTGGGCGAGCTATTAAAGTTTTGGCGACATCGGGCTTAATCACTCTTAAAGAAGATGCCGGCTTCAATCCTGCTAAAGAAGATATTGCGGCTTACAACAAGAAGATTACGATCCAGGAACTTGCGGCTAATACAATTCCTGCGGCACTCCCGGACTTAACGGCAGGCGTTATCAATGACACTTACGCGTTGGATTACGGGCTTAAAGCGAGCGATGCAGTTTTCGAGGATCAGGCCCGCGAAAAAGAATACTGGAACTTAATCGCCGCAAGAACTTCTGACCTTGAAAATCCGGAGAAACTTGCTGTGTATCAAAAAGTTGTTGAGGCCTATCAAAGCGAGACTATGAAAGCTAATCTTGCTGAACTTTACGGCGGATTTTTCAGACCAGTAGGCTGGGACGAAGATTTATTAGCCCCGTTCAAAAAGTAAGGGTTAATAGTAATCTTGCTGACTTTTATGTTTGTATTTTTCAGGTTTGTAATCTGGGACGAAAATTTACTCGCTCCATTCAAGAAGTAAAAACTCCCCTTAGTCTCACGAAGGCTGAGGGGTTAATTTTTTCCTGGATAATCCGAAAAATATACTAGAACGAATTATGCATCATTCAGGAGGAAAATTATCATCATGGAAGTATTTGACTGGCTCGGAGTGTTATTATTCATATTGAAGGCGATGTTTAAGGGAAATTCACGAGATTCTGCAATGGCCTTAGCTTGTCAGAAATTCGGAGTCAGCGCGTCAGAGATAGAGAAAAATATAGGCACAAAGTTTTAGAATAAATAAGCCCTGCGGATTATGAACGTTTGCAGGATTATTTTTTTGCCTCAATGTTATAATCAGCTCATTAATTTTTACGCAGGAGAAATTTTTTATGCTTCGTAGATTTATGCTTTTATTGCTGGCAGTCTTCATATTCATAGAGTGGGGGCCTCTTTCAGATGAACGCGCGAAATATGGAATTGCCGCCGGAGATTTATTCGTGAAAGAAGTTGTGTTGACGTTCGACGACGGCCCGAGAGAAAACGGAATGCAGGAGATTATCGCTGTCCTTGAGAGTTATGATATCAAAGCAACGTTCTTCGTTGTCGGGAAATTCGCGGATAGATTTAGCGACGTTACGTTAATGCTTCACAATTCAGGCCAAGAGCTCGCAAATCACACATTCACTCACCCAAGATTATACGAAGATTACACGGAACACATAATGCTTCAGGTTAAACGCTGTGATGATGTTCTTGAAGGCTTGGGAATAAGACGAACGAGATTTTTACGTCCGCCCGGAGGACATTTCAACATGAAGATTTTCAACGCAATGCGACGAATGAACTCGAAACTTGGACTTTGGACCTTGAACACTGCGGATTACACGGGACGGCCGGCGTTTGAGATTGAGAATATAGTCTTATTGGGAGCACGTCCAGGCACGATAATATTAATGCACTCTGGAATGCCTGAAACTGTCAAAGCTCTTCCGAAAATTATCGAGGGCATGAAGAAGCGAGGCTATGAGTTCGTGAGACTTGAAGATTTATGGAATGGCGGCAGAACATAACGATAAAATATAACGCGTTCTATTTTGGTGCTCGTAAAAAATTTTCCCCTTCTGACTTGAAACATCAGGAGGGGATTTTGTTATGTTGATTACAGTTCTGACTTCATGATTTCGTATAAACTTTCAGCGGCTTTCTTCCAGCTGTATTTTTCGCCGGACAACAGCAAATCAACTCCGCCAGTTTTCTCGCGAAGAATATCATCAATCTTAACATTTGGAACATCAGGATTAATGTAATGCGCGGAATTCCCGTAAATTTCCGGCAGACACGCAGCGTTCGACACAATTAACTCTTTGCACCCCGAAGCCGCCGCCTCAATCGGTGTCATCCCGAAGCCCTCGTAAACAGCAGGATGAACGAATGCCCGGCAATAATGCATTAATGCCTTGAGTTGTCCGTCTGAAACTCGTCCTGTGAAAAATAAATTATTAAGGCGGTTATTGTCTCTGAGGTGTTTTGTCTCTGAGGTGTTTTGTCTCTGAGGTGTTTTGTCTCTGAGGTGTTTTGTCGACTTCTATATTGGTGGATTTTTCTTTTGAGCCAACGATGACGTAAGTAATTTCGGGATTATATTTTGCGTTTTCGATTATCCACTGAAAATTTTTCTGAGGAGTTATGCCGCTAGCCGCAAGAATATATTCTCCTTTGTGGATTTCCGGGAACTCGCTGAAGATTTCTTCGTCTTCGGTGATTGAGTTCATATGCTGCCAGCCGTTATAAATCACATGAATTTTGGCCGGGTCAACGTCAAAATATTTCAAGAGTTCATTTCGCGTGAATTTCGAGACGACGATAATTTGTTTTGCTCTCTTTACCGCCGAAGCTATCATTCTTCTGTTGAACTTGAGCTGAGCTTTTCCGTAACGCGTCGTGTAAAGATTAGGCAGCGCATAAGGCAAGAGGTCATGAATATACGCGATATCCGGCTTAAAAATCGGGTGTGAGTTGAAAATGTTGATACCTTTTTCGCGATGTGTCAGTAGGTAAAGAAAGTAATACGTCTGTTCCCAAATATGGCGATTTCCCTTGCCAATTCGCTTAACTGGAATATTCTTCAGGCCGTCAATATGATACTCGCTTTCAGGTGCTATAATCTCAGCAAAATTCGGCGGAACAATCTTGTCGAGTTCTTTGATGGTTTCCATTGCAACCCTAATTTGTCCGTTCATGTCTCGGGCTAAAAATTTTCCGTTGATTGCGAACATGAGTAATTCTCCTTTCTTGGATTAATTTTGCAGTAATTTGATATTTTATTATTTTTCCCTTAAAAGTGTAAATGTGCTTTGAGGGATTTATTTTTTCCCTGTTTATAATAATATACTCACATTCCAAATTTTACACAAAATTTTTATATACGGAGGCATTCTCTATCATGAAAAAAGTTTTATGCGCTCTATTGTTCGTTGTTATGCTTGTCTCGTGTGCTTCTGCTTATGACCTCGCTAATCCTCCAGTCGTGAAAATTCCCAATGGCCAATTAATGGGTTTCATGAACGGCAACACTTTTACGTTTCTCGGAATTCCTTACGCTCAGGCAAAACGTTTTGAGAAGCCCCAGAGTGTTCCGGCTTGGGAAGGAGTAAAGTCAGCGCAGTCTTACGGAACAATCTCGCCCATTCTCGACCAGACCGAAGTCGGAGCAGATGAATTTGTGTGGCCTCATCGTTATTGGGTTCAGAACGAAAACTGCATGAACTTGAACGTCTGGACGCAGAGCATCGAAGAAAGTGCGAACAAACCCGTAATCGTCTTCTTTCACGGCGGCGGTTACAGAAACGGTTCATCAATTGAATCTGCGGCTTATGACGGAGCAAATTTAAGCGTATACGGTGATGTTGTTGTTGTTACGGTCAATCACAGGCTTAACATTCTTGGCTTCCTTGACTTGAGCAGATACGGAGAAAAATACGCTGGCACGGCCAATTTAGGAATGCAGGATTTAGTTGCTTCGTTAAAATGGGTTCAGGAGAATATTAAATACTTCGGCGGAAATCCTGACAACGTTACAATCTTCGGTCAATCCGGAGGCGGCGGAAAAGTCAACAACTTAATGCGTATGCCCTCAGCTAAAGGCTTATTCCATAAGGCGGCGGCACTCAGCAGTTCTTACGGATTAATCGACAAGGAGCTTAACGACAAGATTATAACCGGAACGCTCGCGAAACTTGGGCTTAAGGACGTATCGGAGCTTGAGACTTACGACTATTACGATCTCATTCATGCGGCTCAAGCTGTCTGCACTGAACTCGGCACGAACTGGACACCTGAAGCTGACGGCGAAGTTATTCAAGCTGAATTTTGCGACTGGGCTAATGATATTCCTTTCATTGGGAGCACGGTATTTTCGGAGTTCAATTACAGCTGGAGATTTGACGGCAAGAATAAAAATCTCTGGACTGAAGACGAAGCATTAGCAAATCTTAAGGCGAAATACGGCGACAAAGCAGGTGCGATTGCTGAAGAGTTCAAGAAGGTATTTCCTGGACGCAAGCTCGCTGATGCATATTTCTATTATGCGGCCGCACCAGTTAGCAGCACGATTTATTATATTTGCAGACGTGGACTTGAATTTATTCTTGCTGATAAGCTGAAAACTGCACGTGCTCCAGTCTACGAATATTTATTTGACTATGAAGTCCCTGTGAACGGCGGAATTCTTCCCTTCCATTGCTCGGATTTGATTTACGTCTTCCATAACGTTGATATTCCTGTCGTCTCAATCGCAACCGGCGGAGATGAAGCGGCTCACAAAATGCAAGATACCGTTGCGGACGCTTATTTAGCCTTCATGAGAACCGGAAATCCTTCAACCGAAAAACTCGAATGGAAGCCTTACACTCCCGACGAGAAAAATATTATGGTCTTCTCAGCTGAGAGTAAATGCAAAGTTCTCGGCGATGAAAAGTTATACACTCTCATTGATGAAGCACTTGCGAAGTAAAGCTGTTAAGAAGTAAAAATTTTGCGATTAATAAGCTCTGGCGGTTGACGTTCGACTGCCGGAGTTTTTTTATGGGGCGTGCGGAAGTGAGAAGAATTTTTTCGTCGTGAAAGTTTTCACATTAATAATCCCCCTCATTCTTCCGCTGGATAATAATACACTAAATTTTTACGTTGTATCAGGGGATTTTTAGTGTAATATTTCCTCATAATCCATACAAAAATTTTTAACAGGAGGCTGAACAATGGCCAGTGAAATTTATAAATATTTATCTAAGATTGCCGGAATAATTTCTGACAATAAAGATTTCCTGACAGAGTTAGACCGTGAAATTGGAGATAGCGATCACGGAATAAACTTAGCACGAGGATTTACGGCTGTGATGGAAAAAATTACTCCCGAAGACGCTGACATCGGCGCGACGTTAAAGAAGGCCGGAATGACTTTACTCTCGAAAGTTGGCGGAGCTTCCGGGCCATTATACGGAACTGCTTACATGGAGGCAGGAAAAGTTTTAGCCGGAAAAAGTGAGCTTGACGCTGAAGGTTTGAAGTCAGCATTTGAGGCCGCAATCGCAGGAATTCAGAAGCGCGGTAAAGCCGTCAAAGGTGAAAAGACAATGCTTGACGCGATTATTCCGGCTTACGAGACTTACTCGCAAAAAATTTCAGACGGAGCCGACATGATTACAGCACTTGAAGCCGCTTGTAACTCAGCACGTGAAGGCGTTGAATACACGAAGACGATTATCGCAACAAAAGGACGCGCGAGTTATCTCGGTGAAAGAAGCATAGGCCATCAAGATCCGGGCGCAACTTCTTCTACTTTGATGCTTGAAGCTGTTCTTGACGTCTTGAAAGGGAAATAAAATCATGGTAGGAATTGTTATCGTCTCTCACAGCTGGAAGATTGCTGAAGGTGTCTGCGATTTAGCGCGTGAAATGGCACAAGGTCATGAGGGAATTATTCCGGCTGGAGGGCTTGAAGACGGCTCAATCGGAACTGACGCACAGAGAATAGCTGACGCAATCGTTGAAGCTGACACAGGCGACGGAGTTGTAATTCTCGCGGACATCGGAAGCAGCATAATGAGTGCTGAGACTGCGATTGAATTACTTGAAGACGAGGGCAGAAATATTAACGTCGTAATCGCTGATGCTCCGATTGTTGAAGGCTCTGTGTGTGCTGTTGTTGAGGCGGCAGGAGGAGGAAGCGTTGATTCTGTCCTGAAATCTGCTGAGGAATCACGCGAAAGCAATAAATTATAAGGAGGCTTATTCATGAAGAAATTAATCAATCAGGTTGACAACATCGTTAGTGAGATGCTCGACGGTATGACTGCGGCATTTCCTCAGTATGTGAAACGTCTTGAGGGCTTTGAAGTTCTCGTTCGTGCTTCGGGGCCAAGTTCAAAGGTTGCGCTTGTCTCAGGCGGAGGCTCAGGACATGAACCCTCACACGGCGGTTTTGTCGGTAAAGGAATGCTTGACGGTGCTGTTGCTGGCGAAGTCTTCACGTCACCGACTCCGGATCAAGTTTTCGAGGCTGTTAAAGCTGTGAATGGCGGAAAAGGAGTTTTGCTTGTCATCAAGAATTACACCGGCGATGTTATGAATTTCGAGATGGCGGCTGATATGGCCCGTGATGAAAATATCGAAGTCGAGCAAGTTATCGTTGCTGATGACGTAGCTGTCGAAAACTCAACGTGGACGACTGGACGACGCGGAATTGCTGGGACAGTTTTTGTGCATAAAATAGCTGGTGCGGCTGCTGAAGCTGGCTTAAATCTCGCTGACGTAAAACGTGTTGCCGAAAAAGTCATCGCTAATGTCCGCTCAATGGGAATGGCCGTAAATCCTTGCACAGTTCCTGCTGCCGGCAAAAAAAGTTTCGAGCTTGCTGACGATGAAGTCGAAATCGGAATTGGAATTCACGGCGAACCCGGAACTCATCGCGAGAAAATCTCCAGCGTTAATGATATTGCCGACAAACTTTTAGCGAAGATCTTAGCTGAAGGAATTTACGCGGCCGGTGATGAAGTTGCTGTTATGGTCAACGGAATGGGCGGAACTCCTTTAATGGAACTCTGCGTTGCGAATAAACACGTTAAAGATGTTCTTGACGGCAAGGGGATAAAAATTGCGAAAACTCTCGTCGGAAATTACATGACTTCGCTTGACATGGAAGGCTTCTCAATCACACTCTTGAAACTCGACGATGAACTCAAAAAGTTCTTAGCGGCTCCGGCTGATACTCCGGCTTTCGTGCAATTCTAAACGGGAAAATTTTTTGCGCAGGGGATTAATTTTAGTCCTCTGCTTTTTTTTATGATTGACGAACTCGCTTTCACAACTTATACTTTCACGAAAATTAATTTTGCTATGAGGTATTATTACCAGGTGCTAAATACTAAATCCGACAGAAAATTACGCCATGATAAGCTCACAAAAATTTTGGCAGATAATCCGATGATTACTGACAGCGAATTGGCCTCAAGTTTGGGCGTGAGTATCTCGACAGTTCGACTTGACCGCGCAATGATGGGAGTTCCTGAGCTTCGAGAGAGAATAAGAACGATGGCACAAAACGCTGTGAGCAAATTGCAGTCGTTAAGTCCTAGTGAAGTAATCGGAGAGTTACTCGAACTTGAGCCGGATAAATGGGCTTTATCAGTATTAAAAACTGCTAAGGATATGGCTTTCAGGTTCACGGATATTGTCAGCGATAATTACGTCTATGCTCAGGCCGGTTCAATCGCTGTTGCTGTGATTAATGCCGCAAATGTCATAATCGACTCAATGCGAGGAGAATACAAAGGGCATGCAAAAGTCGGAGATGTCCTGATTGCACGCGCAAAAGTCGGAGTAAATCATGAGGGCAAAAAAATTGTGAGCGTAAGGACAAAAGTCGGCGATAAAGAGATTTTCGTCGGAAGATTTATTGTGCAAGTTTTAGAGTAAAAAATTTCAATATTCAATACAGGAAGGCAGGTGAAAAATTTATGAGTATCACTATAGCTCTTGACGCTATGGGAGGAGACAACGCGCCCGGTGAAATTTGCTTAGGAGCATTGAAAGCCTGTGAGGAATTTGACGACATCGAGATTATTCTTACTGGCGACACCGAGAAAATCAAAGCGTGCGGAATTTCTCATCCGAGAATACACATTGAACATGCCGACGAGATAATTGACCCTGACGAACATCCGGCCAATGCGATTAGGAAAAAGAAGAACTCAAGCATGCGTGTAGCTATGGAAATGGTCAGACGAGGCGACGCTCAAGGTTTCGTAAGCGCAGGAAGCACAGGAGCAATCGTTGCTGGAGGAGTTCTCGTTGTCGGACGTGTTGAAGGAATTGACAGGCCGGCTCTCGGTGTTCCGTTGCCTTCGATTGAGAAAATTTCGTTCATGCTTGATGTCGGTGCGACGGTCCGATGCAAGCCAGAAAATTTGTTGCAGTTCGCTACGATGGGAAACGTTTATTCCCGAAAAATTCTCAAGGTTGCTAATCCCGAAGTAAAATTGCTGTCAAATGGAACTGAAGAGATTAAAGGCGATGACAACGTTTTAGCGGCACGCGAGCTTCTCGAGAAAAAAGAGAATATCAACTTTTGCGGCTATATCGAGGGAAATGAAGTAGTCTTCGGAATGTCTGACGTAATAGTTTGCGACGGCTTCAACGGAAATATTGCGCTGAAATTGGCCGAAGGGATTATGCAAGGCCTGAAATCTTTACTCTTCGATGAGGTCAGCAAGTCATTAATGGCTAAAACCGGAATGCTCTTAATGTCCCCAGTCGTCAAAAGATTATGGAAACGTTTTAACTATGAACAATACGGCGGAACTCCATTACTCGGCGTTAAAGGAGCTGTGTTGAAGGCTCACGGACGCTCAAAATCTCCGGCGATATTAAGTGCGTTATCGGTCGCGAGAAAGTTTATAGAGGAAGACGGAGTTGAACAAATCAGCCGCGAAATATGAGGTGAATAATGTATGTTATTAAGAGAAGATAATAGACTTTGCAAATTATTGGGAACAAAATATCCGTTAATTCAGGGCGGAATGGCTTGGGTTGCGAACGCGGAATTAGCTTCAGCCGTCAGTAATGCCGGAGGACTGGGAATTATCGCCGCAGCAGCTACACCCCCTGACATTCTCGAACAGGAGATAATCAAGGCAAAAAAGTTAATTGAGCCTGGCCGTCCTTTCGGGTTAAATATTATGCTGATGTCCCCGACCGCGAATGATGCCCTCGAAGTTGCTTTGAGGCAGAAAGTTCCAGTTGTAACGACAGGAGCAGGAAGTCCCGGAAAATTCTTAGAGCGTCTCAAGCCCGCCGGAACAATCGTAATTCCCGTTGTAGCTTCCGTAACTCAGGCCCGACGTGTCGAGAAACAAGGAGCTGACGCCGTAATCGCCGAAGGAATGGAAGCAGGAGGCCACATCGGAGAACTTACGACAATGGTATTAACTCCTCAGATTTCGCAGGCCGTGAAAATTCCTGTTGTCTGTGCTGGCGGAGTTGCTGACGGTCGCGGAGTTGTTGCGGCATTCGCGCTCGGTGCTGAAGGTGTACAGGTCGGGACAAGATTTATTTGCTGTGAAGAGTGTACGGTTCATATGAACTATAAGCAAGCTGTTCTTGACGCTCGCGACAGAAGCACAGCGATTACAGGCCAATCATTAGGTCATCCCGTGAGATGTTTACGCAATAAATTAACGGCAGAGTTCGAGAAATTAGAGAGTGAGAATGCTCCAGCAAGCGAAATCGAAGCGTTAGGAACAGGAAAACTCCGTGCGGCTGTCGTCAATGGCGATGTTGAGTGGGGCTCATTAATGGCTGGTCAGAGTGCCGCGATGGTCAATGAAATTTTGCCGGCTAAGAAGATTATTGCTGATATGTTCGCTCAAGCTGAGAAAATTTTAGCTCATGTCGGTGAGGTGAAGAAATAATTTTATACGAGGTGAAAAAAATAATGTATTCTTTAGTTTTTCCCGGTCAGGGTTCGCAAAAAATTGGAATGGGCCGTGAATTATTTGAAGCGTTTCCGTGTGCTAAAGCCGTCTTTGAAGAAGCCGATGATGCCCTTTCGTTTAATCTCACGCGCTTAATGTTTGAAGGCCCTGACGAAGAATTAACGCTCACGAAAAATTCACAGCCCGCAATAATGACTGTAAGCATTGCCGCGTTGCGAGTTCTTACTGATGAGATGGGCGCGGATTTAAAGCCCGTTTGTGCTGCTGGTCATAGTCTCGGTGAATATTCGGCATTGGCCGCGTCTGGAGTAATTTCTTTCTGGGACGCTGTAAGACTTGTGCGTAATCGCGGAATTTTCATGCAGGAGGCTGTTCCCGAAGGCAAGGGAGCTATGGCGGCTTTAATCGGTGCTAAACCTGACGACGTGAAAAAAATGTGTGAAACTCTCGCCCCCAATGGTGAAGTCAGTCCGGCAAATTTCAATTGTCCCGGCCAAGTCGTAATTTCAGGCTTGACAGAATTTATTGATAACGCAATCGCTCAAGCTAAAACTTTTGGGATTAAACGAGCCGTAAAACTCAACGTCAGCGCACCATTTCACAGCCAGTTCATGAAACCTGCCGCCGATAAACTCAATGAGGAATTCGCAAAAATTTCATGGAACGAAGCAAAGTATGATATTATCGCTAACGTCAGCGCAAAACCCGTGAGAAATCCTGAAGAAATTCGCGAGAGTTTATATGCTCAGACTTTCAGCCCCGTTCGTTGGGAAGAAAGCGTTGCATTCATGACTGAAAATTTAGGCGTTGACACGTTTTATGAGCTTGGAGCCGGTGAAGTCCTTGCTGGCTTGATAAAGAAATGCAAAAAGGGAATTAATATCATGAGCGCTGGAAGTCCTAAAAGTCTTGAGGAAGTGAGAGAAAAATTATGTTAGCACTCGTAACAGGAGCCGCAAAAGGAATTGGCCGGGCAATCGCGCTTGAGCTTGGGAAGAATAAATTTGACGTTGCCATTAACTTTAATCACAGTGAGGAAGCAGCTCAAAAACTCTGTGATGAGATAAAAACTTTCGGCGTTAAGTCAGCAATTTTTCAAGCCGACGTTAGCGACAAGGATCAAGCCGCAAAATTATTCGCCGACGTTAAGAGCGTAATGGGTGAAAGTGTAAGTGTCCTCGTCAACAATGCAGGAATTACCCGCGACACTCTCTTAATGCGAATGAAACCCGAAGACTGGCTCGCAGTGATTAACACGAACTTGAACGCGACGTTTTTCTGCACAAGAGAAGCAATTCGTGACATGGCAAAAGCCCGTTACGGAAGAATTATCAACATCGCTTCAATCGTCGGATTAATCGGAAATACGGGACAAGCTAATTATTCTGCGTCAAAAGCTGGTATAATCGGCTTCACAAAGTCAGTAGCTCGCGAATATGCAGAACGAGGAATTACGGCCAATGCTATAGCTCCGGGATTTATTGATACGGATATGACTGAAAAGTTAAAGCCTGACATTAAAGAAAGTATCATCAAGACAATTCCGGCAGGAAAAATCGGAAATCCTGAAGATGTCGCAAAAGCTGTGTTATTTTTCGCGTCTGAAACAAGTTCATACATTACCGGCCAGACACTTGCAGTTGACGGCGGCATGACAATGGTTTAATGTAAAAATAAATCGACGCTTGCTGTTGACGTAAGAATAACTATGATTTAATGTATTGATTTAGCAATTTATTTCTTTAAGGAGGTGAAACAGAACATGACGAAAGATGAAGTTGTAGCGAAACTGAAGAAAATAGTATCAGACCGCCTTGACGTTGAAGAAGATCAGGTTAGTCCTGAAAAAACTTTTGTAGAGGATCTTGGAGCTGACTCGCTGGATCTCGTTGAGCTTATTATGGGCATTGAAGAGGAATTTGACATCGAGATACCTGACGAAGATGCCGAAAAGCTCACATCAGTAGGCGAGGCAATGAACTACACGCTTGAGAAAATCGGCGTGGAAGACTAATCAGGCTTTTATTCACAAGGCCTTTATTTTGGGGGAAGAGCTGTATTAGTTCTGTCCCCCTGTTTATATAGAGGAGCTGACGATAATTTGACAGAAAAAAAACGCAGAGTTGTAGTTACAGGATTAGGGCCGATAAGTCCGATTGCTTTCGGGAAAAAAGATTACTGGCAAGCATTACGAGACGGCAAAAACGGAATTTCTCACATCACAACTTTTGATTTAGGCGATTGTCCAGTTACATTTGGAGCCGAGATTAAAAATTTTGACCCGACAATTTACATGCCTGGAAAAGAGGCTAAGCGTTCAGACCGAGCTATTCAGTTTGCAGTTGCCGCCGCGAAATTGGCCGTTGAGGATTCCGGGCTTGACGTTAAGAGCGTTGACCCGTATAGATTAGGTGTTTATATTGGCACTGGTCAGGGAGGAATTGAGACATCATTCAACAATTTCAAGACTATGCTAGAGAAAGGCTCACGCCGTGTAAGTCCGTATTTTATCCCGATGATGATTAGCAACATGTCAACAGCTTACGTCGCTATCGTGTTCGGAGCTAAGGGGCCGAATTTATGTGTCGTTACAGCTTGCGCGACCTCGTTACACTCAATGGGTGAAGCCTATCATGCAATCGTTCGTGATGATGCCGACGTGATTATTTCAGGAGGAACTGAAGCGGCATTACGAGCAATAAGCATTGCGGGTTTTGCGTCGATGAAAGCACTTTCAACCAGGAATGATGACCCTGAACATGCCTCAAGACCTTTTGACTTGAACCGCGACGGTTTCGTAATGGGCGAGGGCGCGGGAGTTGTCGTGCTTGAGGAGCTTGAACACGCTTTAGCTCGAAACGCTCATATTTACGCGGAATTTACCGGCTACGGAACTTCATGCGACGCTGGACATATTACCGCACCAGACCCGGAAGCAAAAGGAGCTGCCTTCGCAACGGAAAAAGCTATGAAAATGTCGGGCTGGGACAAATCTCAAGTTGACTACATAAACGCTCACGGAACTTCAACAGGACTTAACGACAAAATGGAAGCCGGAATGATTAATCACGTTTTCGGTGAGAACGCAAAAAATATCACGGTTACTTCGACAAAGTCAATGATTGGTCATTGTCTCGGAGCTGCCGGAGGACTTGAAGTCATCGCGTCAATTCAGGCAATCGAAGAGAATTATATTCATCCAACATTGAATTACGAGACTCCGGATCCAGAATGCGATATTAATATCTCGACCGGTGAAGGCGTCACACGAAAAGTTGATAGATTGCTCGTAAATAGTTTTGGCTTCGGCGGACATAACGGCGTTTTAGCGTTTCAGAGATATGGCATTTGACGAAGAACACGGCCCGTTACGCAAGAAAGCCCGAATTGATGAGCGTGATATGGATGCTCTTGAAGACGATTTAGGCTATTATTTCGACGATAGATTATTGCTTGAAGAGGCACTTTGTCATTCATCATTTGCTAACGAACACGGCCTTTATTATTCCAATGAGAGGCTTGAATTTCTCGGCGACTCAATCTTGAGCTTCGTAACAGCGCGTTCACTCTATCGAATGTACCCTGACGCTAACGAGGGGGAATTGACACGAATGCGCGCGGAACTCGTCAAGGAAGATTCGCTTTATCGTAAGGCCGAAGCGTTGAGAATACCTTATTTGCTTTTGCATGGACACGGGATTAAATCAGGAGCTTTACCGAAGTCAATTTGTGCGGACGCCGTCGAAGCTGTGTTAGGCGCAATCTGCATTGACGGTGGAGTTGCTCCGGTTGAGAGAGTTATTCGCAAGTTATTTCTCAATGACGCTGAAGAACAAGAAGCTAAGCCGGATCCAAAATCTGAATTGCAAATGTGGCTTCAAGCTCGCGGAATGCCTCTTCCAAATTATGAATTGCTTAATGTAACAGGGCCTTCACACGCTCCATTATTCGAAGTGAGGTTGTACATGAACGGCTTCGAGCATATTACGACGGGAAAAACCCGAAAAGGTGCTGAAGCTGAAGCGGCGAGATTAATTCTTCATGATTTACGTGAAAAATTCGGCGATTAAGATTTTAACGCTGTTAATTCTGGCCATAACATTAATTTTCTGCAGAGCGGGTTATTGTGATGACAAGCTGAACATTGCTGTAACTCATCCGTGGCTTGCTCTGCTTGCTCAATTCATCGGAGGCCCGGAAGTCAATGTTATTCCCATTAAGACTTGGAACTCGAACGGGGCTTTAGTCAATGGCAGTTCCTTGCGTGAACTCGACAAAGACGCAAAAGTTATTGCCCTTGATGATAATGATGCGGCTTCAGCAGGGATTAACGCGAAAAGTGATTTCACTGTCAAATACTTATATTCTCCGTTTCCTGTCGACGTAAACGCGCTCTATGACCCTTCCGTAATTCCGTTCGTTGCTCAAAGAGTTTTGACGGTTTTATCGGAATGGGACACCCAGAATTACTTGCATTATCAAAGAAGGCTTGCTGAGTTTCAGGCGAGAATGTCAAGCTCAATTCTTGTCGGTCAAGTCTTGAAGGATATGAAAATCTGCGATATGGGCGGATATTGCGGAGTGTTATTGCGTGCGGCAGGAGCGAAAGTTGACAGGTCTGACAAGTTTGAACAATGGCAGAAGGGGAATTTTGCCGGACTTCGTGAGTATCTTGACGCTAAACGTTCAGAAGGAGCAGCAATCGTGATTGATGATGATACTCCCTCGTCGCTGAGAAAATATTTAGCCGGACGCTCTGACGTGTATAAATGGGAACGTCCGACGCTTGATAAGGATTATCCGACGTTTTTGCATGAGCAATACATTTCACTCTGGCAAAAAATTACGTCAAAGCCGTTGCCTGGAAAACGTGGTAAAAAGTGAAATTTACTCATCAAATTTTATCGCGACAGTCTCAACCGGCCTTCTCTGAGCACATGCACATAAAACTTCGTCTTCGAGTTCACCAATTCCGACGAAACAAAGAATTATTTCGCTGGCCTTAATCCCAAATTCACGCTTGAGTTTGTATTGCTTTGAGTTGACCTGCAAATATTGACATAAGCACGAGCCTAAACCATGAGCATGAATTGACATTACGAGATAACCTAAGAAAATTCCGGCATTAAGATATTCCTGGTCGTTAAGTTCAGCCGGAGACAATAAGGCTCTGTCGCAAGTTACGATAAGCGCGTCATGAATTCTTCCTTTTGCTATGAACTGGTCGGGAATAGTTGCAGCTAATTTTGCCGCGCCGGTTTCACTGTCTGAGAAATATACTTTGCAGGGCTGACGATTGCAGATTGACGGGTAAAATTGAGCGTCTCTGACAATGTCGTAAATTATCTCTCTTGGAATAATTTTGTCCGTGAATTTCCTGATTGAATGCCTTGATGAGACGAAGCCGTGAAAGTCAAAGTTGTTATGAGCAAAAATCTCTGAACGTGATAATCTCTCAATGCCTCCCCTGTAATTTTGCGGGATATTATATTTCGTGATTAACGCTTCGAGCTGGGCTTTATCGTCGTCATGGCCTGTGAGTGAGTTTAATGCTGACTTGATTACTGCTGCGCTCTCACACACGCTGAAATCTTCGGGGGAAATTCCGGCTTGAATTATTCGTGAAGTGTTCTCAATGAGAGTGTTAAAATTGTATTTGTCAGGGGCTTTGCCGTTGTTGACGACCATATTTTTTTCGAGACTGTGAACAGCCATAAGATTGGTGAAAATTAATCTGTCAATTTCGTTATGAGTGTTTCCTGCGGAAATATCCCAAGAGTTTCTTGCGGCTCTGAATGCCTGTTGAACTCGTCTGAGCCTCTGAGCGTTCTTATCACCGATTACGGACTTAATAAATTTCTTTATCATCGTCCGGCCTCCGTGAAAATAATTTTTACTGGAAAAACGGCAAGACTACTGAATGCGTAATGCGTAATGCGTAATGCGTAATTATACAAATTTTGCATCTTCGTGTCAATCTCCTTTCACAAAAAATTCAGCAGTGCCATAATATTACAACACTGCCGATAAAATTTACAACGTTTGTTCAAGAATTTCTACAGCATTTCTCACGCAGTCATCGCACGAGCAAAGCATTTTCCCAGTTCCGACACCTTTAATCTCCTTGCAGATTGTCGCGCCGCATTTTTCCTCGAATTTCTTGTAGAGTTCCTTAGCGTCATTACGAATTGGCTTACCGTTATATTTCATCAGGCCGAGTATCATCTCAGCTCCGCATAATGCCCCACAAGTTGCTTCCATACAGCCCATTCCAAGCCCGAAACCTGCACCGAGCTTCTTTAATGTTAGTTCGTCAATCCCAGTCTCATCGCTGAAAACACAAGCTACAGCCTGAGCACAGTTATAATGAGCGTCGCCCGTCCTGCTCTTGAGTTCAACAGCTCGTGATTGCTTTTCTGACATCGTTATAATTTTTCCCCCGTTCATAAAATATAACATGTTCTATTTTCTCGCTAAATTTTTTTCGAGATTATTAACATGAAGTAAAATTCAGTATTGCGCGTAATTGTATCATGTTCAAGCCCTTATGTTAGAATAGCTTAATTTCTTTTCAGAGGTGATAAATTTCATGGCAAATTATAATTATGAAGACGCTCAAGTTACATTAGATTTCCTGAGAAAATTTTTACACGTTCAGCCGGAAATAGCGATTGTCTCAGGCTCAGGACTTGGCGATATTGAAAATGTTATTGACGGGAAAATTATTATCGACGTTCACGAAATCCCAAATTGGCCGATATCAACTGCTCCAGGACATTCTGGGAAAATCATAACCGGTCAAATCGAAGGCAGAAATATTATCTTGCTTCAAGGACGTGTACATTATTACGAGGGATATTCGCACCAAGCCGTAACTTTCCCGACAAGAATTATGGGAATGCTCGGAGTAAAATTTTTCATCGCTACGAACGCGTCAGGAGCAATCAACACGTCATACTCGCCTGGTGAGATTATCGCCGTCAGAGATCATATTAACTTGATGGGAACGAACCCGTTAATCGGTCCGAACGAAGCACGCTGGAATGAAAGATTTCCCGACATGTCACACGCTTACAATCCCGAAATTCTCGCGACACTCTCAGGTTTCGGCTTACGAACAGGAATTTACGCGGCTTTCATGGGGCCTTCGTTTGAAACTCCAGCTGAGGTCAGAATGGCCGGAATTTTAGGTGCTGACTTGGCCGGAATGTCCACAGTCCCTGAGGTAATCGTCGCTAACTCAATGGGAATGAAAGTTTGCGTGTTATCTTGTGTCGCTAATATGGCCGCTGGAATTGAGCCGGGAAAAACTTTAACCAGTCAGGAAGTCTTAGACACTATGAAAATTTCTTCACATAAATTAGCTGTAATCATCCAGAAATTAATAAAATCTTTATAATTCAGGAGTGAAATAATGCGCACTAAAAAATTCTTATTCACATTATTATTCGTCATAATCACAGCAAGTTTCTCGTCAACAGCTTCATTCGCGGCCTCATGGGTAAATTTTCCTGAGAGCTGGGACATTGGCCAGGCATTTGCAATTTCGATTACGTCAACGGCGGATTACTCAAGCCCGACTGTTACATGGATGAACAGGAGCATAATTCTTGACGTTGAACAGGGAGGAGCCGGCAGGATTTCTTACGGATTTTTAGGTTCAGACGTGAGAAATATTAAACCAGGAAATTACCCGATATTATTTGAGTTCATTCAGGGCGGCAAAAAGTATAAAGCCTCAGGAAATATTATTCTCAAAGCCCGCGAATATCCCAAAGAAAATTTAACAGTAAATCCCAAAATGGTAAATCCTCCGAAGAAAGAATTAAATCGCATTAAGAACGAGCAAAAATTAGTCGGCACAGCTTTACGCACAATGACGCAAAAAAGAATGTGGACAACTCCACCCCAGCCGCCTTTGACATCAATAACTCTCACCAGCAATTACGGAAAACAACGCGTCTATAACGGTCAACCCAGAGCAGGACATAACGGAGCAGATATTCGTGCAGCAACAGGGACGAAAGTTAGAGCGCCATTCGCAGGAACTGTTGTTCTCACGGGATTTCATTATTACGCGGGCGGAAGCGTCTATATTGACTCCGGAAATGGCGTAATCACGGTGTTCTTTCACTTGAGCGAGATTAACGTGAAAAAAGGCGATAAAGTCGTCAAAGGCCAAGTCGTAGCAAAAAGCGGCGCAACTGGACGAGTTACCGGCCCTCACCTTCACTATACTTTAGTTCTCGGCGGCCAATTCGTTGACCCAATCCCTTTACTCTCAACAAGCATTCATAACATGCTGAAACTCGGCAAGCAGCAACAGGTGAATAATTAATGCGAAAAATTTACGGATTAATCTTATCAGGAGGAAGCGGCACGAGATTATGGCCTTTGTCTCGTGAGAATTTTCCCAAGCAATTTTTGACACTTCACGGCGATAAAACTTTGTTGCAGAATACGGCTTTACGAATGCTCAACATGATACCGCTTGAGAATTTACGCGTAATCTCAGGCCTGAAATTTCATGAACTCGTTATTTCCCAAATGCAAAATCTCTTCGGTGCTGACAATTTACCAGAAAACTTTATCATCGAAGAACCTTGTGCACGCGGAACGGCTCCGGCAATTTTGCTCGCTGTCGAAGAATTATGCGCAAGTGATGACGATGTTATTATTGTTGTGCCTAGTGATGCGTTTATCAGGAACACAAAAACTTTCACTGAAGCTCTGAAACTTGGCGTGAAAGCTGCTGACGAAGGATTTATCGCGACGCTGGGAATTTCTCCGACAAGGCCTGAAACTGGATTTGGCTATATCAAACAGGGAAGGGAATTTGACGGCGGATATTATGAGGCTGAAGCGTTTGTTGAGAAGCCGGACTTGCGAACAGCTCAGGAATATTTATCAGAAGGCCTTTATTTATGGAACGGAGGAATATTCATCTTTACGCCGAAAAAGTTATACGCTGAACTTGAACATGCTGACAGTGAATTATTCGCGCTCGCCGAGAAAAGGAATTTGCGGAAAAATTTTGCTGACGTGAAAAATATCTCGTTCGATAATGCCCTCATGGAAAAAGCCGAAAAAGTTGCCGTCGTCCCGTTAATCAATTCCGGATGGTCCGATGTCGGCTCTTGGGACGCGCTTCATGATGACGTTCTTGACTGCGACGAAAATAGAAACGTGATAACCGGAAATGCCGTAACTCTCGAGAGTAAAAATTGCTTCATTCATTCATGCGAAAAATTGACGGTGCTAAATGGTGTTAATGACTTGATAATTATTGACACTCCCGATGCATTATTCGTAACAAGACGCGGAGCTTCTCAAGATGTCCGTAATGTCGTGAAATTCCTTAAGAGCAACAGTATGCATGATAAAGTTTAAGAAACGTTTGACAAAATTTTAATCACAGTGTATTTTATGCAGTGTTGAAAAATTCCAAAGCCGGAGTGGCGGAATGGTAGACGCAGTGGACTCAAAATCCACCGCAGGCGACTGTGTGGGAGTTCGAATCTCCCCTCCGGCACCATTATAATAAATCATTCAGGAGAGAAAATTTATGCCTAACAAGAAATCCGCTGAAAGACGGGTAAGAATATCTGAACGCAACAGACTTTACAATAAAGCCTGGACATCAAGATGCAAAACAGCTGTAAAAAGTGTATTAGCCGCAGTTGAAGCCGGAAATTCCGACGAAGCCGTAAAAAGTTTCAATATTGCTCAGAGCGTAATTGACAAAGCCGTAGTGAAGGGCGTTATGCACAAGAATACAGCCGCAAGACGAAAAGAATTAATGTCCAGAAGATTAAAAACGTTAAACGCTTAAACGAGATTAACAACCCCCGAAGAATATTCGAGGGTATTTTTTTTATTATAATTAGAGCCTCCCCATTCTTATAAACAGGAAGGCCCTTACGGTAAAATCTCTTACTCGTTAGTCATCGCTAAAGCCTTGTCAAATAACTCTTCAACTTCCTTACTCGGCTTCGGCGTAATCAACGAAACAACATACGCTACAACTAAACCCGCGAAAAATCCCGGTATTATCTCGTATACTCCAGTATCAGCCATGTTCATTAGCCACCATATATCGACAACTGCACCCGTGAAAATTCCACATGAAGCTCCCGCAAATGTCGCACGTTTCCAGAATAAGCTAAGCAATATCGCAGGACCGAAAGCAGCTCCAAAAACTCCCCAAGCATTCGAGACAAGGGACATTATCGAGCCAGCGTCAGGACGTGAAGCAATGTACAGAGCTATTAACGCGATAACGAGAACTACAATTCTTCCGGCCCAGAGCATTTCTTTATTGCTCGCTTTATCTCCACGAATTACAGGTCTGTATACGTCCGAAGCAAAAGCCGAAGCCGCCGCGAGTAATTGACTATCAGCCGTACTCATTGCCGCCGCTAAAATCGCTGATAACAATACACCCGAAATTATCGCAGAGAAAATTCGGCGCGTCATCACGACAAACACGAGGGAATTATTATTAACACTCTCGTCAAAACCTATGAACATTCGGCCAATTACACCGACAAGAACTGCAAAGGATAAAATTATCAATGTCCAGGAAATTCCGATTTTAGCTGATTTTCGTAATTCTTTCTGTGAGTTAATCGACATGAAACGAATAATAATATGCGGCATTCCGAAATATCCAAGTCCCCAGCCAAGTCCGGAAATTATATCCTGCCATGATGAAAATACATTCCAGTAATTTGGCGTGTCAATATTGGCCGAAGCTCCAGGCTCAAGCATTGTCCAGGCCGCTATCGGAACGATTAACATTGCCGCAAGAACAAGAAGCCCCTGAAAGAAGTCCGTCCATGATACAGCAGAAAATCCGCCTAAGAATGTATAGCCGATTACGATTATTGCCGCTAAATACATTGCTGTCGTCGTGTCAAGCCCCGTTACAGTGTTGAATAATGTTCCGCAAGCCTTAATGCTCGATGCCGCGTATATCGTGTAAGCTACAAGAAATACTGCCGCCGAGATCATCTGCAAAATTCTTGAGCTCGACATAAAACGGTTCGTCAAATATTGAGGGACTGTGATTGAATCGTTCGCAGCAATTGAGAATGAACGTAAACGCGGAGCCTCGTAAATCCAGCTCAGAGAATATCCAAGCGCTAAACCTACTGCTATCCAAACTTGCCCTAATCCAAGAGCATAAATTGACGTCGGCAAGCCCATTAATACCCACGCGCTCATGTCCGAAGCTCCGGCTGATAACGCTGCTACCCATGGGCCCATTTTCCTGTCGCCTAAGAAATAGCCCTTCTCAGTCTGGTTCTTATCTCGGAAGAAAAAATATACCCCGATTGAGAGCATAAATAAAAGATAAATTATGAATACGCTTACTTCCTGATAATTCATTTAAAAACTCCTATCCGTCAAAAAATTCCTTGCAGTCTATCACATTGAGGCAAAAATTAATACCACTCAACCTGAAGAGATAATATCGCCCATGTGTCTTTTTTGTTCCATTTGTAAGGTTTAGCCTGTGCTACGAACGTTCCGGGTCTGTCAGATTTATCCTTAATGTTATAGAGTTCTCCGGACATCGTGATTACTTTTTTCCCGCGCTTGACATCTTGAACTTCCGCGTAATATATCGGGTCATTCCTGTAATTGGCCGCGTTAAAGTGATAATTTTTCCCGTCATAATGAACCTCCGGAGCATCCCCCTCAATGCTGAAGTGTTCGATTTCCAGGTCAAAATATTTCTTCACGCTTGCCGCGACGTTCTTAGCTGAGATTAAAGACGGGCCGTATTCACAGTTCTTTTTTGTGCATTTCGTGATTAATTTTTTATTGTTGATTACGTTGTGCCCAATCCCAAAATGAATTAGCTCACTCATAGTGTCAGGGTCGCCTAAATGCAGAATTTCATCATCGCCGTCATCTTCGAGGTCAAATTGATACATCCCAAGCTCCGTGAAGTTGCTGATGAATATTCCCATTCGCTTGACTTCTTCAGTTTGTTTCACAGCCCCCATTGAGGGAATTGCTAACGACAAAATCATAATGACGATAAAAAGTTTTCGCTTCATGATAAATCTTCCTTTCGTGAAAAATTTTGCCTGTTATATTAGCACATTCACTGTTGAGTATTATTTTTTAGCTTACGTGCTGTTTGAATGTTTATGCATTCTTCAATCTGGATGATTATGCTTACGGGGATTTTCTTGACTTTGAAGCGTTCTGTATCGTTTTTCTCAATCCGTAATTTCGCCGAAATCGCTTTCATTTTCCTCACCTGAATTATTATTATCAACTGCAAAATTTTCTTGGGAATTAAATAATATGGGAAGTTTCATCACGAAATATTTTGCCGTCTCAGGTTCACTCTTCAGCCAGTCAAGAATTATAAACGCGTTCAGAGGCTTACAGTTAAGATTATTGATGAGATATTCCGCAGAAATTCCCTCGACTTGATTATCCGGAAGCTCACCAGTGAAAAACCATTTGACAAAACTTTTTCGGCTCTCATTATCCATAGACTTTAAGGCCTTGAACAAGTGTACAAGCTCCGAATAAGTGTAATCCTCGTTGTCGAAAGCTGAGCGAAATTTTTCAAACGTTATTTTCATAATCTCAGCATACCCCTTTCATTATCATGCTTGAGAAAGTAAAAGCGTCTTTCTCAATTGGCTGTTCAGAATAAGCCCTGATATCAACTTCAGGACGTATATAATTCCCTGGCATCATGTTGTCAGCCCATAATTTTCTCGTCTCATCGTCGACGTTCCAGAAGCCTGGATTATTTACAGCTTTATCCTGGACGGCATGCCTCAATTCGTGAATAATCGTGTCAATCGTCTCACGCACACAGTAATCAAAATTTGCATTATCCGCTTCGACCGTGAGAAGAATAATGTTGAACTTGAGCTTTTTGTTGTTCCAGTCATATACGCCGAATTTTTGAACCTCATCAACGACAATATCAATATCAACGTCCAAATCATAAAGTTTTGCGAGACGACGGGCAAATTCTTCTGTCATTGTGATACGCTGAAAGTTATTAGCACTCCTGAAATATTCGATGACGTTATCGCCGAAGCATTCTTGAATTACACTTTTTGAGGCCGAAATTTTTTCCTGATCCGTATCGCTGAGTTTCACGTTATATTCTTCTGGAAGTTCAACTTGTCCCCATAAGTCAATCAATCCGCCGATAATCTTAATCACGGACATAACAACTAAAAACGTAATGGCTGCAGCTAAAATTTCCATGAAACTAACTCACCTTCTTATCATCATTTCCCGTTCGTGTTTCTCAAGCAATAACGCAGCTTTATTAATTCGCTCTCTCAAGCATGAGTAAAGGGCATAATCATATTTATTCTCAGAGTGTGAAAAATTCCCCTGTAAAATCTCAGCTTGTGCTAATTTCTTCTCGTGTTCGGCCAATTCTTCAGGCTTCATTCTCTCCGTGTCAATATTCTTGAGTTTCGCATATCTCTCGGCATTCTCAATGTGATAATCTTTACTCATGAACAAAATATCGTCCGAAGCCGGAATAAATCCCTTGCGCAACATTCTGCAATAACTTACGGCTATACTGTCAATATTCTCTTCACCGTCACCGTAAACACAAAATGTCGGGTCAATAATTACACTCTTCAATGCTTCCTGCCAAATTTCGCCGGTAATAATTCTCTGGTCAGTTAATTTTCTCAACGCAAGATTTACAGCCTTCTGAATATCTGAGCCGATAATTATTCTTGGCTTGCCGTCTGAACGTACAAAATTTTCATTTATGATATTCCTGAATAATAAATCCGAGTAACAGGACTTATCGAATAAAATTACGTCCTCAATCGGAATTCTTGAAGCTCGCGAAATATTTCGTCTTGCCCGTTCCATACAAGCCTGGAAAATTCCCGAACATTCTCCGGCCGTCGGAAGATAAACAGCATAAAGTGCGTCAAATCTCCCGCTCCTGAAAAATTCCTTTGGAAGTCCGCCTATATCGTTAGCAGTCGCAAAAATAAAACAAGGCTTAGTGTTGTCCTGCATCCAACCGAGCATATATCCGAACATTCTCTTGAAAGAAGCTGAACCGCCCTCATCAGATGAAGACGCTCCACTGAAACCCTTTTCAAGCTCATCAATCCATAAGACACACGGGGACATTGCTTCGGCCAATTTCAGGGCATCACGCATTTTCTGTTCTGAGACACCTTGATATTTATCCATGAGGCTGCCAATATCCATTTTCAACAATGGCAAGTCCAAAACTTGAGCTGTGAACTTCGCGGCTTCAGATTTTCCACAACCGGGAATTCCGCACAACAAAACTCCTTTGGGTGGAGGCGTTCCGGTTTTCCTCATGTAAGCTCCGGAATTCTTTAACGGGTTTACTTGGGAATTAAGCCATGTCCTAAAATTTTTCATGCCGCCGATATTTCCGTCAGACGCGCATTGTTCAAGAAGTCCTCCTTGCATTTTTTGACGTTTATGTTCGCTGATTATCGCTTCAACTTCATCAGAGTTCTCAAGATTTGACGTTGAGACTATACGCCGCATTGTTAAGCTGATTTCTTCAGACGTGAAACCCAGAAAATCCGTACTCAATGCTGATAAATAATTCTCGTTCTCACTGAGACTTTCGGCTTCGGTCGTGATGATTTTGCGAATTTCTTCGTCATCCGGATAATCTACATCAATAAATTCTGTGTAAGTGCTGAGCATTTCGGGCAAAATTGCTCGTGATGAATATAGAATTACCGCGCTGTTCTGCAAAATTTTATACTGAGGATGATTAACATTTTCGTGATTGAGTACATATTTTTCCAGGTCAGAATAATATTTTTCAGCATCAGCCGGGAGCTTGAATGTCCATAAAAACGGGCCTTTCATTTTCCCAGCGACTAAATCATTTTTGCTCGCGTATAACTCGTTATAAATTTCTCCGTTTGAAACTGGAACCCCAAATTTATAATTCAGACAAAACGTCAATTGCTTATCCTGAGGTTCCGTGAGTTCGTAAATTGGCCTGCCATGCTTAAGCCTGCGTTCACGTTCATTGCCCTGTCGTCCTCCGTTGCTTAAGAGAACGATTAAAGGGTTTTCCTCACAAGTTATCAATCTATGAATAAAAACGTCCGAATCCGTCCGAATGTAAATAATCGGAACTCCGCCGAGTAAAGCCCTTCTACACTTCATCAAAACTTTGTTTAATACCGTATCTGCCATTGAGTTCACCTTTACAAGTCAAATTTATTCAGCGTGATAACCTCGAATGCCGAACGTATAATTTCCTGGCGTTCAGCGTCAAAATTTTGTGTCTGAGCGTCAAATTTCGCGTCAAAACCCTTCATGAACTCGTCTTGATTTTCCTTCAGCTTAGAGACGATTGATGAAGCAACCCTCTCACGAACATTTTTACTGCGAGGCTCATTCAAATTGTCATCGGTCAATAAGACTTCTGCCAGAGCATGAAGAAACAGTCCGACTACTAGAGACAATCCAAAAGTTGCCAAAGCTAACCAGCCCGCAGCTCCCCAAATTACTAAAGCTATAATATATCGTATAACTTGATTAAGAAGTCCTCCGAGATCTAAATTAGTGAAAATTTGCGAAAAATCAGCGTTCCATGACGAGAATATATCAGGCTGTAATTGTTTCCAGAGGTCTTGAGGCATCATTAAACCGCGCGCGACTTCATCACTGAAAATTTTTTGGGCTTGTAAATTTACGGCTTGGCAGACTGTATCAGCGAGTTCATTTTTCCATTTGTCAATTTCGTCCTTGCAAACTTGTGAAAATTTCCTCTGAGTTGCCGGATCATTCATACAGAGTTCAATATCATGTTTCAGGTCATTAGCGCTTGCATCGTGTAATTTGTCGGCCCATTCCTGAGTTTTTACCCTCACAATGTCGCAAATCGCCGAGAACATAGCACTAGAAACTTTTCTCCGTAGAGTGAAAATTTCACATTTGTAATTATCCTTAACTTTATTTTCTGCGGCTTCAATGCACTCATTAAGGCTAATATCCGAAATTGCTACCCAGCTTAAACCCGTTGCAACTGTATATGACGGGTTATCCTCACGAATAATCTCGATGCCGGGAAAAATTTTCTTGCAATCCTCGTACAGAAAATCCATTCGGCTGGCTCCTCCAGTTAAAATTATCGTCGAAATCGGGCAGGCTTTCTGTTTTCTGTTTCCTTGCGCGTCAATTTCATAATATCTTGTGCCGTCAATTCTATTCTTGGCTTCCTGGAAAAATTCACGAGCTAAACTCCTCCATGAGCCTTTTTTCAGTCCCTTGCTGTCAGGACGTATTGATATCTCGACTTCTTCAGTTACATGTCTCATAAAATCCCCGTCAATCGTGATTAAAGCCTTGAAACTTTTCGAGAACTTGCAAATTATATCTTCGCCGTCCTCTTCAACTTGATGAGAATAAAATTTTTCCTTCATGTTGCGCATAATATTTTCATTCTTGACAAAGGAATTTGCCGAAATCTCTAAATCTTTATGTTCCCCCTGACTTCCTGACTGAATAGCCGATAAAATCATGTTGCGTTCAATCTCCGAAGCTCCGAGCGTGTAACTGAACTCAATTCGTTTACGTCCAAGAAGCATATACGTACAATCCGCCGTTGATGAGCCAAAATCAAACACTAATGCTCCGTTGACGGCCGAAATCGTGTAATTCTTGCTGGCTATACTGCTGAACATCGCCGCTCTCGACTCGGGAATTATATACACGTCATGAACGCTTAATGCTCGTTTCACTAAATTTTTGTACTCACTGATTGCGTCAGGTTTTATCCAGTCAGAAGTTGAGGGACAGCCTATCCATAAATCAATATTCCTTCGGCCGTTCTCTGAAAAAATTGTGTCGTTATGCTTGATAATGCTGTTCACTAGCGCGAAAACAAAACAGGCCATGACTTGACCGTGAGTTATTCTGCAGGATTTTGCTGTCTCTGAATTTCCACACTGAGTATCAAATCCAACCGGAGGAACTTTGAAGTAGCAGAACCATTCACCATCAGGAGGATCAACAGGAATTTTATTGCCAAAACTGATTTCGCCTAAGTCCTTAAGCTCAGAAAAAGTCGGCCGGATTTTCCCTGAGAGTTTATGCATTTGCTCATTCGTCAGGAAAATTTGAGACAGAATTATTTGATCCTTATCCTGAATTTTCAGCATGTCAACTTTGAAGCTCTTACGTTTTCCGTCAGAAAAAGTAATCTCGCTTATCGTAGTCCCGGCATCCTCGCAATGTCCGAAGTCAATCGCTATAATATTCATGATTTAATCCTCCTTCAAAGTGTCAAGAATAAGATTTAGACGTTCAAGATAAAACTTTTTCAGGTCATCGATTGAGGCAAATTTTGAGAGTTTTGACGGGGAAAATTCATCGAACCATTCAGTGCTCATCTGGGAATTTACGAGTTCATAAAGCTCTTCACCTTTAGCAATATTCGCCATCATTCGAGAAAGTTTTTCCTCAAGCTCACGTCTTATATTCTGGATTTCAGGTATATCATTATCAAAATTTTGCAGGAACTCAACGCACGACGATACTTTGCTTATGTCAGATTTCTGCTGTGAAGTTCTCGATTTTTCCGACAATTTCCCCCTCAATCTCTCGACTGCTTCATAAGCTGAGGGCAAATCCTTAATCGACGGGACAGAAATACATTCTTCACGGATAAAACGTAATTTATTCCACACACTCGCGCGGTCTAAAGCCTCAGAACTTTTTACGGCTGAATATTTCTCGTTCATATCGTCGACATTTTTACGGATGAAATATACGCATTGATTTACGAAAATCTCAGGGATTGTGTGAACGTCGTCATTCTCATCAAGATTTTCTGCAAATGATACGGCTGCTCTCAATGTGTCTAGAATTTTTCTCTGCTGAAATATCGACGACATGACAACTTCAGCCCTATCGTTCTTCCAACGTTCATCCTGATATTTACACCAGACATCAAATGTTCCGGCCAATTCCTGAAAAGCTCGTGAGCCTTGAAATTCCAGAAAAATTTTTATCTTCTCGTCGTTATTCTCAAACGTTGAAACCTCACGGATATTATTTTCACGTTCCTGTTCAGCTTCAAGCTCCCTTTTTACCTTTTCCTTCTGGGAATTGAACAACTTTATCACTGCTTGAATTGCGTTCATGATATCCTTCCCCCTTAATTAATATCTTCCTTCAGAACTCAGCGAAATTACATTTTTGGCTTCAGCGTCAGATTGTCTTGATATTACTGTTCCGTTCGAGAGCAAAATTCTATAGCCGTCGGGATTTATCATTGCTTCGACAACAGGCAGTGAGATCATATCCAGCTTTAAGCGAATGAAGTAATCTTTAGCAGGCTCGTAAAAACTGTGATTAATTCGGCCGTCTTGAACGAGAATAAATCCGTCCCGCTTCGTTCCAGCCGCAAAAGAACTCACATTATCGGTGTTGAACTTCCAGCTTTCAGAGCCTTCGGGATAAACTGTAATTTCGGACTTGGAATAATCTTCTCGAGCCAGATAAAAATCTTCTGAACGTGAGTAACTCGGCAAAATTTTTATAACTTTGTCGTCGGCAGAATTGCAGTAAATATATTCGCCCTGTTTAAGTGTGAAATTATGCAAGCATTCATGCCTCCTCTCGCTGTAAATCTCAATTTTGACCTCAGCAAATTGGTTCAGGCTCTTCGCGGCTTCGATTTTTACAGTCCTGATAGTTGCTTTCTCTGGTAATTTCTCGCTGTCATGATAAAGAAACCTGTAAACTCTCGCGCCAGGTGTCAAGCTGATTGTAGTTTTCAACGAGATTTTATCGATTATTTCACCTGAATTTTTCTCGTCAGCATTATAATTTTTCCAGGTTGAAGGCTCTATCGTCATCACGTCAACTTCGGCCAATTCACAAATCGCCAGTATCTTGATTACATTCTTGAAGTCAGCACCGAAATTCTCAGCAATGTAATTCAGCTTATTCATAATATTTGCATTGGCAATTTCACGCTCAGAAAATTTATCACCCTCGCCGGTATCGTCATCTTCTTCATCAATATCAAGAATTGAGTAAAAAATTGTCGTGAATAAATCATCGAGACTTTTTGCTTGCGGCCAATCCTCTAATCGTAAGAGCTTCAGCCAGAAATCTTTACTCATAAAGTCAACCGGCTTACCCAGAACATGAGCTTGCAGAGGCTGACAATGTACCTCCGCAAACTCCGTGAACAAATCAATCTGAGCAAATAATTCATACGGCGAAAAATTATTATGCAGGTCATAGAAATTCAGAATTGGCCTGCCGGAAATTTTCAGCTTCTTCATGATTAATTACTCATCACAGGAATTCCTGCTTTAACGTCCGAACTTCGATTTTCGAGCTTGGGCATAAGGCTTGACGAGACGAAATCAGCTATAGCTTTCAACCCAGAAATTACGAACTTCACACCGAATACGATTGCATTAACAATTCTCTTGCTGTCTTGTTTCCAGGCTTCAAAGGACTTGTTGAAGAGTTTCATAGTTCCGGCGATTACCATTAAGACACCAGGAACGGCAAAAAGCAGCGTGAACGTGTTCAAGACCATTAACGAGAAGATTACGGCGATATTCATGAAGAAGTGTATCATCACGACAGTTCCGAGTATGAATAACAACATCGAAGCAATATCAACCGCAAGACTTCCGGATTGTACGGCCTCAGCAATTTTCATCTGCTCAATTTCCCCGCATACAGCCGCCGTAACTTGTGCCGCAGTCATCTCAATAGGAACCCCCTCAACTTCTCCGTTCTTGATTGACGTGTAAACCAGCATTGAGAGAATTGCGCGATATTCTTTCTCGTCCTTGCCAAAATCGATTAATAATCCCGCCGCATTATCCGAACTCTGCAAGTTTTCAAGCTCCTCTGAATGTTTCATGAAAGCTGAGAGCATTATGGGTGAGTTCTTTATCGCTTCGGCCGCTTGTGCCATTAATTCCTGCTCGCGTTCTGGGGTCGCCTCTTCGTCCGAAACTGAAAGGGATTGAATATTCCTCATGATTTCGTCCTTGTCAGAGTTCAGATCAGCCGAAACAGCCGCACTAACTTGAAGCAAGAATGTGCATCTTTGAGCGCAGGTTTTCCCGGAGTTCATGTTCTCAAGAGAATTAGTGATGAAACCTTCCCTGTCATCTTGAGCAAACTTGTAATCCTCGTCGAATTTCCCAATCTCCTTAAGAATTCCTTCCGCCATTATTCGCCCCTGAGCAGGTGTCTTGTCCGGGAGCCTGTCAACGTAAACTTGTGCTAAAATGTCCGTCGTTGATTGGCCTTCGGATTTAGCTTGCAAAATTTTTTCGGCTTGAGCCTGGATTGCTTCTGTTATGAATTGCATTGTTGTAACCTCCTTAAAAATATAACGTGTTATATATTAACAGCGGAAATTAATATTTTCTCCCTGTCGCGCCGGAAGTTTCAGAGTTTCATCTCCCTTGTCTGGTAAATACACTCGAAATACTTTTTATCTTTATACATTTCCTGATATCTGAACAAAATATCTTCAATGTCGTCAACGTCCAAATCATAATTTTCGCGTAAGTCAATCACTGCTTGAATAACTTGATCTTGAATATCTCCGGTCTCGAATGTTTTTCCGAATTGCTTTAACATCTCTTCAGCTTCATCATGATTTAGTCTCAACGCAATAATTAACTTCAACAAAGTTTTCTTGCTTGGGATAACTTTATCATTCTTAATGTCGCTCCAAGTCGCATCGTCAATCCGTGCGTATTCGTAAAATCTTGCGTCGTAAATATTCCCGTTCTTGCGTATAAATCTGGGTTCATTCATTTTCTTTATTCGCAAAATTATCTGGTCATAAAAGCTGATTTGTTCAGGGACTTCAAATTTTATTCGGGGATTGATTAAGTCAAGAACTGCCATATCATATTTATTCAGGAATTTTCGGGAACGTTTATAATTCATGATGTTGATATACTCTTCGACTAACGTAATCATGCTCATTCTTTCAGCCTCACTTTGGGATTTAAGCTAATTATAATGCCCGTTTCTAGTTTTCTTGCTTTTCGTGTAAAATACTCTTCAATATTTCACTCAAACAGGGGATGAGTTTACTTTGGCAGAAGCGGCGAGCGTGGCAGGCAATACTTCCATGCGTAAAAAAGTTCAGAGCTACTCTGATATTGGCGTTGCCCTCTTGATGGTTCTAATTATCATCATGATGGTAATCCCTCTGCCTACTTGGTTAATAGATATGCTCCTGGCTATGAATATCACTCTCGGCGTGGTTACCCTGTTAGTAACGTTTTATGTTAAACGCGCTTTAGACCTCTCAATTTTTCCCACGTTGTTATTGATTTCGACGTTGTTTAGGCTTTCACTCAATGTTTCGACTACGAGATTAATTTTGCTTTACGGGAATGCAGGAGAATTGATAAACGCGTTCGGAAATTTCGTCGTCGGCGGAAATTATGTCGTCGGAATTATCATGTTCCTAATCCTCGTAATAATTCAGATGCTCGTAATCACTAAAGGTGCTGAACGTGTCGCAGAAGTCGCTGCAAGATTTACACTCGACGCTATGCCCGGTAAGCAAATGTCAATTGACGCGGATTTAAACTCAGGATTAATCGACGAACAAGGAGCAAAACAAAGAAGACAGGATATTCAACGAGAGGCAGATTTTTACGGAGCTATGGACGGTGCCAGCAAGTTCGTTAAAGGTGACGCAATCGCTGGTCTCATAATTACGACAATAAATATCATCGGCGGTTTATCAATCGGAATTTTCATGCGCGGAATGGACGCGGCAGGGGCTGCAGCTCATTATAGCTTGCTCACGGTTGGTGACGGCTTAGTCGGACAAATTCCTTCACTCTTAATGTCTACTGCAATGGGCATAATCGTAACTCGTGCGGCAGCTTCCTCTGAACTTGGCCCGGATATGGTCAACTCATTCACTCGTTATCCGAGACCACTTTACATTTCGGCGGCAATGTTATTGTCGATGGGATTAATGCCGGGACTTCCGACTGTTCCGTTCGTGGGATTGGCCTTGCTCACGGGATTTCTGGGTTACACGGTCGGACGTGAAGCCAACATGCAAGCTATTGACGCTGAAGAAAAAGCCGCTTTAGCTCCATCAGGAGGACAAGCTCCAGCAGGACAACCCGGAGCATCTGCACAGGCCGGAGCTCCAGCACAAGAACAACAGAAGGCTGAACCAGTCTCGCCCGAAGACGTAATGAAATTATTGACAGTTGAGCCAATGGAAGCCGAGATAGGTTACGCGATTATTCCGTTGATTGATCCGGCTCAAGGAGGAGACATGCTCGACAGAATTGGCACAATCCGTAAACAAATGGCGTTAGAGATGGGAATTGTCGTTCCTCCGATAAGAATACGCGATAATATACAGATTAAGCCGACCGAATATATTTTGCGCGTAAAAGGTGCTGAAGCTGGACGAGGTGAATTACTGCCAGACCACTATTTAGCCATGAATACCGGAGCAGTTGAAGAGGATTTAATCGGAGTTCCGACAAAAGAGCCTGCGTTTGGTCTTCCTGCATTATGGATCTCTCCGGACTTGAGGGACAAGGCTGAAGCTATGGGATATACGGTTGTTGATGCTCCTTCGGTTCTCGCGACGCATTTATCGGAGGTCATACGGAAGAACGGCGCGGAGTTATTGACACGTCAGGAAGTGCAGAAACTAACGGACATGGTGAAGGAAAATTCCCCGGCTGTCGTGAATGATCTGCTTGCGTCATTATCACTAGGAGAAATCCAGAAAGTATTACAGAACCTTATACGCGAACAGATACCGATTAGAGACCTTGTTACGATATTTGAGGCACTAGCAGATTACGGCAAGATGTCGCGTAGTGTTGACTTCCTGACAGAACGTGCAAGGGAGGCATTATCGCGGCTAATATCACTGAAGATACAAGGGCCTGACGGGATAATTACTGCTGCAACTCTTTCACCTAACTGGGAACAAAAAATTATGTCTGGAGTTGACGGAGATTTGACGAGGGGCTGGCAGCTGAACTTAGACCCCCGCGAAGTACAGAAGATGATTTCATCAATATCTAAAATGATGGAAGAAATGATAGTGAAGAACCTTCCGCCTGTTCTGTTAGTTCACCCTGATGTAAGATTAATCGTTAGACGGTTGATTGAAGGCTCAATATCTAATATATTTGTAGTGTCCTATAACGAAATAGTTCGGGGCGTTCAGGTTAAGACGGTCGGAATGGTGGAGTAAATAAATGCGTGTAACAAATCAAATCACATTTACGGCAAAAGATGATGCGGAGGCTTTGAGGCTTGCATCAGAGAGGCTAGGCAGAGATGCGGTAATACTTTCCTCGCAGATGGTCAAGGAAGGCGGAGTGTTGGGACTGTTTCAGCGTTCCGTCCTGAAGGTTACTGCGGGAATACTTGAGGACGATGACCCCAAACCGCAGGCCAAGCCCAGACAGCAGACAGCAGCCACAACAGCCTCAACAATGGACGAGGATACGCGCCGGGAAAATCTGATAGCGTTCCAGAAGTTGATGGAGTTCAAGGAGCGAGGCAAGATTGCCCCCAATCCTCCGGAGCCGTCAACAGCATTAGGTAGATCGGAAGAGCACACGTCTG
>ERZ842401.1488-NODE-1488-length-33425-cov-7.378394_pt1 | contig 33425 bp, 29 predicted proteins | sample MGYA00521270_ERZ842401 | MGnify/ENA primary metagenome ERZ842401 (study PRJEB31892, sample SAMEA3878208) | bioreactor metagenome | biome: Moose rumen | place: Sweden | collected 2011-10 | study: EMG produced TPA metagenomics assembly of the PRJEB12797 data set...
CTTTTTGCTTCTTTTTTTTTAATGATACGGCGACCACCGAGATCTCCACTCTTTCCCTACACGACGCTCTTCCGATCTAAAACCCATAAACCCCATAAAACCCCATAAAACCCCAATGAAAATACTTGTTCTTAACTGCGGAAGCAGCAGCATCAAATACGCCCTCTACAACATGGACGACCAGTCGGTCATCACGAGCGGCGGCATCGAGAAAATCGGCCTGCCCGACTCCTTCATCACCGTGAAACTGAACGGCGAGAAGCACAAGATGGAACGCCTCGTGGCCGAGCACACCGCCGGCGTGCAACTCATCTTCGAGGTGCTCACCACGGGAGACTACGCCGTGCTCCGTGACCTCCACGAACTCGACGCCGTAGGTCACCGCATGGTACACGGCGGAGAGAAGTTCAACCAAAGCGTGCGCCTCACCCCCGAGGTGATGGAAGCCTTCGCCTCGTGCAACGACCTCGCACCCCTCCACAACCCCGCCAACATCAAGGGAGTACGTGCCGTCAGTGCCCTGCTGCCCGACATTCCCCAAGTGGGTGTCTTCGACACCGCCTTCCATCAGACCATGCCCGACTACGCCTATATGTACGCCCTGCCCTACCGCCTCTACAAGGACTACGGCGTACGCCGCTACGGATTCCACGGCACCAGCCACCGCTACGTCTCGCAGCGCGTATGCGAGTACCTCGGCATCAAGGCCGAAGGCAGCCGCATCATCACGTGCCACATCGGCAACGGAGCCAGCATAGCCGCCGTCAAGGACGGCAAGTGCGTAGACACCTCCATGGGCCTCACGCCCCTCGAGGGCCTCATCATGGGCACCCGCTCGGGCGACATCGACGCCGGGGCCGTCACCTTCATCATGGACAAGCTCCACCTCGACACCAAAGCCCTCTCCAACCTCCTGAACAAGGAGAGCGGACTCCTGGGCGTGAGCGAGGGAATCAGCGACTTCCGCGACATCCTCGCAGGCATAGCCTCGGGCAACGACAAGGCTCGTCTGGCCAAGGAGATGTACACCTACCGCATCAAGAAGTACATCGGACAGTACGCCGCCGCCATGGGAGGCGTAGACGTCATCCTCTTCACCGGTGGCGCAGGCGAGAACCAGTGGGAAGTACGCGAGGGAGCCACCCGCGGCCTCGAGTTCATGGGCGTAAAGGTGGACGCTGGGAAGAACCGCTCCTGCCGTGCCACCGAGGCCGTCATCAGTGCCGACGACAGCCAAGTGAAAGTCTGCGTCATCCCCACCGACGAGGAACTGATGATAGCCCTCGACACCCAGGCCCTCGTCTAAGAAAAGTATTAAAAAAACATTGCGGAGCAAGGACGTTCGTATATCCCTGCTCCGCAATTCGTATAGCCTCCTCTCCCCCTCCGTCACCCCCCTTCAGGGGTTAACTTAACCCTAAAACGACCCTTCTCGGACGCGCTCCTATTTGTTCAAGATGACATCCACCAGGGTTTCCACATCATCCTTGTTCAGCTCCGTGTCGTTGTTCACGTTGGCCGTACCGTAGGAGTCAGCCGTACGGTGTCCCAAGAGCACCTCTATGAGGGTGGGCACGTCGGCGAGGCTCACCTTCGTGCTGTGGTTCACGTCGCCAATGGCCCAAGGCGAAGCCGAGGTGTTCCACCGTCCGTCGTAGTAGTAATACGTCGTGCCTGCCGACACGCCCTTGGTCTCCACATGTTCCCCATTGGCATTCTGCAGCCAAGGGGCAATGCAGGAGATGGAAGAATAGGAGATGCTCGTATTATTCTGTGTGGCCTGGTAGGTAGTAGCCGTGGCTGTGGGAGCTGCGGAGAACTTCACCTGTCCCCCGCCTGTGCTGCATATGTTGGCACCGCTCGAGGTGCAATACACCTTACCCGAGATATTCAGGAGACCATCCACCGTCAGCTTCGCATCGGAAAGTTTCGCCGTGGAAGTATAGCCTGTACGAGAGTAGTGCGAGGTCGGACGCAGTTCGTATGAAACATAGTAATAGGAACCTCCGTATACAAAGTACCCGTCGTCCCACTCGTCAAGGTCGTATACATAGAGATTTGCCGACACTTGTGCCGTTGCTCCCGAACCTATCTCGATACGCGCCCCGGGGAGAATGCAGAGGTCCTTGGAAAGAGTCAGTGTGCCACTTACTACCTTTACGTCAAGGTTATTTGTGATGGGGAGCACAAAACTTGCAGAATTAATAGTGTATCCCGAAACCGAGACCTCAATGGAGTTTAATGCACATGTGCCATTCAAGTCCACACGCATGTAATCCGTCGTGGCATCGTACCATTTCGTCAACGTTGCCCCTGAACTCAACGTAAAGAACCCATCCGAACTTCCTATAAAGGTGATTGAGTTCATGGGATATACCGAACCGCTCATTGTCACACTCGTATTGACAACCTCCGTGGCACCATACTCCAACGTCAGGGGAGCCTCGATGTTAGGCAAGAAGTACTGGTTGAACGGGAATACCTTTTGGGAATTAGAACGCATGCTGACTGTCGCCGTTCCGCCTCGCCACGAGCCTATCACGAAGTCTTCGTACACCGTAGAGCCCGACTTGGCATCAATCGTACCCACACCGCTTGTGTTATTCCCCTGGTCCTTGTTCTGACCCGTGATATATCCCCAGGCGTAGAGTTTGGCACCGTTGTTCAGCGTGATGTTGCCCCCCTCGCTCATGTCTATGCAGCCGTATGCTCCAGAGACGGCACCGGGAGAGCCAGCGGTAGTAGCACCACTCAATACGGAACCAGCATTATATTGCTGACCACCCACACAGATGGCCCCGTTCACCGTAATGTTTGCCCCAGGAGCCAACTTGAGCGTCTTATAGACCGAAATCTTTGTATAGCTACTTACGCGGGTAGGCACATTCGTTTCTGAGATATAGTCATCGTCATAGGGGATGAGCAGCGTAACGCCAGCAGGTATCGTGTAGTTCCCGGCCGGGACCGTTCCGCTTGCGACGAGCACGATGGTTCCGCTCGTGCCTGCTGCCGTAATGGCCGAGTTCAAATCGGTATAGGTGGGGGTCTTACCCTTTATGATGAATACAGGGGTTCCCGTCTCTACGAAATCCACACCCACCGTCGCATCCTCTTCAAACTTCTTCGCTATGTTGCTGTCGAAGGCAAAGTAGGTTTTCGTATCCCCACTCTTGGTGTACCACCCATACACCTTATAGCCACTGGCAGGCGTAGCCTTGAGCGTAACGATATCCTCGGTGGTCATGGTTCCAGAGTTCGTCACCGTCGTGGTTCCGTCTGTTGCCGTATAGGAACCGTTAGAGGTTGCCTCGAACGTCAGATTGGCTATAGTCCTTCTTATGAAATGGGCATAGTATGTTTTTGTGGTTGTACTGCCCGCTTGACTGCTACCCGAGGTAATTGTTCTCTTAAGGGGGCTGCCGTTTCCCAAGTCGTACTGCCCGTCCGTTTCTGACCAACCCACGAACTTGTATCCATCGTTCGCCTTGGCATAGAAGTAGAAATCCCATTTCGTGTTATCTCCAGCCTCTGACGTTTTACTGTCACTCGATTTGTACTGGCTATCGTTGGGGTCCGAGGGCTGTGCGGCCCCGTTTGCCACACAGGTTACATACACCTTTCCTGCCCCGTCTGGGCTGGTGGAGGAAAGTTCTGCCACACCTTGTGCATAATTACTTCCTCCTAAAACAGAAGCACTGAAAGCAAAAAGGGTAGTTAAAATAAAGAAGATTCTTTTCATATCTGTTTTTACTTATTTCGTTGTCTACAGAACACGGGCACGAGAGCCGTGACAAGCACGACGTATGCCCAATCGGTAAGTTGGTGAGGATAGAAGCACATGACGAGCACCCATCCTGCCAAGATGGCCGCAAAGGCAAGAGCCCAGCGGCGATGCCAACGCCACAAGAGCAAAGGCAGGGGATTGAAGGGTATCAAGAGCCAATTCCATTCCGTGCAAGGAAGGTCGGAAACGAACACCAAATAGCAGAGGAAGAGGCCCAAAAGGAATTGGAGCCCCAACAACAGCCAATCGACGAACGGCCAACGAAGCCAAAAGTTCGCCAGGGAGAGCCAAAGAAGAAGGATGGCCAACAGCATGGGGGTGAACCATGTGCGTCCCACGCTTTTTCCCTCAGGAAGCAGTTGCACTGGAGCCTCCGAGATAATGGGCCTGCCATTGACAGCAGCCCCTTGCAGCACCTCCAACAAGTCTAAGGGAGTCACCACTCGTTCCAATTGTGAACAGTCCGTATCGTCTGCCTCTGCGCCGACCAGCGTATAGAGTGCTATGCGATTCCATGGATATGCTGATACACGGGAAGCCAAAAGTTCCCTGCGTGTCTTATCATACTTCTCCGTCCACGGAGCGAACTGAATGGGTATCGTATCCAATGCCTGCACAAGGAACTGAATAATGGTTTGGGCACAACCATGCTTCAAATAGTCATAAGACAAATCCGCCCCCTCCATCGCCCTGTTATCCAATATCTCCCACAGGCGACGCTTGGCCTCGAGAGGGAGGTTCAGTCGGTATTGCTTTACTCCTCGCTTGTCGTTGGCGAAGAAGGGAAGATAGTCCTTCGTTGGCACAGCATACATGCCCATCTTCAGACGGCCCGCAAAGAAGCGAGGTATCTGATGCTCCACAGGTTCGCCTTCGTAGGAGAAACAGTAGTCGAGGCCGTGCTCAGGGCACTGCATACGCAAACACGCGTGTCCCACACACGAATACAGCACATCGCCAGGCGAGGCCACAAGCAGGGAGGCGATGACAAAGTCCTCGTCTTCCCCTACCTCAGCAGCACGGCATGGAGCCCATATCGTGACGGCCAACAGCAACAGCAATGTGCCTATCCCTCTTTTCACCCTATACCTTATTATATTTATTTAAGAGGACGAAAGAGAAGTCCCAAGAAGAAACTTCTCTTTCGCTTTTGTCTTATGATTCAGTCAGACAAGGTTTGCTCGTACTTGTCCCCTTATTCACCAACTTCTACGGCCAACGTCTTCAGCACGCTGATGAGCTTCGTCAAGTCACCAATGGACTGAACAGCGCTCTCGTTCTCGTCGATGTTGGTCTCGTGGTCGTTCTTTTCCTCGGTATCCTTGTTCAGTACATTGTCAACCAAAGCATAAGCGTCATCAATCGTCACGCGGCCATCCTTGTCCACGTCACAGTCGGGAGCGAAGATGATGCGGAGGTCAACCTCACGACTCTCGGCAATCTTCAGCGCGCGGACGAACATGCCCACACCGTACTTGGCAGCAGCCTTCACCTTGGCGCGCTTGCCTGCGCTGTTCAGAATCTCTTGTCTCAGCTCGCTAATCTCCTGAGAGAGGGCTTCCGTAGCCACGTCGCCAGCATCGGCGGCAGCCTCGGCAGCGTCCAACTCCACACGCATGTCGTCCTTCAGCGTCAGAACGCTGCTACCAAAGTGGATGGCAGAGCCCTTGGGCATGAAGGCAGAAACGATGTAGGTCTGAGCAGCGTCAGAGGTCTCCATGTTGGTGTTTTCAATTTCTACGGCATCGAGAACCTTGGCATACAAATCCGTAGCATTGCTCTTGATGGCATCAACACTATTCCACGCAGCACCACCTTCGAGCAGGGTGCAATCCTTTATGAACTTCAGGCGCTGGTCACCGAACTGTACATACGTGCCCTTGCTGATGACTACCTTAGTATCCTCAGAGGTCTGTGTGGTGCCCTTCAAGTGCTCAGCAACCATCGACCATGCAGCTTGTGCCTTATCAAGACTATTGGGAGCAGCGGTCAAACGAACATTCTTGCTGCCACCATTCTTGTCGCCCGTAACGGTGTATGCGAAACCTTTCGTCTTCACGCCATCAACCACCTTCACATTAGCAGTCGTGGTTGTGAAGTTATAGATGGGATTCAAAGTCTCCTCAATCCAAGCCGTACCTACGCCAGCAAATTCGCAAGCCTTCTGCAGCAGTGCCTCAGCATTCAGTTCCATAGATGCAGCAAAGGTGTCGATAAGTCCGCCCAAAGTCTCGTTGGTAAGGCCTTCAACATAACCCTTAATCAAGTCCAGTTTCTTTGTGTAACCAAGGCCCTTGATATAGCCAAAGACAAGGTCACGCTTTTCCTCGAATCCAAGGCCGTCGATGTAATCCGTAGCCAAATCTTTCTTGCCCTCATAGGTCTTCAGTTTTTCTTTCAACTTTGCCTGCACACTGGCATTACCCAGGCTCTCAACAATCTTGGCGCGAATCTCAGCAAGAGCCGTGTTCTGCTCGTCTGTACTCAAGGATGCCCAATTGTCATACGCATTCTGCTGGTCAGTCGTAAGTGTGAGCACGCTCACCATCTCATCCAGCACGTCCTTGGTCAGCGGATTGGGAATAACCTTGTTCATCATGGTCTCCGTAATGGTAAGGCCATCGATGATGTCGTTAATCTTGGCATCCGTGAGGTTATCCTTGTATGTATTCACAAGCGTATTAAGTTGCTCTGAGGTAATGTTAGCCTCCAACTGATTAACAACGGCCGTAAGAATGTCACCATTCTCAAGCATAGTGCCAATGTAGCCCTTCAGATAGGGTGTCAAGTCGAGGCTCTTCGAGAACGAACGGCTGGTGCCGTCGGCAATGCCGAGGCCCTTGGCACCGTTGAAGCCAATGGAAACCTCTACACTGTGACCGATGTACTGATTGTCCTGAGGCAAAGTCAGTTCGGCGGTGTAGTCATCATTGATGGTAGCCGTCACATTGATAGTGCCAGATGTCACGCTTGCCTGGAATTTGGGGGTCTGACCCCACATCGTTGTGCATGCTGCGATGAACAGAAATAAGGAGATAATTTTCTTCATGTTGTATTACTTTTTGTTTATGTTACTTTCCGATTAATGGGAGTGTTTCTGGTTAATTATGGGCTAATCCACATGAATTTGAGTACAAAGGTACAAAATATATATAAGGTACGTGTTACCCCCCCCCTGTTAAATTATGTTAACAAACCGTATGGGCCAACAAATAGGAAGTTTCAGACAAGCGTCTCACCCTCAACGTAGTTTCCCATGATGAGACGATCGCCATCGAAGGCGGCATAGGTGTACTGCGTTATCCAATCCCCCAAGATGAGAAGACGGCATTGGTGGGAGAGCATGAGGTCGAGTTCGATGTGGCGATGGCCAAAGAGAAAGTAATTGACATCGGGATGCGTACGGAGATACTCCTTGGCATAAAGCACAAGGTGTTCACGGTCTTCACCGAGGTAAGGCGGGTCTCCTCCTTGACCGTCAGTCTTTGCCTCATGGCCCAAACGGCTGTGCTTCGCCCAACTCAAGCCTAACTCCATGCCCCAACTGGGGTGTATCTTAGCGAAAAGCCATTGACAAATACGGTTGTGGAAGACGGCACGGATGAAGCGGAACTTCTTGTCGGGGTCGCCCAATCCGTCACCATGCGCAAGGTAGAAGGTCTTGTCGGCCAACTCCAACGTGAGAGGTTCGTGGTGAACTATCATTCCACATTCCTTCTCGAAGTAGTCACGGCACCAAACATCGTGATTCCCAGTAAAGAAGTGTACCTCTACCCCCGCATCGGTGAGTTCGCTGACCTTGCCCAAGAAACGTGTGTAGCCCTTGGGCACTACGGTGCGATATTCGAACCAAAAGTCGAACATGTCGCCCAAGAAGTAGACGGCTTGAGCCTTGTCCTTGATGTCGTCAAGAAATCGTACAAGACGACGCTCTTGCTGTCGTCCGTGACCGATGGCTCGGCTGCCCAAATGGGCATCGGAGAGGAAATAGATGTTCTTCATAGCATTCCAAGTTCGAGTTTTGCTTCTTCACTCATCATATCCTTGTCCCACTCGGGTTCGAAGACGAGTTGCACATCGACCTTCTGCAAGCCGTCTATCGTCTCGAGCTTCTGCCGTACGTCTTCCATAATGAAGTCGGCGGCAGGGCAGTTGGGGGCCGTGAGGGTCATGTCGACGGCCAACTGAGTGCCATCGTCAGAGAGTTCAATGCGATAGATGAGCCCGAGGTCATAGATGTTGACAGGTATCTCTGGGTCGTAGACGGTTTTCAGCATCTCCACGATGTGCTCTTGCATTTGCTGTTGGTCCATTATCAATTAATTGTCAATTATCAATTATCCATTGTCCATTCTCAAATCTTCCCTTGCTCGCTATAGCTGTAGTAACCTGTGTTGGCCACAATGATGTGGTCAAGCAGACGTATGTCTGCCGCCCGACAAGCCTCGTTGACACGGCGTGTCAGTTGGTCGTCCTCACGGCTGGGGTGGAGGTTCCCACTCGGATGGTTGTGGCAAAGCACAATGGTGGTGGCTCGAGCCAAGATGGCATGACGAAGAACCTCACGCACGTCGACCACCGCCCCAGCTATGCCGCCCTTGCTGACCAAGGCAGAGCCAATGATGCTATGGTTCTGCCTCAGCAACAACACGCGGCACTCCTCCAAGGGTAAGTCCGTCATATCAGAGAAATAGTTATAGGCATCGCTGCTGTCATGCACAAATCGACCCTCCTTCACCTCCTCACGCCGACGGCGGTTGCCCAACTCGCAAGCAGCCAATAGCGTGATGGCCTTTGCCTCGCCGATGCCCTTGTAGCGGCGCATAAGTTCGTCTACAGTCATTCGACCGAGTGTGTTCAGACTGCCCTCGCAGTCTCTCAGTATGCGTTGCATCAGCCCCACGGCACTCTCCTCCGTATTGCCGCTGCCAATGAGTATGGCCAACAGTTCGGCATCGGAGAGAGCCGCTGCACCTCGCGCCATCATCTTCTCGCGTGGACGGTCGTCGAGGGGAAGGTCTTTGATGTTTATCTTGTTCATTTATAGAATGTTTTCTTAAACGCTTGCAGTTCCTCGTTACGACCGCAGATGCAACGGAGCCACCAAGCACGGAGGAAGCCCGTGCCGTAGCCGATGAGCTGAATGAAGGAGGCGGGCACAGAGAGCAAACCGACCCACAGACTACGGTTCCGAAGGGTGGAGTCGATGAGTATTATCACGCTGTAGAGCAGGAGGGGAGCCAAAGCGCAGGCCATCAGTATCAGACCAGCATAGACCACCACGATGCCCATGTTGCAGCCCTGAGCCGAACAACTGGCAACGAGGCCGAGCACTGCCAACACCATCCCCACGAGGAACGGAAGCGCAAGCAACGCCACACCCATAGTGAAGACGGCAGGCAACAGATGTACGAGTTTCAGACTGTCGGGGTACTTCTTATAGAGGTTGATGCGCGCAATGCCGCTATTGTGCACTTGGCGGAAGAACTTGCGGAAGTCCGTCCTCCGCTTGTGCCACACCCACGCCTCGGGGAACAGACGGCAACGGGCTCCGCTCTTGAAGATGCGGATGCTCAGGTCGATGTCCTCACCGAAGCGCATATTGGAGAAACCGCCTAACTGCCGATAGAGGTCGGCACAGATGCCCATATTGAAGGAACGCGGGTAGAACTTGTCGAGTTTCTTCTTTCCGCCGCGTATGCCGCCCGTGGTGAAGAACGAGGTCATGGAATAGTTGATGGACTTCTGCACGGGCGTGAAGCTCTCGTGGGCACGGTCGGGGCCGCCGAATGCCTCGCAGGGACTGTCCGTGAGTTCCTTATCCACGGCTGCCAGATAGCCCTCGGGCAACACCACGTCACTGTCTAATATTATAAGGTATTCTCCCCTACTGCGCTCAGCACCGTAGTTACGCGTCTGCCCAGGTCCGCTGTTCGGCTTCTCGAAATACCGCACCTCCAAGCCTTCGGCATAGCGATTCACCACGTCTTCACAACGCGCTTGGGAGCCATCCTCCACGACGACGACCTCAAAGTCCTTCTGTGTCTGCCGAGTGAGACTCTCCAACAACTCGTCCACCTCATCGGGACGATTGTACACAGGAACGATTATCGAATACTTCATCTCTTGCCGAGCGTTTGTCTTTCTACACGCACACAAAGATACGATTTTTTAACGAAAACAAAACTGCGAATGACACGAATTCGTTCAATTCGCATCATTCGCAGCCCAAAAGTGTAAAATGATTATGCCTTCACACGGCCCAGATAGCTGCCGTCACGCGTATCCACTTCGATGGTCTCGCCCTCGTTGATGAACAAAGGCACGCGCACCTCGGCACCCGTCTCCACCTTGGCAGGCTTCAGCGTGTTGGTGGCGGTGTCGCCCTTCAGACCAGGCTCCGTCCATGCAATGGTCAGATGAACCTTGGCAGGCAGTTCGGCATACAGCACGGTCTCGGTGCTGGCATCCGTTACCACTTCCACGTTCTGACCTTCCTTCATAAACTTCACGCCCGTAATCTGGTCGGCAGGTATCGTAATCTGCTCATACGTCTCGTTGTTCATGAAGATGTAGTCCTCACCCTCTTGATAGAGATACTGATAGGGGCGACGTTCTACACGCACGTCCTCCAACTTCTCACCGATGTTGAAACGGCGCTCAATCACACCACCGTTCACCACGTCCTTCAGCGTAACGTTCATGATGGTGTTACCCTTACCTGGCTTACGATGCAGAAAATCGATACAGAAATAGAGCTTACCGTCCATACGGATGCAGGTGCCCTTCTTAATGTCCTGTGAGTTAATCATAAAATTGTCTTTTAATCTGAATTATTACTGATTTGCGAGCGCAAAGTTAGTGAAAAATTTGCAAGTATCAAAAAAAGTCCTTAATTTTGCAGCCCGAAACCGTAATCAGAAACAATAAAAACGACATAAAACAATGAAAAGAACATTCCAACCCCACAACCGCAGACGGAACAACAAGCATGGTTTCCGTCAGAGAATGGCCACCGCCAACGGTCGCCGCGTATTGGCTTCGCGTCGTGCTAAGGGCCGCAAGAAACTTACCGTAAGCGACGAGCGTCACGGCAAGTAACTCGCTGATTTCCGACATCTGCACGGTATACGAACAGAAAAGGGACGAATCCACGAAGGATTCGCCCCTTTTTCATTCGTTCAGATGCGCACACTTGTGCAAGGCTTACATCATGCCGCCCATGCCAGGTGCTCCGCCGCCCATAGGCATCTCGGGCTTCTCCTCCTTGGCATCGCAGATGACACACTCGGTGGTGAGGAACATGCCTGCAATGGAGGCAGCGTTCTCCAAGGCCACACGTGTCACTTTGGCAGGGTCGATGATACCGCTTGCCTTCAAGTTCTCAAACTTGTCGGCACGGGCATTGTAACCGTAGTCGTCCTTGCCACCGCGCACTTCGTTCACGATGACGCTGCCCTCGAGACCTGCGTTCTCCACAATCTGGCGCAAGGGCTCCTCGATGGCACGGCGAACTATCTGTATGCCCGTAGTCTCGTCGGCGTTCGCGCCGGTGAGCGTCTCCAGCACCTTCTGTGCACGGATGTAGGCCACGCCACCACCGGGAATGATACCCTCCTCGATGGCTGCACGGGTGGCACACAGCGCGTCGTCCACGCGGTCCTTCTTCTCCTTCATCTCCACCTCGCTCGGTGCGCCCACGTAGAGCACGGCCACGCCGCCTGCCAATTTGGCCAGACGCTCTTGCAGCTTCTCCTTGTCGTAGTCGCTCGTGGAGTTCTGGATCTCGTTCTTTATCTGGTTCACGCGGTCCTTGATGAGCTCGCTCTTTCCGTGACCGTTCACGATGGTGGTGTTGTCCTTCGACACGGTCACCTTGTCACAAGAGCCAAGCATGTCGATGGTGGCCTGATCGAGTTTCAGACCCGTGTCCTCGCTGATTACGAGTCCGCCCGTCAGCGTGGCAATGTCTTGCAGCATGGCCTTGCGGCGGTCGCCGAAGCCGGGAGCCTTGACGGCACAAATTTTCAACTGCGTGCGCAAGCGGTTCACGACGAGCGTGGTCAGTGCCTCGCTCTCCACGTCCTCAGCGATTACGAGCAAGGGACGGCCCGTCTGTACGGCAGGCTCCAAGATGGGCAGGAAGTCCTTCAGGTTCGATATCTTCTTGTCATAGATGAGGATATAGGGGTTCTCCATCACGCACTCCATCTTCTCCGTGTCGGTCACAAAGTAGGGAGAGAGGTAACCGCGGTCGAACTGCATGCCCTCGACCACGCCGATGGTGGTGTCGCGGCCCTTGGCCTCCTCGATGGTGATGACACCGTCCTTCGAGACCTTCTTCATGGCCTCGGCCAAGAGTTTGCCTATCTCCGGGTCGTTGTTAGCCGAGACGGTGGCCACCTGCTCAATCTTGTTGTAGTCGTCGCCCACAACCTCCGACTGGGCCTTGATGCTCTCCACCACCTTAGCCACGGCCTTGTCGATACCGCGCTTCAGGTCCATGGGGTTGGCACCTGCTGCCACGTTGCGCAGACCCTCGCGAACGATGGCCTGGGCCAGGACGGTGGCCGTCGTCGTTCCGTCGCCAGCGTCGTCGCCCGTCTTAGAGGCCACGCTCTTCACGAGCTGGGCACCTGCGTTCTGAAACGCATCGGCCAGCTCCACCTCCTTAGCCACGGTCACTCCGTCCTTCGTAATCTGCGGAGCACCAAACTTCTTCTCTATAATCACGTTTCTGCCCTTCGGGCCAAGCGTTACCTTCACGGCATTTGCCAACTGGTCCACGCCTTGCTTCATCTGCTCGCGGGCCTCGATGTTGAATTTAATATCCTTTGCCATAGTTCTTTAGTTTTTTCGACATTTCGTCATTTCAATATTTCGATGTTTCGTCTGTTTTATGCCAGCACGGCCACCACGTCGCTCTGCCGCATGATGAGGTACTTCTTGCCCTCGAGTTCCAACTCCGTGCCAGCATACTTTCCGTAGAGCACCTGGTCGCCCACCTTCAGCACCATCTCCTCGTCCTTGGTGCCCTGGCCCACGGCCACTATCTCGCCCTTCAAGGGCTTCTCCTTGGCGGTATCGGGGATGATGATGCCGCCCACTGTCTTCGTCTCTGCAGGTGCGGGCTCAATGAGCACGCGGTCTGCCAATGGTCTAATCTTCATAGTTGTTTGTTTGTTTGTTTGATGTTTATGTGTTTGTTTACTGAGTTTCCACTTACCATTCATACAAAGGGCGTGCCAAAGAATACGAAGACGGGAAAATTATTTCTGCATCCCCCCGCTGGAGGGTTAAGTTAACCTAGTGGCAAAGGTTAAGTTAACCTAAGGGCAAAGGTTAAGTTAACCTAAGGCTTAGGGTTAAGTTAACCCCCTAGAGGGGGGTACGTAGAGAAATAATTGCAGATAATGGGCGAGGGGTTACGAAATAATTCGTAACTTTGCAGATGGTTATGAAACAGAGCCTTGTTTGGACACGTACCGTCGCCTATTCCTTCATCTTCTTCGGGGTGTGGGGCGGGCTTGCCGCGTTCCCGCCCGTCGGCGGATACATGTGGGAGCCGTGGACGATAAACTTCCTCACGGCACTGATGTTCACGCTCCTGGTGTGGCTGACGGCACGTCTGCTGCGCACCGACGGCACCATCCTGGGCATCGTGGCCACGGCCGTGTTCATCATCTTCTTCTGCCCGGGCGAAGAGGCTTTCTTCATCCGCGACGACGCAGGCCTCCTGGCCATTGCCTCGCAGTGCATCGTGCCGTTCTTCATCTCGCAGTACAACCGTGTCAGTCAGAAGGACTTCCACCGCTGGTATCTGCTCATGGGACTGATGGGCGTGTTCTGCAGCTACACCCACAACGGCATCACCATCCCGCTCTGCCTCGCCTTCGTGTGGCTCGCCTTCCAGCGCAGGGAGCGTTTCTTCCGCCAAGCGTGCTGGCCCATGGTCGTCGGCGTCATCATCGGCACTGCCATGAGTGTGTGGCAACGGATGGACGACAGCCTGACAGCCACGGCCGACCCCGAGGTGATGGTCTCCGTGACGAGCATCGCGCTGAAAACGTTGTGGAACACCAAGATATTCACGCTCTCCATCGCGCTCACGCTCTACGTCTACCTCAAGGAGGGACGTAAGCAACTGATATACATCGCAGGCCGACGCTACGTCATCGCCCTCTGCACATCGTTCTCGCTGCTGACGCTGCCCTTCGCCCCCCTGGGCATCGAGAATGCCGTCAACGGCGTATGCTTCTTCACCATGCTATGGACGTTGTCGCTTTGTCAGTACCTGAGCCTGAAGTACTTTAATAAACGCTTATAACTATGAAATTCGAGAAAATCGAGGGCCTCATCGATGCCCCCTTTACCCCGTTCCACGAGAACGGCGACGTGAACCTGAGTCCCATACCCGCCTACGCCCGGATGTTGGCAAAGAATGGTCTCAGAGGTGTCTTCATCAACGGCAGCTCGGGCGAAGGCTACATGCTGACGAGCGAAGAGCGCATGCAGTTGGCCGAGGCATGGATGGCTGCCGCACCCGAGGGCTTCAAGGTAATCGTACACGTAGGCAGCTGCTGCGTACGCGAAAGCCGTCGCCTGGCCGAGCACGCCCAAATGATAGGCGCATGGGGCATAGGAGCCATGGCTCCCCCATTCCCCAAGGTGAGTCGCATCGAAGAACTCGCCAAATACTGCGAGGAGATAGCCTGCGGGGCACCCCTCCTGCCCTTCTACTTCTACCATATCCCAGCCTTCAACGGAGCCTTCCTCCCCATGGTGGACCTGCTGAAGGCCGTGGACGGCCGCATCCCCAACTTCGCAGGCATCAAGTACACCTTCGAAAGCATCTACGAGTACAACCAGTGCCGTCTCTATGCCGAAGGCAAGTTCGACATGCTGCACGGACAGGACGAGACCATACTTCCCTCGCTGGCCATGGGCGGAGCGCGCGGCGGCATCGGCGGCACGACGAACTACAATGGCCGTTGTCTCACGGGCATCATCGACGCGTGGAAGAAGGGCGACCTGGAGCGCGCTCGTGCCTTGCAGAACTATGCACAAGAGGTCATCAACGTCATCTGCCACTTCCGCGGCAACATCGTAGGCGGCAAGCGCATCATGAAGCTGATGGGCCTCGACCTCGGCCCCAACCGCACGCCGTTCCAGAACATCACGGCAGAGGAGGAGAAGCGACTGAAGTCGGAACTCGACGCCATCGACTTCTGGAACCATTGCAACCAATTCTGACCTGTCATGAGACGACTTACCTTTATACTTCTCTGCCTGCCATTATTGGCCTTCGCACAAAAAGAAGGAATCACCATCGAAGCCCTCCCTGCCCACACGACACAGGGCGGACAAGGCGTGGCCGCCGCCTTCGTTGGTCAGGAACACGGCACGCTGCTGATTGGCGGAGGATGCAACTTCCCCGACGTGACGGCTGCCGAAGGGGGAGCAAAGAAGTTCTACAACACGGTTTGGTACCTCGGCAAAAAGGCTTGGTACAAGCGTGACTTCACCCTGCCAAAGGCAGTGGCCTATGGGGCCTACGTCAACATCGATGACAAGGGTGTCATCTGCATCGGCGGAAACGACGGAGAGCAGAGCCTCACCGACGTGTATCGGCTGACAGAGGAGGGAGTGAAACCGTGGCCCTCGCTGCCCGTGGGCATCGACCAAGGGGCTGCCACGTGTGACGACAAGTACGTCTACCTCGTGGGCGGACAGACCGACGGCACGCCGCAGAGGAACGTCTATCGTCTCTGTTCTCAATTCACAATTCACAATTCACAATTAGCAGGCCAATGGGAAACTTTCGCAACGCTTCCCTCCCAGCCTCGCCTACAGCCCACCGCCGTCGTACAGACCAACGGACTCGACCAGTCGCTGTGGGTATTCGGAGGCTACGACCCCACGACAGGCAAGATTGCCGAAGACGTCTTGGAACTGAACCTCAAGACCATGCAGTGGAAGTCACACCCACAGAGCCATGCCACCGTAGGCATGACAGCCGTAGCCTCGGGCTACAGCCACGTGCTCTTCTTCGGCGGAGTGAATAAGGAGATATTTGAACGTGCGGTACAGACAGACCTAGGATTGATTCCGCAAAACACCCCCTCCTTGGGATGGGATGGGGGAGGTTCTTACCTCACTCATCCCGCCCCTTGGTACAAGTTCAACCCCGATATTTTGGTTTATCACACCATCACCGATTCGTGGTACAGCATCCCCGGGTCGTCGCTCTTAGCACGTGCCGGGGCAGGACTCGTGAAAGTGGATGACAGCTATGTGCTGATTGACGGAGAATCGAAGCCCGGGGTGCGCGCTTCGGAGGTGATGAAAGTACGGTTCCTTCACGAAGTTCACTTCGGCACTCTCAACTGGCTGGTGCTCATCCTCTACCTCGCGGCCATGCTCGGGTTGGGCATCTTCTTCATGCGTCGAGAGGGCGGCAGCGACGACTTCTTCCGTGGCGGTGGCCGTGTGCCTTGGTGGGCTGCAGGCATCTCTATTTATGCCACCATGCTTTCCGCCATCACCTACATGGCCATTCCTGCCAAGGCTTACGCCACCAACTGGACCTACTACCCCATGCTCGTCATGATACTCGTGGTCAGTTGGCCCGTAGTCAAATACTACTTACCCAAGTTCCGCAGCCTGAACATCACCTCGGCCTACGAATACTTGGAGGTACGTTTCAACGCCGTCACACGCCTCATGGCCTCAGCCTTGTTCATCACTTTCATGGTGGCTCGCATGGCACTCGTCCTCTACCTTCCCTCGCTGGCCTTGACAGCCGTCACAGGCATCGACATCCGTACATGCATCATCCTCATGGGCATCGTCACCATCGTCTACTGCACCATGGGCGGTGTGGAGGCCGTCATCTGGGGCGACGTCATCCAAGGCTGTATCCTCGTAGGCGGAGCATTCCTCGCCGCCGCTTATCTGTGGGGACACACCGAGGGCGGTTTCTCTGGTGCCTGGCAACTGGCTGTGGAGGGCGACAAGATGCGTCTCTTCGAGTGGAGTTGGGACTATCGTCGTGTCACCTTCTGGGTAGCCATCTTGGGCGGTGGCTTGGCAAACAACCTCATCTCCTACACGTCGGACCAGACCGTCATCCAACGCTATTTGACCACCAAGGATGTCAGCAGTGCAAGCCGAAGTATATGGATGAACGGACTGATGAGCGTCTTCATCTCTGTCGTCTTTTACGTCATTGGCACAGGCCTCTACACGTTCTACAAGACCCACCCCATGGAACTTGACTTCACGATGTCGAAGGGCGACACCATCTTCCCCTTCTTCATGATGAGCCAGATGCCGCAGGGAGTGGCCGGGCTGCTCATTGCCGCCATCTTCGCCGCCACCATGAGCACCATATCCTCAAACATCAACTCCGTATCAACGGCCTTCTCCATTGACTTCTGGAAACGACTCCGCCTCCACGTCTCGGACAAGGAAATGCTACGCGTGGCTCGCTGGACGTGTGTCATCAGCGGCCTCATCGGTGTGGGCATCGCCTTGTTGATGGCCACTTGGAACATTATGTCGTTGCTCGACTACTTCAACACCATCCTCGGTCTGCTTTCGTCAGGTCTTGGCGGCCTCTTCTTCATGGGGCTCTTCCTGCCACGCATTGACGGACGCTCCGCCCTGTTAGGTTTCATCGTTGGTGAACTTGTGGTGCTGTTGATGAACCAGTACACCCAGACCTCCTTCATGCTCTACGGCTTCATCGGAATGGTCGTCAGCATCCTCACAGGCTGGCTCCTCTCCCTTTTCAACACGGCTCCAAGAAAGGAGGCCTAACCCATCAAAAGTTCATTATTCAGCGAATCAAAAGAAAAGACTATGGAAACAAAGAAAAGAACGACACCAGAGAGAGTGGCTATGGCATTATATGGGAATAAACCATTTCATTTCTATCCTAATATGCGGCTTCTTATGGGGTCGCTTTTTTGTATAAACAACGAATTCAGTATTTTGACACAGTCTCCTGTTTTTTATTATAATGCTATTTGGCCTTATCCGCGATGCGCTCTAATGTCTGCCACACTTGGAAAAGGCCGCGGGGAACATGGAAGCAGCCCTTCCATTTGCCGCCCTTGAGCGTCAAGAGAACCTCACCACGACGGTTCAGGTAGCCGAACCATTCAGGATATTCAGGGTCGCGGAAGTGACTCCATGTGTAGTCATGCACACGCTTGAACCACTCCAGACATTGCTCGTTGCCTGTCAGTTCATACCCCTTAATCATGGTAATGAGCGTCTCGATGTGTACCCACCATAGTTTCTGGTCCCACTCCAACTGTTGCAGGGGGCGACCCAGACGGTCCATGAAGTAGAAGATGCCACCGTACTGTTTGTCCCATCCGTACTCAGCCTCACGCAGGGCGATGTGCACGGCCTTCTCAATGAGGTCCTGCCTGCCTAAACGACGGCCTAAGTCCATGATGAACCACATGGCCTCGATGGCATGGCCAGGGTTCTGGACGCGGCCTTCGTGGCAATCGACCAACTCTCCATCTACGGATACGTTCTCCACAATCATGTCCAACTCGGGACGATAAAACACGTCCAGCACCTCGTGCAGACAGATGTCGATGGTCTCCTTCAAGAAAGCAGGGTCGAGCAGGTCTTCAATCTCAAGGGCGACGTTACAGAGTATCATGGGCAGGGCAAAGTCCTTGAGTGCGCGTGCCCCAGGGGCCGCCTTGCTCCACTTGCCCTTCGGTTTGCTACGTCTTTGGAGGACAATGTCGAACGTTCGCTTGGCAATGTCGGCATACTCAGGATTACCCGTTGCCTTATAGAGTTGTCCAAAGGCGATAACGGCAAACGTGTATGAGAAGATGTTGTAAGGCTCAACCAGCGGATGCCCCTCGCGGTCGAGCGAGAAGTACCAGTTGAGTTGCCCATCATGGCCATACTTCTTCAGGAACTCGGCGCCCTGGATGGCAGCCTGGAGCCACTGCTGGCGTGTCTCCTCGCTCACCGCTTCGCGCGGCACCTTATTATATAGGGTGGAGAGCATCCACACCTCGCGGCCCTGAAGCCAGATGAACTTGTCGGTGTCGTAGACCTCACCATCTCGTTCTAAACACGTAAAGTAGCCGCCATACTCGTGGTCTATACTCTTCTCCATCCAGAAGGGCATTACCCGTTCCAACAACTCACTCTTGTACTGCGCTGCCAGCGCACGAAAGTCAAAATCCATAGGGTTACAGAGTTATAAGATTACGCACACAAAGATACGAAATTTTCCCTAATCCCTAATCTCTAATCCCTAATCTTTTTGTATCTTTGCAAAACAATGAGACAATGGCTGACCATAATCTGTCTTTCCTTGTTATGCTTCGTGAGAGGTATGGCCCAAGACTTTAAGGCCCACCAATCGGAGGTGGCAGGGGCCTATAACTTTTGGTTCTATGACCCAGAAGATGGCAACCACGACCCTCGGGCCCATTTTCCTTTGGTCATCTTCCTGCACGGTGCCAGCCTGTGCGGTACAAACATGGACAAGGTGAAACGTTACGGCCCCATCCACGCCATGGCCAAAGGAGCATGCATAAGCAGCTACATCGTGGCACCACAAAATCCCGGAGGGGCATGGAACCCACAGAAGATATGGAAGATAGTGGAATGGGCCGAACAACACTTCGCTGTCGACACCACTCGCATCTACGCCTACGGTATGAGTCTGGGCGGTTATGGTACCATCGACCTTACGGCCACCTACCCAGATCGCATAGCGGCAGCTATGGCCATCTGTGGAGGCGGCAGCGTGCGCGACCTAAGCGGACTATCGAAAGTTCCCCTTTGGATTATCCATGGTACGGCTGACAGGGCAGTCTCCATCAAGGAGTCGGAACGTGTAGTACAAGCCATCAAAGCTACGGGCGATGATTCACGTCTCATTTTCACACGCCTGCCAGGTATTGACCACGGGCGACCAGCACGACTGTTCTATATGGACCTGACCTACGACTGGCTCTTTTCTCACTCTACGCAAGACCCAGGCCGCGAGGTGTGCCGCGACTTTGAGTTGACAAACGAGATGTTGAACCATGCCTACGAAGACCTGAGAGGCAATTACGCAGAAGAGGAATGACGTACATCGACGCCGATTTGTACCGCTTGTCTGCCGAAGCCTTGGAGGAGGCTATCGCTGCGCTCCCCCCCCAACGTCGGGACACCGTGAGCCGCTATCACCATGAGTTGGGACGTCGGCAAGGACTCCTGGCCTATCAGTTGCTTTGCAGGGGACTGCAAGAGGAATACGGCATCACGCAACCTCCCACGTTTACCTACGGAGAATACGGCAAGCCCTATCTCACGAATCACCCCGAAATCTATTTCAACCTCAGCCACTGCAAGACGGCCGTGGCCTGTACCATAGCCCCCTATCCTGTGGGCATCGACATAGAGAGCATCCGGCCTGTCAAGGAGCCAGTAGTTCGCTATGCCATGAACGAAGAGGAGGCTGAACGTATTCTCTCCTCCCCGACACCCGACTTGGAGTTTTCTCGTCTGTGGACTCGCAAGGAGGCTCTGCTCAAACTCACTGGACGAGGCATCAACGACAACATGCGAGACATACTCAAGGACTGCCAAGCCACCATCGAGACCACCCTCTGTCCCCATTACGTGTTCTCCATCGCCTATCACTAACACTCTAAGTACCAAAATATGAATTCAATCCTAAACAACCGCCCTCAACTGAGGGCCGAAGTAGAGAAAGTGGCCGAGGTCGCAGACTACCTATGGCAGAAAGGCTGGGCCGAACGTAACGGTGGCAACATCACCGTAAACGTGACAGAGTACGTTGACGATGAGATTCGACAGATGCCAGCCATCGGCCCCATGACACCCATCGGCCTGACACTGCCCCACCTGAAGGGCTGCTATTTCTATTGCAAAGGTACGAACATGCGCATGCGAGACCTTGCCCGCCGGCCCATGGAGAATGGCAGCATCATCCGCATCCTCCCCGACTGTGCCTCGTATGAAATCATTGCCGACAATCCCGTGCGCCCGACATCAGAGTTGCCGAGCCACCTGGCCGTACACAACTACCTGCTTGCCAAAGGCTCTCCCTATCGCGCATCGTTGCACACACACCCTATTGAACTTGTCGCCCTGACCCATAGTCAGCGATGGATGGAGAAGGACGTGGCCACACGCATGCTCTGGTCCATGATTCCCGAGACAAAGGCGTTCTGCCCGCGCGGTCTGGGCATGGTGCCCTATATGCTTCCTGGCAGCAACGAATTGGCTGAGGCCACCATACGCACCATCGACGATGACTACGACGTGGTGATGTGGGAGAAGCACGGCGTGTTTGCCGTCGACGTGGACGTTATGGCAGCCTTCGACCAAGTGGATGTGCTGAACAAGAGTGCCCTCATCTATATCCAGAGCCGTGCGCTCGGCCACGAACCCGAAGGCATGAGCGATGAGCAAATGCAGGAGATGTCGCGCGCCTTCAACTTGCCGAAGTGAGAAACCAGGAACTATTACTTGCCCTTTGGATTCTTTTTCGTATTTTTGTACTGAATAATAAGATGAACAATGAAAGCGAAACCAGTCATAAAAGACCAGTCAAGAGTATTTACTCATGAACAGATTAGCACTCTGCTCTCTGCTGTAATCGGTCAAACACTCGAGGCTGTTGACAAAGTCGGATTGTTCAAACTCCATGCAGGGCGCGATAAGGTCAAAGGCATTGCTGGTGACATCATTGAAATGTCTGTTTTAGGATGCAAAAAGGATAGTTTGCAGGAACCTGACATCATCGTTGATGGTGAACTGACAGAGATAAAGACAACAGGTATGGTGAAGCCCAAGAAAAATGATTCGCCTTACCTTTTTGAATGCAAAGAACCTGTTAGTGTAACTGCTGTATCTATAGACAAGATAGTGCATGAAGAATTTGAGTCATCCAACTTCTGGCATAAGTTGGCACATCTGCTATGGGTTTACTATTGGTACAACTCTCCTGAAACAGTGAAATTGGAAGGCTACAAGCAATTTCCCATTTTAGGTTTTCAGTTCTATCAATTCAGTGACGAGAACAAATTACTGTTGAGGCAGGACTGGTTGTTAGTTCGTGATTTCTTGATTGTAATTCAGCGAGATTACCATACAGAAAGTGAGCGTGCTGCACAATACCCAAGACTTTCTCATGAGTTACGTGGGCAGTTAATGTTGATTGACACAGCACCTAAGTATCCTAACCCACCACGTTTCCGATTGAAGAAATCGTTTGCTACACAAATAGCGAATCAATACTTTACAGATAAGAAATACGACCAACTCCCACAGAAAATTACAAAATATGCCGATATTGATGCAAAGTGCCAGCAGATGACGGCTCTTTTCCAAGGCAAAACATTTAATGAGATAGCAGACATATTAGACATAGAGTTCAACCGTAATGTAAAGAACTTTGCAGAGCAGGTTGTTACTCACATGTTTGGTAGTAAAGCAAAGAAACTGAATGACATCGAAGATTTTGCGAAAATCGGTGTTATTGCGAAAAGTGTTCCGCTACGTGCAACAGGTTCAGGCAAAGAGGATATGAAGCTCTTCTTGCCCGACTTGGTTTCATGGACAGAGGAGGAAACGTTTGAGGAATCAGCCATCTATGATTATTTTGCTGGTCACCATTTCCTCTTTATTATTTATCAGCATACTGCTAAGGGGGTTGTTTTCAAAGGATTCAAGAGGATTTTCTTCAGTGAAGAATTCATTCAGCATAGTGTGCGCAAAATTTGGGAACAAGTTCGTAGCCTTATTGTCAATCGTACTTTGCAACTTGTAAGAGAATACGATGCCAATGGGAATCCGATAATGAATGTGACAGGTTCGTATCGGGAAGCACCCAATTTCCCGAAAGCATCTGAGAACGATGTCTTTGTTCGCGGTGGAGCCTCTACTTCCGAAGAGAAACACAAGACATTAGTCATTAACGGCCTAAGAATGATGCCACAGTCAATATGGTTAAACAGACACACTGTCTTAAAACTTATAAACGAGAACAATGCCTAAGCAAAAAAATCATATTCGTGTAGTAGAACTTTTTGCTGGTGTGGGTGGCTTCCGCATAGGTCTGGAGGGAGCGTCGGATGCTTACAAGACCATCTGGAACAACCAGTGGGAACCTTCGACCATACATCAAGACGCATCCATTATCTATCGCGCTCGTTTTGGTGAACGAGGGCACTCTAACCGTGACATAAATCTGGTTAAGACAGTTGATATCCCCGACCATGATTTGCTCGTAGGTGGATTCCCATGTCAGGACTATAGTGTAGCTGCATCACTCAGCAAGTCCGGGGGAATTACTGGGAAGAAAGGAGTTCTTTGGTGGCAGATATATCGCATTTTACAGGAGAAAGGGGAAAACCGCCCCCCCTATCTGTTCTTCGAGAATGTAGATAGACTAATCAATTCTCCAGCTTCGCAACGCGGGCGTGACTTCGCTATTATCTTAGCTTCACTTTCCGACCTTGGCTACATTGTGGAATGGAGAATAGTAAATGCTGCCGACTATGGTATGCCACAGCGTCGCCGTAGAACCTACATTGTTGGCTATCGTGAGGATTCTGTTGTAGCACAAAAGATGCAAGGACTGGAAAACTGGATACTTTACGATGGTGTGATGGCTGAAGCCTTCCCCGCAAATCTTATTCAGCGAACGATGTCAAAGTTCGAGATTGAAGGCACTATTTCAGAGGTGTCTGATAAATTTAACTTGGGGAAAAGTAAAAGCCCATTCGGTAACGCTGGCGTTATGGCTCACAGATGGGTTTTCTCTGCCGACGTGGAGCCACATTATGAAGGCACATGGCTAACACTTGGCGGCAACCTCGTGGACGAAGACCTTGTGCCTGATGAGTATTTCATTTCTGACGAAGAACTTCCTAAATGGGAATATGAGAAAGGTCCAAAGAAGATTAACCGTACATCCAAAGAAGGTTTTGAATATCTATATACAGAAGGAGGTATGGCCTTTCCCGACTATTTAGACCGTCCATCTAGGACAATCATCACAGGCGAGGGTGGTGCTGCTCCGTCGCGTTTCAAACACGTTGTTAAGTGCCTGTCAGGCCGTTATCGCCGATTGATTCCCTTAGAACTGGAGCGTTTGAATATGTTCCCCGACAATCACACATATCATCCTGAAGTCAGCGATGCCCGCCGCGCTTTCCTCATGGGCAATGCCCTCGTTTGCGGTGTGGTAGAGCAGATTGGCAAATGCCTGTATCGTGCAATATATGATGAGGAGCCTGTAAGCCATCATCCCATCTTCCTACAGCGTGAGGCTCGCCCCATGCTGGATCTGCGTTTTTTTGCCGATAATAATGAGCTGGTTGTCAATTTGCCGAAGAAGAACTATAAACTTGACATGAAGAAACGTCTGCTCATTGGCCTTGTCAAGAAGGACAATCAAGGCTATTTCCTGGAGCAAACACCCACAAAGATTTACTATTCCAGCAAGACACACTCTTTCCCTTCAACTATAGCCCTTAACAAACTCTATTACTTCATGCCATACATCAAGGGCAAAGGTGTGCGCGACCTATACCTAATCCGCATTGCCCGCATCGGCACAAAAGATGAAGTTCGGCCTGATAGCGAAGACACAGAGCCGCGATTAGTATTTGACTTGGAATACTTGGAGAGTTTGCCAGACTATGTGCCCGTAACATTACAATACCTACGGACTTATAGAGATACTGTTCTTGGACGCATTTACAATAATCAGAAATAATATGAACGAATACATCATCTACACAACGGAAGGGCAAACCATTGCCCCGAATGAAAATATTGAAGTTGAGAATTGTCAAGTTCTTGGATGTGCTTTCGGACATAATGCTTACGAGGCCCAAGAGAATCTGCTGAAAGAAAACCCCTGGATAATTAAGGCAAATTTCAAGAAGTCAGAATTTATCGTCAAACAGTTAGCTTAATTAGGATGAGCATTTACTTTCGACCGACCAATAAACCTTCATAAGCGTAACTATACCACTGTTGCCCAGATATATCCGCTCAATATCTTTATTGAGATTAGATAGAAATGTCTTTGTCATGCACGTGGTATTCAAGAGAGATAGTGGTAATTCAAAATAAGACAGTTTTGAACCGGAACGATATTTAACAACAAGATAGCCATGAAACGCTTTGCATTTAAGATGTTCCTCAAGCCAGGCTTCGAGGAAGAATACGAGAGACGGCATGCTGCCATCTGGCCAGAATTGAAACAGATGATAAAGGACCAGGGCGTGGGCAACTACAGCATATACTGGGACCGCGACACGAACATTCTCTTCGCCTACCAGGAATGCCAGGGCGAAGGCAGTTCGCAGGACACCACCGACGTGGACCCCATCACCCAACGCTGGTGGGACATGATGGCGGACATCATGGAGGTGAACCCCGATAACTCACCCGTGACCATTCCCTTGCCCGAACTCTTTCATTTAGACTAAGAGAGGGTCCAGAGGCTCGGGCGATAGGGTCCAAAGGCTCGGGCGATAGGGTCCAGAGGTTAGAAAGATAAGAAGATGAAGCGTCAGTGTATTGCTATTGACCTGAAGTCGTTCTATGCCTCCGTGGAGTGCGTGGAACGAGGACTCGACCCACTCACCACCAATCTGGTGGTAGCGGATGAATCACGCACAGACAAAACCATCTGCCTGGCTGTAAGCCCACCACTGAAAGCCTTAGGCATAGCAGGTAGGGCACGGCTCTTCGAGGTCAGGCAACGGGCACGCAGTGTGCCGTTCATCGTTGCCCAGCCTCGCATGAAACTCTACATCGAGTACAGCACGCGCATCTACAACATCTATCTGCGTTACATTGCTGCCGAGGACATCCACGTGTACTCCATCGACGAAGTAATGATGGATGTCACGCACTACCTCAATACCTACCACATAACAGCCCGACAGCTGGCCAAGCGGATGATACAGGACATCCTGACCGAGACTGGCATCACGGCCACAGCTGGCATCGGAACCAATCTCTACCTCTGCAAGGTGGCCATGGACATCATGGCCAAGCATACGGCCCCTGACAACGACGGAGTACGCATTGCAGAACTTGACGAGATGAGTTTCCGCCAACAATTGTGGGACTACCGTCCACTGACAGCCTTCTGGCGCATTGGTCGTGGTATTGCCCAACGACTGGAGCAACTGGGAGTATACACTATGGGACAACTGGCTCGCCTGTCACTCACCAAGGAAGAACTGCTCTACAACTCTTTCGGCGTGAATGCCGAACTGCTCATCGACCACGCCTGGGGCTGGGAACCCTGCACCATAGAGGCTATTAAGTCCTACAGCCCCGAGACTCATTCGCTCAGCAACGGACAGGTGCTCACCGAACCCTACACGGTACAGAAGGCTCGCATAGTGGTCATGGAGATGGCAGATGGCATGGCACTTGAACTACTGAGCAAACGCTTGGTCTGTCACCAGTTGACACTTACCATCGGCTACGACACCGAAAGCCTCACACGCCCTGACATCAGGGCACGCTACCACGGTCCAGTGACTACCGATCATTACGGACGGGCCGTACCCAAGTACGCCCACGGGAGTGCCAATCTGCCACACCCCACCTCGTCTCTCCAGCGGATTACCGATGCCGTGACGGAACTCTTCGACCGCATTGCCAACCCCATTCTGCTTGTCCGTCGTCTCACACTCTCCGTGGAACATGTCGTACGGGAGGAAGATGCCAAGGGCCAAAGTCAAGGCACCCAACTCGACCTGTTCACCGACTACGAAGCACTGGCACGCCAACAGGAGCGAGAGAAAAGCCAGTTGGAGAAAGAGCGGCGAATACAAGAAGCTCGGCTTGCCATTCGCGAACGTTTCGGGAAGAATGCCATTCTGCGAGGACTCAATTTCGAGGAAGGAGCCACGGCCAAAGAGCGTAACAAACAGATAGGAGGACATAAGGAATAGGAAATCATAAGAACCACAACCATGACCGAATACGACGACATCATACACCTTCCTCACCCGGAACCGAGGCACCATCAGCGCATGACGATGCTCCAGCGTGCAGCCCAGTTTGCACCCTTTGCTGCACTCACTGGGCACAACGAAGCCGTACGCCAGACTGCCCGCAAATGGGAAGAAGACGAGCCTTTCTCTACGACTTCCTTGGCAGATAGCGACTAAATGCGTATCTTTGCAACTGGAATGAAAGAAGTCTTGTTAGGCAAAACACCAGATGAACTGCGACAGGTTGTTTCCGCAGTCGGACTGCCAGCTTTTGCGGCCAAGCAACTGGCCCAGTGGCTCTATGTCCATGGTGTCGCCACCATCGACGAGATGACCAACATCTCCAAGAGCGGCAGGGAGGCCTTGAACATGCGCTTCGAAACAGGGCGTAAGGCTCCTACCCTATGCCAAACCTCCGTGGACGGAACCAAGAAATACCTCTTCCCCACCCTGAGCGGGCAATACGTGGAGTCGGTATTCATTCCCGACGGAGACCGTGCTACCCTCTGCATCTCGTCACAGATAGGATGCAAAATGGGATGTAAGTTCTGCATGACGGGCCGTCAAGGTTTCGACGGACAGCTCAGCGTCAGTGATATACTGAACCAGATCTACTCTCTGCCTGAACGAGAGCAACTCACCAACATCGTATTCATGGGGCAAGGAGAACCTTTCGACAACTTGGACCACGTTCTTCGGGCCACCGAGATACTGACCGCCCCCTATGGCATGGCATGGAGCCCGCGCCGCATCACCGTCAGCACCGTGGGGTTGAAGAAAGGGATGGAACGGTTCCTCACGGAAAGCCAATGTCATCTGGCCGTGTCGCTGCACAATCCTTTCCCAGAGGAACGTGCCGACATGATGCCCGCCGAACGCGCATGGTCCCTCAAGGATTTCATACCCCTGCTGCAGCAACAGGACTGGAGCGGCCAGCGTCGCCTCTCCTTCGAGTACATCGTATTCCAGGGACTGAACGACACACCTGCCCATGCACGCGGACTCGTCCGACTGCTCTCACCTCTGCAATGCCGTGTCAACCTGATTCGTTTTCATACGATTCCCGACACCCCGTATCGCGGAGCCAGTGAGCAGACCATGACGTGGCTGCGTGACTACCTCACCCACCATGGAATCACTGCCACCATACGCGCCAGTCGGGGCGAAGACATCATGGCAGCCTGTGGGCTGCTGTCGACAGCGGAAAGAGATAGTAGGGATTAGGGATTAGAGATTAGGGATTAGGGATTAGAGATTAGAGATTAAGAAGAACAGATTATAGATATGAAAAAGATAGTTACTGTTTCTACCGTATTCATCATCCTCTGGAGCCTTGTTTCTTGTAAGGATGGAAAAATCATGGTGCCCCAGGCCAGTGGCCGCCCCTACGAGGTACTTGTCGTCATGGACGGTAAACTATGGGAGGAACCCACGGGCCGTGCCCTCTTCAACGTGCTGGACACCGACATCCCCGGACTGCCTCAGCCCGAGCGTTCGTTCCACATCTCACAGTGCAATCCCAAAGACTATAACCGCACGCTGCGCATCTTCCGCAACATCATCGAGGTAGACATCGACCCACGACAGTTCACCATGACAAAGATGAAGTTCATCCGCAACGAGTATGCCATGGAACAAGTCATCCTGCACATCAACTCCCCATCAAACGAGGCCTTTGCCCAGTTCGTCACCGAACACAGTCAGGACATCATCGATTTCTTTACCAAGATGGAAATCAATCGCCTGTGCGTGAACCTCAAGAGCGAATACTCTCGCCTGACCTACGACTTGGCCAAGGAGATTTTCGATTGCGAGTTCCATGCACCCAAGGAACTGAAGAACTACAAACGAGGTAAGAACTTCTTCTGGACCAGCAACAACACCTCGTCTGGCATGGTGAACATCTGCATGTATAGTTATCCTTACGAAGGACCCGAGACCTTCAACAAACGCTACCTCCTGCACAAGCGTGACTCCGTCATGCAACAAAACCTGCCTGGCTCCGAACCCGACATGTACATGCAGACCGACACACTCTACACCGACGTGAAACCCATCGTCGTCCACCACAAGTACGCCATGGAGGCCCGCGGACTCTGGTACATGCGCAACGATGCCATGGGCGGTCCCTTCGTCAGCCATTCACGCGTGGACACAAAGAACAACCGCGTTGTGGTGGTCGAAGGCTTCGTCTTTGCCCCCGAAAAGATGAAACGCGGTCTCATGCGTCGCATGGAGGGCTCCCTCTACACACTCATGCTCCCTGAGGAACAGGACAGCGAGGTGGAGACCGCTATCGAAGAGACAAAGGCGAAGGCCGAAAGCCAAAACGGAAACAAAGACAAAGACTAAAACTATAAAGAAAACTATTGCTCCTATAGCCACTATAGGAACCATACTCTAAAAACAAAACAAAATGGAACAAGACAACAGAATACGTGTAGCCATCACCCAAGGTGACACCAATGGGGTGGGACTCGAAGTCATACTCAAGACCTTTGCCGACCCCACCATCTTCGAACTTTGTACCCCCATCCTCTACGGCAATCCCCATGTCGTAGTATATCACCGTAAGGCCTGCGACCTCACCACCAACTTCACGGCCATTCAGCACATCGACGACGTACGGCCCGACCGTCTCAACCTGCTCGTTTGTGACGACACGGAGGTTCCCGTCAACCTGGGACAGGAATCCGTCGAAGCTGGCAACCAGGCCTTGAAAGCATTGGAGCGTGCCGTGCGCGACTATAAGGAGGGAAAATTCGATGTACTCGTTACGGCCCCCATCAACAAGCACACCATCCAGGGCGAAGTATTCCACTTCCCCGGCCATACCGAATACATCGAGTCCTCCGTAGGCGAAGGTGCCAAGGCTCTCATGATACTCATGAACGAGCGCATGCGCGTGGCCCTCGTCACCACCCACCTGCCCATAGCACAAGTGGCACAGACCATCACCCAGGACAATATCCTGCAACGCCTTCGTATCTTCGACCACTCTTTGCGTCGTGACTTTGCTATCGAGATGCCGCGCATCGCCGTATTGGCACTCAACCCTCATGCGGGTGACGACGGACTACTGGGCAAAGAAGAGCAAGACATCCTCATCCCCGCCATCGAACAGGCCAACAAGGATGGCATCCATGCCTATGGTCCCTATGCTGCTGATGGGTTCTTCGGGGCACGCAACTTCGAACACTTCGACGGTGTTCTCGCCATGTACCACGACCAAGGTCTGGCACCCTTCAAGACACTGGCTATGGACGACGGCGTGAACTACACCGCAGGCCTGTCCCTCGTACGCACCAGCCCCGACCACGGCACAGCCTACGATATAGCAGGCAAGGGAGAGGCCGACGAGAACTCCTTCCGTCAGGCACTCTATGCGGCCATCGACATCTTCCGCAACCGGCATTTCTGCGACGAAGGCACACAGAATCCCCTGCCCAAGCTCTACCGCGAGCGTAGGGAAGACGAGCGTCGTCCCCGTAAGCCCATAGAGAAGAGCGGGCAAACAGAAAAGGGCGGAGCACCTGAAGCCACAGCCCCACAGTCGGATGAAGCCTAAGTACCGCAACGTCTTCCTCCTCCTCGGCATCGCGGCCGTAGTCACCATGCTCCTCACCTTCGACATGTCGTGGGACGAGATCCTCCACCACATTCGTCGAGCGGGCATTTGGCTGCCAGCGGTCATCGTGCTCTGGATACCTATATATATTATTAACGCGCGCGCGTGGCAGGTCATTCTCCGCAACGACGCTGGGCGGGAACTCAGCTTCTGGCGCATACTCAAGTACACCATCTCCGGCTATGCCCTCAATGGTGTCACCCCTGTGGGCGTACTGGGCGGTGAGCCCTATCGCATCCTTGAGCTTACCCCCTACGTGGGAGCGGAGAAAGCCACCAGCAGTGTCATTCTCTATGCCATGATGCACATCTTCTCCCACTTCTGCTTCTGGACGTTCAGCGTCGTTCTCTTCCTGTTCGTCTACACCGATAGACTCACCCCCCTGCTTGTCATCCTGCTTCTGCTCATCGCCCTGTTCTGTGCCCTTGGCATCTACTTCTTCCTTCTGGGCTACCGCAACGGATTGGCACGTCGGGCTCTCCTGCTTTTCGGCCGTCTCCCCTTCATCGGCCACCACATCCGCTCCTTTGCCGAACGTCATGCCGAGAGCATCGAAAAGGTAGACTGTCAGATAGCGCAGCTCCATGCCCAGCGTCGCACCACCTTTTACTACAGTCTCTTTCTCGAGTTCATGGCCCGTATGTTTGGCTGTCTCGAGGTGATGTTCATACTCTTCATCTTCACCTCCGAAGTCTCCTTTTGGGACTGTGTACTCATCCAAGCCTTCTCCTCTCTGGTAGGCAACCTTATATTCTTCATTCCCATGCAGATGGGAGCACGCGAGGGCGGTCTGGCACTCATTGCCGACACGCTCCACATCCCTGCCGGTTATGGGGTACTCACAGGCCTCATCATCCGCCTGCGTGAGTTCTTCTGGACCACCATTGGCCTGTTGCTCATCCGCATTGGCAACGAAAAACAATAAAAAAGTTTTCGTTTTCGTTTTCGTTTTCGTTTATTTGTTGTATCTTTGCAGTCGCTTTCGGAGAGATGGTAGAGTGGTCGATTACACCGGTCTTGAAAACCGGCGTGCTGAGAGGCACCGGGGGTTCGAATCCCTCTCTCTCCGCTGAGAGCAAATTTAGTGACTTTTAGGGTAGTCAATCAAAATTCAACCCAAACAGGCCATTAAGCTGCCAAAAAGAGAAAAAGCGTTGTAAGTCTTTGATTTACAACGCTTTTATTTTGTCCTAAAAGCATCCTTCTCTACATTTTATTGATGGGCTGACCATCATCTGACTACCCGAAAGAGGGTCTTTAAGTCATCTGTTAGTCACGTTTGTGTTACACTTAGTGTTACATTTTTCTGGCGCACAAAAAATGTAACACAAGACTACAAAATGACTACGATATTGACTGCGCTAAATCTTTGAGCGTTAGATATTTATGTTTAACTTTGCAGCTTGTTTCGAGCAAACGAAAGTGGGTTGAAACTGAGTGTTTTGTGTAACACAAAGCCCCCATTTAGCAACGAATAACTGCATTAAAAGATTTATCGTATGAAGGAAAAATTGAAAATCTCGTTCTATCTGAGAGCGAACTACTTCAACAAGTTGGGAGAATCGCCCATCAATATCAGGGTGTTCTTGAATGGCGAGAAAAGGTATTTTGGTTCTACAGGCTTCTTTATAAATAAGGAGATGTGGGACAATGACGCTGACCGTGTTATAGGTCGCACTCCTACTGCACGAACCATCAACATGGGGCTTAACGAGATTGAGCTTAAAATCCTCGACATAGCCAGGTCGCGAGAAGGTGACAGCGGTTTCACGGTTGAAAAACTGTATAGCATCTATGCCGGAAAGGTTAAGACCATTTCTAACTTCATTGAATTCTACGAGGACTTTATATCAGGCGTAGAACAGCAGATTGGTCATGGCAAATCTGCTGCTACTGTGCAGAAGTATAAGGCTACGAAGAAGCATTTCCTGAATTTCTTGAAGATAAAGTATGGTTGGACTTCCGTTTCAGCATTTGATATGACTCCTGCCCTAATTTCTGATTTTGACATTTACCTCCGTACAACTGGCGGTATGCAAGGAAACTCAGCCACCAAGACCTTGAAGTCGTTGAAGACGGTCACCATCCAAGCACAGAAGGTTGGTTTTCTGGATCATGATCCGTTCATCAACTTGCGATTCCATCTAAAGCCAGTTGATAGAGGTTTCCTTACTGAGGAAGAGATTGAAGTCCTGATGTCAAAAAAGTTTGGTGTCAAGCGACTGGAGCATGTCCGTGACATCTTTGTCTTCTCTTGCTTCACTGGTCTGGCATACATTGACGTTTCCAACCTTACCGACGAGAACATTGTCACCATTGGTGGAACGGATTGGATTATGACCAAGCGACAAAAGACAAGCATCACAGAGAATGTGCCTATACTCGATGTGGCACGAGAAATCATCAACAAGTATCATTCATCGGCAGACAGAAAGGGCCGTCTGCTACCTATCCTCTCCAATCAGAAGATGAATGCATATCTGAAAGAGATTGCTGATTTGTGCGGCATAAAGAAACGACTCTCCTATCACATGGCTCGCCACACCTATGCCACGCTGCTTCTTTCCAAAGGTGTGCCGATGGAAACTGTGTCAAAGCTGTTAGGCCATACCAACATCAAGACAACGCAAATATACGCCCGAATCACCAACAAGAAGATTGAGCAGGACGTGATGCGAGTGGCAGACCAGCTTAATGCGTTCAATAGCTTTCGTAAGTTGTGACCGATAGCGTTTTCCCCTACCGTTCACTTATAGTCCCATCAGACACGAATAAAAAAGTCTGGTGGGATTTTTTGCGGTCAAAAGAAAGAGACGAAGAAGTCTTGTCCAACATATTTGTTTGGTTTGGTCTGTTTTTATAGTACAGAAGATTGGAGTAAACAACTGAAATGAATTTAGTCCGATTTTTTTTGTGTATGTACTCACAATGGACTAAACCAAATCAAATCATCAAACAACTTTCTTGCCTTCAAAAA